>Ga0256847_1000128_pt1 | contig 52191 bp, 50 predicted proteins | sample TeddybearmetaG_FD_189099 | JGI IMG/M metagenome (GOLD analysis project Ga0256847, IMG submission 189099) | Hydrothermal vent microbial communities from East Pacific Rise, Pacific Ocean - Teddybear | ecosystem: Environmental > Aquatic > Marine > Hydrothermal vents | place: Pacific Ocean: East...
ATCTAGGCTTTAATTCAAGACCCTAAAAAGAAAAGCCAAATTCCCCAGTTATCCCAAAGCTTCGGGCCCCAGGATTATCCAAATAATTTCCTCTGAAATTAAAATCGATCCGGAACACTCGAAAAATGTTACCTACACCAACACTATACTCCCAATACAATTCTTCGGAAGGGGCAAGATTAGCCGAAGTTAAAGGGCGATCGGTCAACACCTCAAAGGCGGGTCTGCTTAAATCAATGTTCTCTTGAGAAATATCTCCATACACCGTTCTGAAACTAATAATCTCCCGCAAGTCCAATTTCCGCAGCAAAGGAATTCTTGAAAAAATACGCCCTCCAAAATTATGTTGAAAATGAAAAGATGCGTAGGTATCGCTCACAAATTCATAAAAATCCAGCTGACTAAACGTATTATAAATACTAAATAGCGTCTGATTCCCAGGAATTGGACTCAACAATGCCAAAGGAACCGGGTCAAAGGTTTTTCCAACCTCAATGGTGGTATATGAACGACCTAAGCCTCCAATATTCCATGGCTGCGTATAAAGCGCCTGTAATCTGGAATATTCAAAATCGCCTCCCAATATATTTTTACTTCCATAGGTATACCCCAAATATAAATTTGCAAAATCTCCGTCATTAATCACCGTCCGTTCCACTCCATATCCAGAGGTCTTTCTCTTAGGGGTATAGAACAATCCAAATTCAATTTCAGGCTGAGAAATGGTGCTTTGGATATCGCCGTTTTCATCAAAATAATCGAGACTAAAAGTTTCGGTAGCCGATTCTAACGTACGGAACGAACCGGTCAATCGAAACTTTAGATTAGTGGCTGGGTCGAATGAGAATCCAGCTGTCGATAAATTTACGCGTGTCAATCGATCATTCGCTCCAACCGATATCAGGGATGAAGAAGCCAAATTTCGTCCTAACACATCGGAACTCGTGGTTAGACTGGCTCCCGTTTGCTCTACGTCCTTTCGGTTCCCTCCAAAAATGGTGAAGCGGGATTTACGATCGAGCAGCCATTTTCCTGAAATACCGTGTTTGAATCTTCTGTCTTTAAACCCGTAGGCCCCGAAGACTTCCAAACGCCAAGGATCATTCTGACTAAAATAAGTTCTTCCTCCTAAACGTATTCGCATGCCCTCAGCCTCGTTGAATCCGAAGATAGAAAATATGGGACCAACATCAACATTTCCTACTTGATAGTACCCACTGGCTAAGGCGGAACCAATATTGTATAGCGCTTTGAATCGAGGCAAATTCTTTAAGGTGTCCAGCATAGCGTAGACGCCTTGTTCGTCCTTATTCAACTCCTCCAGCCGTCGTTCATCCCAAAAGGAATCTGGACGGTTATAAATTTCTTCTAGATAAGGGTCCACTTGTTCCGAATAGAACGATTTTTCCTTCGGTTCATCAAAAACATAATTATCAAATAAGGTGGTTCGCTTCCCATAAATACCCTGGGCCTCTTCCTTTTTTCTGAAACTAAAATCACTCAAGAAATAATCGCGGGTAATTAAAAATATGGAGTCGTTTAGTACGTCAAACTCTTGCTCAATGTATACTTCGCGAACCCAATTTAAATTGGCACTCTTGGAAGCCTGAAGATTAATTTCCTTGATGGCCCAGGTCGTATCATTCACCCAAAAATCACCTTTGAAGGTCAGTTCGTTTTTCCGCCTTGGATAATAGACAATATTATAGCACCATTTATTATCACGATAGGCACTGTCCAACAGCACGTAATTATATACGTCCACACCAGTTCGTGACAATGGACTGGTAAAGGCCTTATCAAAAAACTTGAGATAATTATCATAGACATTGTACTCTTTATACATGTCTTTCACAAAAGCTATGAGCGTTTGATTGTTCTCAAAACCAGAATTTTTATTCCCCTCGAGTATCTCCTTTTCCTTCTTCAAGAGATTATCTCCATATACTTTGGAAAATGCCTCGTTAATGAATATGGGGAGATAGGAATTACCGGTAACCTTAGAGGTATCAATTTGATCCCAAACAAATTCCATTCCTTTGAAAACTTTGCTTTTAATCAAGGTTGAATCTATGGTATTGATATCAAACTCGAGTTTTTCGTACTTGTCGTAACTATACTGTTTGAATTTTTTCACCCCGTTCTCACGACGATTTTCCCATATATTTTTCAGAATAGTTATGGCAGGGTTATCTTTTTTGGATGTTTTTCCACTGTAAATGACCACTTCATCAAGAGCTGCAGCTTCTTCTTTCAGTGTAATGGTCATTTCATAGGTAGTCCGTTTTTCCAATGGAACCACTTGTAACTCGTAGCCGACAAATGAAACCCATAAACCATCATGATTGACTTCACTTTCTATATAAAATCGACCATTCTCGTTGGTAATTGTCCCTTCGTTGGAATCTTTAAAAATTACATTGGCAAATGCAACAGGCTCCCCATAGTCGTCTTTAACAACACCACTCACCTTTGTTTGAGCAAAAGCGCTCAGCGATGATATAAAAATAATAGCGAGTAAAAGTTTTTTCATAAGTAGGTAACGGCTTGGTAGCTTAAAAATTTTATATAATTCACAAAAATCAGCCCTAAATTACTTCAGCTTACAACAGATTGTGAAAAAATTGATTACGGGCAATCGCAATGGGTATCAAATTCCAGTGTTGTAACATAGGAAGCGTCAAAATAATAGCATTTAGAAAGAATGATCACATTGTTACTTTCACTCTGGTCTGTGCCGTTGACAATATACAAATCTCTCAGCATGCAAATATCGGAAAGCGATATTTCAAATGGATCGTCATTGCTTAAAATATCAATGAGGACTATTATCTATACATTACTTTTTTCACAGCATTAATCACATCTCCGCTGTTTGGCAACCATTCTTCTAATAAAACAGGTGAATATGGTGCTGGTGTATCGGCAGTATTTATTTTTTGTATGGGTGCATCCAAATAATCGAAAGCTTCGTTTTGCACCATATAAGTAATCTCGGTGGAGACATTTCCAAAAGGCCAAGCTTCCTCAAGAATAACCAAACGATTGGTCTTCTTGACAGAATCCAAAATTGCTTTTTTATCCAACGGGCATACAGTTCTTAGATCGATAACCTCGCACTCAATTCCTTCTTCGGCTAATTTATCGGCAGCGATATAGGCTTCTTTAATAATTTTTCCAAAAGAAACAATGGTCACATCTGTTCCTTCACGTTTTATCTCGGCCACCCCTATTGGAATTAAATATTCTCCTTCAGGCACTTCTCCTTTATCTCCATACATCTGCTCGCTCTCCATAAAAATCACTGGATCGTCATCACGAATAGCACTTTTCAATAACCCTTTAGCATCTGCAGGGTTACTTGGCACCACTACTTTTAGACCAGGACAGTTCGCAAACCAACTTTCAAAAGCCTGAGAGTGGGTTGCCGCTAATTGACCTGCTGAAGCTGTTGGGCCTCTAAAAACGATGGGGCAATTAAATTGTCCACCGCTCATCTGGCGAATTTTAGCCGCGTTGTTTATAATTTGGTCGATTCCAACCAAAGCAAAGTTGAAAGTCATATACTCAACGATGGGACGATTACCATTCATTGCAGAGCCAATAGCGATCCCTGAAAATCCAAGTTCCGCTATGGGAGTATCAATAACCCGTTTGGCACCAAACTCGTCCAACATTCCCTTACTTGCTTTATAAGCACCGTTATATTCGGCTACTTCTTCACCCATAAGGTAAATGGTTTCGTCTCTGCGCATTTCTTCACTCATGGCCTCGCAAACCGCTTCTCTAAATTGTATCGTTTTCATAGTGACTTGGTAATATATGATTCTGAATAAATTTCAGAAAAACAAAAATAACACTAATTATCTTTTTGAAAGTAATATTTCAGGATTTGAAAGTTAAATTTCGAAGAAAAGTTTCAAACAAAAACCGCCGAGATCGAAATTTCGAAGATTTTATAGAAGTCATTAACAACCTTTTATGCTCAGTCAAAGTTCAAACACTTCTTCTGCGAGTGGCGACTAGAGATTGGCCCAGTTGAATCAAAAATTACGAAAAAACCATTAATGATGTACAGGAACAGATAATTATGCATCGTTCCTCCTTGAATTTACCAAATCAATGCATATTTTTATTATGCACGCATAGGAAATATTAATAGAATGTTGTATCTTCGTGCTCTCAAAAATGACATTTTTAACTACAGAATTTCAATAAAATATATCAAATGAAAATATTAGTGTGTATAAGTCATGTCCCTGACACCACTTCCAAAATCAACTTCATTGAAGACGACACTAAATTCGATACCAATGGGGTGCAATTTGTAATCAATCCGAATGATGAATTTGGTCTCACTCGTGCCATGTGGTTTAAAGAGAAACAAGGTGCTTCCGTTCACGTTGTGAATGTTGGTGGTCCAGAAACAGAACCTACCTTGAGAAAAGCGCTAGCTATTGGTGCCGATGAAGCTATTCGTGTAAATACGGTAGCAACTGATGGTTATTCAGTAGCCAAACAACTGGCTCACGTAGTAAAAGAAGGCGGTTACGATTTGGTCATTGGCGGTCGTGAATCTATCGATTACAACGGCGGGATGGTTCCTGGTATGTTAGCCAAGCTAACAGGAGCTAATTTTGTAAACACCTGTATCAGTTTAGAAGTTGAAGGAAATGAAGCAACGGCTATTCGCGAAATTGATGGTGGTAAAGAAACTTCTAAAACCAGCCTTCCGCTCGTTATTGGGGGACAAAAGGGATTGGTAGAAGAAAGTGATTTGCGCATACCTAACATGCGAGGTATCATGCAAGCTAGATCAAAGCCACTTCACGTGAAAGACCCAATTGACGTAAACGCTGAAACGCAAGCCACAAAATTCGAAAAACCAGCTCCAAAAGGCGCGGTTAAATTGGTGGACAATGTGGACGACTTGATTAATTTATTGCATAACGAAGCGAAAGTAATTTAAAAAATATGGTAGTAGTATATACAGAATCCAAAGGAGGTTCATTTAAAAAAATAGCACACGAAGCCGTGGCGTATGCCAAAGGCATTGCAGATATGCTAGGCACCAACGTTACTGCGGTTGCTATCAATGGAGGAGACTCCAGTGAATTAGGAACCTATGGCGCTTCTAAAGTATTGGAAGTGAATAATGAGTCGTTAAATACCTTCAACGCCGATGCCTACGCAGGTGTCATTTCGGAAGCAGCGAAAACAGAAGGAGCCTCGGTGGTAGTTTTGACCTCCAGTGTGAACAGTAAGTTTATTGCCCCGTTGTTAGCCGTTAACTTGGAGGCAGGATACGTCCCCAATGTGACCGAACTTCCTCTTAGTGCAGCTCCATTTAAAGTGAAACATAGCGTTTACACCAACAAAGCATTTGCAACCACAGAGATCAACACCAATGTAAAAGTACTTGGCCTAGGAAAGAATGCCTACGGAATTATTGAAAATCCTACGACAGCTAGCGCAGAAAGTTTTGCTCCAGAAATACAGGCAGGCGGAGTTCAAGTTGTTTCCGTTGATAAAGCAACCGATAAAGTTACTATCGCCGATGCAGAAATCGTTGTTTCTGCCGGACGTGGACTAAAAGGCCCAGAAAATTGGGGATTGATCGAAGATTTAGCAGATATCTTAGGTGCAGCAACTGCTTGCTCTAAACCCGTAAGTGATATGGGCTGGAGACCGCACAGCGAACACGTTGGGCAAACTGGTAAGCCCGTAGCATGCACTCTTTATATTGCTATTGGAATTAGTGGCGCCATTCAGCATTTGGCTGGCATCAACTCATCCAAAGTGAAAGTGGTTATCAATACTGACGCTGAAGCCCCGTTTTTTAAAGCGGCCGACTACGGAATCGTAGGTGATGCATTTGAAATCGTTCCACAACTGACAGAAAAATTAAAAGAGTTTAAAGCTCAAAACGCATAAAATTTAGTATTTTGTGCCTTGAAAAAGGGCTGTTTAAATGAGTTATCCCCTTGTTTAAACAGCCTTTTTTATTGAATAGTTTCCGATTAATTTTATTAAGACCAACCCTTTGTAAAATACAATCCATGACCTTGGTTTTTGAATTGAAAACCATGAACTTTGAATTTTAAAATGTAAATGAGCCTAGTACGCCTAAATATAAAAGGAATCTCTTACAGTCAAACCCAAAATGGGGCTTATGCGCTTATTTTAAGCGAAGAGAACGGAGACCGTAAATTACCTATTGTTATTGGAGCCTTTGAAGCCCAATCTATAGCCATCGCTTTGGAAAAGGAAATTAAACCGCCTCGCCCACTCACCCATGATCTATTTAAAAATTTTTCTGATCGCTTCGAGATTGTTGTAAAACAAGTGATTATTCACAAATTGGTGGATGGTGTTTTTTACAGCAGCATTATTTGTGAACGAGATAAAATTGAAGAAATTATTGATGCTCGTACCAGCGATGCCATCGCATTGGCCTTGCGTTTTAAGGCACCTATATTTACCTACAAAGCAATCCTTGACAAAGCAGGAATCTTTTTGAAAAACCCAGCAAAAGACCAAGAGGTTTCGGAAGAAGAAGATGCAGTTATTGAGGAATTAATTATGGGCGAAGACCGAGAGACGGTAAAGATCGTGTCTGAGGATTTTAGCAAATTTACTTTAAAAGAACTCAACGAAATGCTCGACGAAGCTGTATCCAAAGAGGACTACGAAAAAGCAGCAGCTTTAAGAGATGAAATTTCAAAACGAGCATAAGCCTATGCGTAACATCATACTATTTCTTGCCATTTGTATTTCTTTCGGAAACATTTATGCACAGAGTGTCGAAAAAGAATGGCAATTTTACAGTGTTGAAAGTCAAGATGGAACCTCCCTTTTTCCAATCAACACGGAAAATGATGTCTTAACACTAGATAATGGAATGTTCCATTATACGCTCGAAGCCAAAGACAACTTAAAAGCTTCGGGAGATTATATTCTTCAGAATAAATTATTAGTTCTTTTTTACAACCAACCTACGGACACCATTCGCCGTTATCGTATTTCGGAACTCACAGACAGCACCTTAGTTTTTACTGAAAATAACATAAACTACTCCTTTCAAAGCGCACCAACTGAAGCAATTATTGCTGGCTCGGATGCTTCAAAAGATAAAATAGACGTCATTAAACCATCGCAGGGGTTTTCAGTAAATGGTCTGCTCCGTGGAATTTTAGGAATGTTTGTATTGATATTGATTGCATTTCTATTTAGTGCCAACCGAAGAGCTGTTAATTGGCGTACCGTTGGTATTGGGTTGGCGTTTCAATTGGTGATTGCCGTTGGGGTATTAAAAATTAGTTTTGTTCAGAAAATATTTGACTTAGTCGGAAGATTATTCGTAAGTATTTTAGAATTCACTCAGGCAGGAAGCAAGTTTCTTTTCGAAGGTCTGGTAGTGGACATGGACACCTTTGGGTTCATTTTTGCCTTTCAAGTATTACCCACTATCATCTTCTTTTCGGCCCTTACTTCCGTTCTTTTTTACTTCGGAATTATACAAAGAGTAGTGAAAGCCTTTGGCTGGTTATTATCCAAATTATTGAGGATTTCCGGTGCAGAAAGCTTAAGCGTTGCTGGAAATATTTTTCTAGGACAAACCGAAGCTCCATTGCTTATCAAAGCTTACTTGGAGAAAATGAATAAATCGGAAATGCTATTGGTGATGATAGGTGGAATGGCAACCGTAGCCGGAGCCGTTTTGGCCGCCTACATTGGCTTTTTAGGTGGTGATGATCCAGTTTTACGACTTGTATTTGCCAAGCATTTATTGGCAGCATCTGTGATGGCCGCACCGGGAGCTATCGTAATCTCTAAAATACTATACCCACAAACCGAAGAGGTAAATACTGATGTAACAGTTTCTTCCGATAAAATTGGAAGTAACCTCTTGGATGCTATCGCCAACGGAACTACGGAAGGTTTAAAATTAGCGGTGAACGTTGGTGCCATGCTTTTAGTTTTTGTAGCAATGATTGCCATGGTCAATGGTGGCCTCGATCTGATTGGAAGTTTTAATGGCTTGCGAATATCCTCATGGGATTTTGATTGGACCTTTACGTCGATAAACGAAATTATTGCGTCCTATTCAGCCTACGATGGCCTTTCATTAGAATATCTTTTAGGAAACGTATTTGCACCGCTCATGTGGCTCATTGGAGTGCCTCAAGAAGATATCATGATGATGGGACAGCTTTTGGGTATCAAATTGGCAGCTAGTGAATTTATAGGATATATTCAATTGGCGGATCTTAAAAATGTGGCCAACGCTATTCACCTCAACCATGAAAAGTCCATTATTATGGCTACCTATATGCTTTGTGGCTTTGCCAACTTTGCCTCTATTGGAATTCAAATTGGCGGGATTGGATCATTAGCGCCTGGCCAACGTAAAGTATTATCCAAATTTGGAATGAGAGCCTTATTAGGAGGTTCCATAGCTTCACTTATTTCTGCGACCATTGCAGGGATGATAATTGGATAAGCAAAACTCAAAATGAGATTGCCTTTTCAAAGCAAACCATTAAAAAAACGTTGATAACTTGTAATAAATGAGGCAGATTTCTGTTCTCATTACTTGAAGGGTTTTTTAAATTTATCCCATCAAAATATTGAACGAAAATGAAGCAATACCACGACCTTGTAAAACACGTACTCGCCAACGGAAATGAAAAGAGCGATCGTACCGGAACCGGAACTAAAAGTGTGTTCGGCCACCAAATGCGATTTGATTTGAGTGAGGGTTTTCCAATGATTACCACAAAAAAATTACACTTAAAATCTATTATTCATGAATTATTGTGGTTTTTGAATGGAGATACCAATATTAAATATTTACAAGAAAACGGCGTGCGAATCTGGAACGACTGGGCCGACGACAATGGAGACTTGGGACCCGTTTATGGACATCAGTGGCGCAATTGGAACAACGAAGAGATTGATCAAATTTCAGAAATAGTTACCACATTAAAGAACAATCCAGACAGCAGACGTATGCTAGTAAGCGCTTGGAACCCGAGTGTAATGCCAGACACATCTAAGCCCTTTTCTGAAAACGTAGCCAACGGGAAAGCCGCGCTACCGCCCTGTCACGCTTTTTTCCAATTTTACGTGGCTAATGGAAAACTATCCTGCCAACTCTATCAACGGAGTGCAGATATCTTTTTGGGTGTACCGTTTAATATTGCATCCTATGCCCTATTCACAATGATGATGGCTCAAGTTTGTGGTTACGAAGCTGGTGACTTTGTACACACCTTTGGTGATGCCCATATTTATAGTAATCACTACGAGCAACTAGAGCTACAGTTGACAAGAGATAGGCGTCCTTTACCGAAAATGTTGCTCAATCCGGATGTAAAAGATATATTTGGCTTCAAATTTGATGACTTTACCCTAGTCGACTATAACCCGCATCCACACATTAAAGGTGCTGTTGCGGTGTAAACTAACAATACTTATGAAAAAATTGCTTTTTATTGCTTGCTTGCTCGTCACAACATTTGGGTTTTCTCAAGAAGAATGGGGGAATGTTGACAAAAATACCGTTACTCTCAAAGAGATTGCTCCGGTATGGCCAGGTTGCGAGGGTAAAAGCGGTGCTGCTATCGATGCCTGTTTCAAACAAAAATTGGCACAGCATATTGGTAAAAATTTTAAATATCCTGCAGAAGCTTACACAAGGAACGATCAAGGAAAAGTAGTGGTGGTATTCTACGTAACCGAACAAGGTACGGTGGATGTAAAAAGCGTTACCGGTGGTAGCGAATTATTACAAATTGAAGCAAAAAGAAATATTCTCACCATGCCCAAAATGGCCAAATCCGGGATGATGGGTGGAAAACCAAGAGCCATTAAATATACAGTACCTATCACTTTTAAAACGGGTAAGTAAAGGCTTAAAAATTAACATCAGTTTTACTTCATGCATTTTCTCACAATTCAGGATAGAAATAGACCCCACTGAAAATAATGAGACATTAAGCTCGTTATCGATATATATCATAACTCTATTCCAGAAACCATACGGATAAGAGCAAGGTATTTGAGAAAATGTTGTTAAACCCAGTCGTAAAAGATATATTTGAATTTGCAATTAATGATTTACCCAAATCCATTGAATTTGCGTTCACGGCATAAAAGTGCTGTTGTTTAACCTAAAACCTACTTATGAAAAAATTACTTTTTATTGCTTCTTTGTTTATAACCTTCATTAGTTTTTCCCAGAAACAAGAATGGGGATCCGTTAACAGGAACACGCTGACCGTAAAGGAGATTGCTCCCATTTGGCCCGGATGCCAGGGCAAAAAAGGTGCAGGGATAAATGCATGTTTCAAACAAAAATTAGCTCAGCATATTGGCAAAAACTTTAAATACCCAGCAGCGGCTTATAAAGCCAATCAACAAGGAAGAGTAGTGGTAGAGTTCTTCGTCAATGAGCAAGGTACAATAGATATAAAGAGTATAACTGGCGGAAGCAAATTGCTTCAAGAAGAGGCTAAAAGAAATATCATTTCGATTCCAAAAATGGCAAAACCAGGCATGATGGCTGGAAAACCTAGAGCTATTAAATACATCGTACCCATTACCTTTAAAACTGGGAAGTAGGTGCTAAAGAATATCTTCTTTTTATTCCTTTTCAGTTTTTCCATAGTTGTTGAGGCCCAAGAAGGTATCAATTCCTATGAACGTGTTTCTTTGGAAAACTGTTCTTTTAATGAATCAGCAGCAGAAAGGTATGAGTGCTACAGCAAAATCCTTCACGACCTTTTTGTAGAAGAATTAAACAGCAACCTAGAACATTTGGAATTGGCACCCAAAGCAGTTTTCCAAACGGAGATAGAAATTAAGTTGAATGACAAAGGTGTTTTCGAACTCACTGAAATTGACACCGATCATAAAAAAATTGAAGCCCTAATAAGACGACGTGTTGAAAAACTGGAGGCTGTCTTGCCACTGCAAAATAAAGAGGGAAATAATGTAGCCTTCGGTTTTTCGATGAAGTTTACCTTCCATATTTCCGAGGTTGGGAAATTAGTTTCTGGACTACCCAAGCAACAGGATGGGGGCTTAGAAAATCTGACTGAACCCGCAGAATTTACTATTATTGAAAATGTACCCATTTTTCCTGGTTGTGATGGCACCGATAATAATGAGGAGCTTAAAAAATGTATGTTCACCAAAATTCAAGAACATATACTCACTAATTTCAATTTTGAGATTGCTAACAATCTGGAACTTCCTGGAGGAGTTCATAGGATTTATGTAAATTTTAAAATAGACAATTTAGGTAAGGTAGTAGATGTCGAAGCCAGAGCACCGCATCCCGTCTTGTCAGCGGAAGCCATTAGGGTATTTAAAGCCTTGCCCCAAATGGAACCCGGAGAGCACAAAGGGGAAGGTGTTGGAGTACTATACAGCCTACCTATAGCCTTTTATGTTGCAGAATAAAGCGCCAAGGAAAAACGTGCAAGACTCAAAAAAGAAAAGAGAGCTCGTAAAAAGTCACAATAATTAGTCGAATACAGCTAAGAGTTTCTCTAAATCTTCCTCCGTATTGTAAATATGGAAACTCACTCGAATTCCTTTACCTCTCAGAGAACATATAATTCCGTTTTCTTTTAATTTCTGAAACAAATTGGCACTGCCTTTCAAGTTAAAAATAGTCGAGTGATTTGCCCTTTTTGCTACCATATCATCTAGCAAACCCCGAGATTCGAATGCCGCCTTGGCTTTTTTCTTCAAATGGGTAAGATGCTCTTCAATTCGGTCTTTTCCCAATTCATTTAAAAATTGAATGGACCTTCCCAAACTACCATAATTCAACGTATCCTGATGGCCCGGTTCCAAGTACCCCACAAATTCGATGTCGTTCTTTTTGTTAAAGCTAGCGTCTGCCGAGTTGAAACCAATGGTCTTTGGAACAATATGCTCTTGTGCGGCCTCTTTGACCATAAAAATGGCATTCCCATAGCCAGAAAGCATCCATTTATAGTTACTCCCCCCTATTACGTCAATTGCACTCTCTTCAAAATTGAAATTCTGCGTACCCAAAAATTGAGTCCCATCTGCGATCAGCAAAAGTTGAGGATATCTAGCCTTAAGTTCTTTTAAAAAATCAAGATCAATTAAAATTCCACTGATGTATTGCACCACACTAAATGCAAAAACATCTGGCTGGTGTTCCGCTACTGCGGCGGCGATATTTTGTTCTAACTGCTCATTGATTTCAGCATAACAAAGGTCAAACTCTCTATTTTCAATTGGCCAGCTAACGGAAGGATAATCACCTTTCAGTAAAAGAACCTTTAGTCCTGTTGACAATCCGTCGAGCACCGCATTCATCCCAAAAGAAAAATTAGGGACCAAAGCAACGTTCGATTCCGAAGTTAAGAAAAAGTCACTTACACCCTTTCTAATAGCACTAATGTGAGTTTTATGCAAATCTCGAAACATACTGCCGCCCTCCATTAGTTTGGTGTCATGTTCGTGGCGCCATTCCACCAACGTCTTGGATAGTAAACCACAAGAAGCTGTATTTAGGTAAATATTTTCTGAAGAAACCGGGAACTCGTCGGTAAAGTCTTTCATATTGTAGGGTAATAAAAGATGAAAAATTGGTATTTTTACAATTACAGACATCACATCCACCCAAGTTTCAGTGAAGGAGGATAAAAGTAGCTAACTATGTTTTCAAAAGCTAACAAAAAAGAAAGAATTGATCCGGAACAACGCGAGCAGTATCAGTATGCGCGCACCCGAATTAAGCAAAAAAAGCGCTTGATGCGTCATTTTATTTTGTTTTTAGCTGGCTCTGTTCTTTTAATCATTATCAATCCTATCCTGGGTATAGGTAAAGACTTTTTTATTGAAAACTGGTTTGTCTGGGCCATTCTACTATGGGCGCTTTTTTTCTTGGTTCATTTACTAAACGTGTTCATCATGAATAGGTTTATGGGCAAGGAATGGGAAGATCGGCAGATGGAGAAACTAAAAGCACAGCAAGAAAAACGCATCGCTGAACTTAAGAAAGAAGCGATTAAAGAAACAACGATAACTGCTATTAATGAAGATCGAGACACCACCCCCGAATCGGAACAAGAAGATACCGTAAAAAAAAACGAACTACCACATCAACTCCCTCCCGAAGAAGCATGATTACAATGATAGCCGCCGCTGGCGAAAACAACGAATTGGGTAAAGACAACGACCTCGTTTGGCACTTACCTGACGATTTCAAACGCTTCAAAACGCTAACAACTGGCCACCATATTATCATGGGGCGCAAAACCTTTGAGTCATTCCCAAAATTATTACCTAATCGCACACATGTAATCATTTCTAGAAACAAGGATTATTACAAGGAAGGGGTGTTTGTGGTTTACTCCATGAAAGAAGCATTAGAAATGGCTCAAAACGACGATCAACCATTTATTATAGGTGGTGGCGAAATTTACACTTTGGGAATGGAAGTTGCCGACAAAATTGAATTGACACGGGTACACGGCACTTTTGAGGCCGATGCCTTTTTTCCTGAAATACCATTGGACGGATGGGAAACTATATTTGAAGAATATCATGAAATCGATGACCGCCACGCATACGGGTTTACCTATGAGACTTGGGTTAGAAAATAAGTTCTATTTTTGTATTCTGAAAAAACCAACTACCACATGAAAGCATATTTATTTCCTGGACAGGGAGCACAATTTACAGGAATGGGGCAAGATTTATACGATGCCTCACCCGAAGCTAAGGACCTTTTTCATCATGCGAATGAACTTTTAGGTTTTGACATAACCAAAATCATGTTCGAAGGTACCGCGGACGAATTGAAGGAAACCAAAGTAACGCAACCAGCTATTTTTCTACATTCTACCATTTTAGCTGAAGTGATGGGAGATTCCTTCCAACCGGATGTGGTCGCTGGTCATTCTTTAGGTGAATTATCCGCTTTGACTGCCAATAGAACCCTAGCTTTTAGTGACGGATTGCTCCTCGTTTCTCAAAGAGCCCAAGCCATGCAAAAAGCGTGTGACTTAAAGCCTTCAACGATGGCGGCTGTGCTTGGATTGAAAGATTCGGTGGTTGAAAAAATCTGTGCAGAAACATCAGGAATTGTGGTTGCTGCCAATTATAATTGCCCCGGACAATTGGTGATCAGTGGTGAAATAGAAGCTGTAAACACCGCCTGCGAAGCATTAAAAGAGGCAGGTGCGAGACGTGCATTGTTATTACCCGTTGGTGGAGCTTTCCACAGTCCTTTGATGGAACCTGCACGAGAAGTTTTGGCTGCTGCTATCGAAAATACTCAATTTACGGCTCCAGCTTGTCCCATTTATCAAAATGTAGACGCAAAAGCGACTACGAATCCTTCAGAAATTAAAAAAAATCTGATGGCACAATTAACGGCTCCGGTTAAGTGGACACAAATTGTTCAGAACATGATTGCCGACGGTGCCGACAAATTCATCGAGGTTGGCCCAGGTAATGTATTACAGGGCTTAGTGAAAAAGGTAGACCGAAGCCTAGAAACTGAAAAGGCAGTTATCTAAGCAATATGTTGACCTAAAGACTCCTTTTTTTTACGGTTAAACCCTCTTTTCCAAAAAGTAAAGCTTTATCGGAATTACCTAAATTTTAACAGTTTGAGCCTAAGTTCGTTTAAAATTAAACACTATGGACAAACTATCATTCACATCGACAAACAAATTGGCCTTCACCTTTTTAGAAGAACAAGAAATTACCTTAAGTAAGGAATCACAATTTTCATTTAGAAATTTCTTTCTCACATTATTCTCCGAATTTTCTATGATGCTTATTAATTTCCACCAAAGAAGGCAGAAAAAATATGTAAGCCTTTTAGGAAGTCTCAATCGCAAAATTGAAAACGGCACCTCTTCGAGGCGTAATTCAAAAACAAAAAGTATTGGTATTTCAAAAGAAATTGTGGAGGCTGTATTGTTAAAACTCAATGCATTTGAAATAAACAAGGGCTTTTTAAGTACCAAGGTTAGTTTGACATCGCTTTCGAAGTCGCTCGAGACCAATAGCAGCTATTTGTCAAAGATCATTAATCATACGCAAGGAAAGACCTTCAAAAACTATTTGAACGATCTCCGGGTTCAGTATGCCCACGAAACGTTGAAAAGTGATCCACAACAGCGGAAATACACCATAGAGGCTATTGCCTTTGATTTCGGATTTAAAAGTGCGGAGAATTTTTCTAAGAAGTTTAAAGCGACTTACGGAATGTACCCTTCTAAGTTTATGAGAAGCCTAGTATAAAAACTGAAATCTATTCCAATTTCTTTATGAGTTCTTTGGCCTTAGTATGGTTGTAGTACCAAACATGCTTAGTGATATCGGTTAATACATATTTAGCATTGGCAACATCGCCAGATTTTAAGTGAGCCATTGCTTTAAACCAAAAGCCCTTCGTGGCATCAATAGACTCTGAGTCGATGGCCAATTCAAATTCTTGGATGGCAGCATAATAATTACTGAGTTCCATGAGGGTAGCACCTTTGTACAAATAGAGCGCCATATCGGGTTTCTCTGTAGAGGCGTCGTATTCCTCAAAATAGGCCAACGCGTCGGCAAAATTTTCATTCTGAAAGGCTACGGCTCCTTTTTCTAAAAGAGTGTTGGACGTACCTCTGCGAATGACCGATGGAAGATCATTGGTGGAATAATATTGGGCGAACAGTTTTTCGGTTCCCTGGTCTGACTGGAAGAGCATCCCAATAGCACTTACCAAGAATATGACAACAGCCGCTACCGCTGCAAAAATGATTCTACGTCTTTTAGAACGCAATTTTGGAACACGTCGCTCCAATTGGACGGATCGCAAGGTCTCTTTCAATTCTTGCGCCTCTTCACTTTCTATGAAGGACCTTAAGTTTTGGGTATAGTCATTATTGGATACCACGGTATCATCAACGTTTCCGGAAAGGTGGATGCTGAGTTGTTTTGCGAGGGTTACTGCCGATTTCAATTCCTCGTTAGATTCGATTAGTTTTTTGAAATCGCGGGCTTCGAGCTCGGACATTGAGCCACTCACGTATTGTTCTACTTTGAGTTGTAATTCATCGTTCATGATTAGGTCAGTTGGTTGTACTTCGAATCATTCTTTACAAGAACTGCCAATTGCTTCTTGCATTTAAACACTCTTTGAAATGCTGCATTTTCCGTTGCATAAGAAAACTTTTTTACTATGACATCGTAGGGTACTTTGTTAAAATAATCCTGTAGTAAAAGTCTGCATTTCTCAGATAGTTTAGTCAACATATCTTCAAATAACTCCCTGCGTTCTTGTTGCAAAATGGAAGCTACATGATCTTCTGTTTCATCCTTAAGTTCAAACACCCCGTCATTTCTTACCACCTTTTTTCTTTTATTTAATTCTTTCAACCAAAGGTTTTTACAAACGGTAAAGACATAGGCTTCGAAAGAGGTTTTAATAGACACACCACTCACCTTCGCACGGGCAATCAACTGAAACAGAGCATTGTGAAAAACTTCTTCGGCCTCACTGTAGGTGCCGCTGTTCTTTTTTACATAGCTGGCGAACTTCGGAAACAACGTATCGTACAACAAGCGGATGGTATCTTCATCGCCTTGAAGCAATTTCTGAATTTGAATGTGGTTAGTGGTGCTAGGGAGCATAGTGTTGTTTGAACTCAGCATCAAATATAAGGGATATTAAAAATATGGGAGAAGTATATGCCGTTGGAATAATAAAGGCATGCCCTTTTTTATAAAAGAAGAGTATTAGCAATTAATTTTTTAAAGTGAGGTTAGCTACACGATAATATCTTTATTATTTTAGCAATCGCACAAACCATTATTCCTTCTCTAAAAAAATTGCTAATTGTGGGTAAGAATTAAAACTTAACGGAACCTATAGGTGAAACTGAGTTTTTATTCTCTAGATTAATTAGTAACATTTTAAACCATTTTTATGAAAGCAAAATTTTTTTCCCTAGCAGTGCTCGCTATGATTGTATTTGCCTGTAGCAGCGAAGAAACTACCGAATCGCAAGATAACAATTTGAAAATCCAAGTCGAAAGCGACCCACAATCCAATGGGAGACTTAACGGCGGTGGAAGTCTCGCCTGTGTACTGCAAGAAGAACGGCTGTGTATGATAAATTATGTATTTCCAACGACGAAGTCTCCAGACATAAATTACAATACCCATTTTATACATTACAATACCTCCCTATCTGAAACTGAAGTACTTTGTATTCGGTATGACTATTTCCAATGTTATTTGAACCTAGTGATGCACGAGAATCAGCCTTCCGATATACATACAGATGCTTGGTTTGTCCCAAGTGGCAGACCAGACGATGAGGTTTCAAATACATCTTGTAACGATCCGCGTTTAAACCAAACTTGTGGCGACTAAAAATATATAGGCATTTAATTAGTACCATCCTATTGATTGATAACTCTCAATGGGATGGCTTTTTTTTTGAAACAGACATCTTTGTCATTCACGTTAAAAAATCCGTAATTTATTGTTTCTGAAATCATAGAAGAACCATAACGTAAAATCTCCCCAGAAAAAATGACGATATTCAAAATATATAAATGGCATATCTCATTGGTTATTATCGGAATAGCATTGCTATTACCCACGATACTAAAGGCACAAAAAGTGGATTCTCTGAATGAGCTGATCAGCTTAAAGATTTCGATCTCGGATCGAATGGATAAAATCGATTCCTTTCTGAATATGTTGGAAAACGAAGCCAACGACTCTTTACCTTATTTATACCAAGAATATGCCTTTTGGGCATACGACTCGGTGTCCAAAACCAAGGCGGTTGAGCTAGAACAAAAAGGCTTAGAAATAGCAAAAAGCAAGCCTATAAAAGACAGTGCTTTCATCCAAAAAAGCGCTGTTTATCTGGCATTTTACTACGAACAAGTAAACAATCTTGAAAAGGCCGTAAAATACTATAAGGAAGCCTTGGTCATAAATGATGACAATCGAATGGCGACTAATGCATACGAAAAAATTGGGTTTTGCTATTTGGAAATGCACGACTATCACAGTTCTATTAAATATTTTGAATTGGTCATTGACCTTTTGCATAAAAGAAAAACCAGTCAAAATACTTTAATTTCTGCTTATTCCAATTTGATCTACGCCTGTCACCAAATTAGTTCTGCTGCCAGTTTTAAAAAAGCTAATGCTTTTAGTAAACGATTTGATTCTTTGATAGAAGTTACTCCAGTATCGGCAAGAAATCGCTATGATTATTATTTGAATTTAGCAGGTCTCTATAACCAACATAATAATCTTAACATTGATAAATCTCTTCATTATTACAATAAAGCCCTGGAAATAGCACAACAGCTCGAAGACTCTACCAAGATTGGACAGGTTAATTACGGGAAGGGCTCTTTGTATAATACCACCAATTACGACACTTCAATAGGCTTTTTGCAGGAGGCAATGAAGTTTACAAAACCAACCGATAGCTTGGAGAGGTATTTCGTGAATAATGGACTCGGCACCACCCTTGCTAGGAAGAAGGATTTTGAATCGAGTTTAAAATACAGACATAATGCCTTGAAAGCTTTATTAGGTCATGACTTCAAAGATTACGAATCACTAGACTATGGCACCCTTATAAATTCAAGGTATGTCGAAAGACGCTTAACTGGTATTTCTGGCCTTGCTGAAACTTATTTGCTTTATTTTGAGCAAAATAATGATCCGGAGTTGTTAGATAAAAGTATTTCCTACTTTAAGCTAGCCGATTATACAACCGATCTGTTGAAGCTGAACAGCACCGAGTTCAAGTCTCGGTTGTTTTGGCGAGAACTAAGCGCTGGATTATATGGAAAAGCTATTAGAGCATGCTTCTTAAATGATGATCCGAAAATGGCTTTTTATTTTATAGAAAAGAACAAAGCCTTATTATTGTTGGAAGATATGGCAGATCAGCGATTTAAACAATCACTTAAACTCTCCTCCTCCTATTTGGACACAGAATACGAATTACAAAAGCGTATTTACCAGATCGAAGCTGACCTCAAACATCCTCGGCTATTGAGCAGTTCTCAAAAAGACTCTTTACAAAAATTATTGGTGGATAATAACCTAGCACTATCTACCCACCAAGACAGCGTCGCGGTCGAACTGAAGCCCTTCAAAGTAGCACCCGAAATTGCCTCACTGAAGGAGGTCCAACAACATTTGGCACCCAACGAGATTGTCCTAGAATATCATATCTCCATTGATGATGGCTTCGGAATATATTCGAACAATAACAAGGGCTATGTTTTGATGCTTACTTACGAGAATTCGAAGCTTTACGAGATCCCTAACATGAATGAAGTGAAAAACCAAGCACTTCAGTTACTTCGTAAAATTAAAAGTCCGTTTCAAACCAACGAAGATATTAAAGAGTATGCGGTGCTTTCAAACTCGGTTTACAACTTATTAATTCCATCTGAAGAATTAAAAAGTCAAATTCAAGGGAAACACTTGCGAATCGTGCCAGATAGTTACCTGTCCTTTTTACCTTTTGAAGCCTTATCCACAACCTCCGATAGCATCACGTATCTAATTACCCAAAATACAATTCAGTATCAATATTCCAACTCTTTTCTTCAGAATATGGAAGAAAATGAAGGCACAAACAATTCTTATCTAACGGTGGTCCCCGAACAATTCGCAATTCCCGATCTAGCTCCGTTAAACTTTAGCGGTAATGAAATTGACAACTTGAAATCGCTTTATTCAGGCTTGTCTTTGACCGGTTCGCAAGCCACCAAAAGCAACTTCTTGGCTCAATTAGGAAACTATGGTATCATTCACCTAGCCACTCATGCAAACGCTCAGGATTCTATATCGCCCTGGATTGCATTCTATGATGAGAAAATTACCTTAGACGAATTATATCAAACCCAAAACAACGCATCTCTCGTTGTATTAAGCGGCTGCAATACTACCTTAGGAAAACAAGAAATAGGCGAAGGCGTGATGAGTTTGGCCCGCGGTTTCTTTTATTCTGGTGCACAAAGTGTCATGTCCACACTTTGGAGTATTGATGATAAGTCGACCGCCACGATCACCCGATCTTTCTATAAAAACTTGGGAGAAGGACAAACCAAATCGGAAGCCTTACGAAATGCCAAATTAACTTACTTGGAAACAAATAGTCTTTCGGAAGCTTCGCCTTATTATTGGGCCTCATTTATTGTAATTGGGGACAATGCTCCTATCAAAGCATCCCAAGCCCTATGGCCATTTCTGCTTATTGGAGTAATTGCACTCCTCCTATTTCTAGTGTACCGATTTCGCAGAAGAGCGAGCAATTAATTTCAGAAATTTCTAAAAGTTTTTAAAAACTAGGGTAAGAATCCCAAATTCCAAGAACAAAGAATAAAAACCTTTGTTATGGAACACATTCTCGGCACCCTGCTATATCGGTCAAATATCTCAACGGTTGAAAAGCAGAATCTCTATTTGCAATTACTCTCTCACAACGAATATCCGAGCATTAAAGCAGTTACCGACACCTTAGATTACTTCGGAATTGATAATGTAGCAGCTAATGTTCCAACGGATGCCTTGGGTCAAATGCCAGAACACTTCCTAGCACTGCAAAATGAAAATGGGCCATCCGAATTGGTTTTAGTAAAAAAGAAACCCGCTAAGATTGAATATACCGATCAAGCCAATAAAAAACATTCAAAATCGTATGATGATTTTTCTGAAAACTGGACTGGAACCATCATCGCCATTGAAGAAGAAGAGAAAAAAACTGGTGCCAGCATAAATAGATGGCAGCCAAAATTAGTAGTGTTTGTAGTTGTTATGATACTAGCACTTGTGATGACGGTCCTTTCAAATTATTCCTTAGTGAATATTGGATATGTGAGCTTGGCAGCTCTCGGGGCTTTCATCAGTTATTTGACTACAAGGGAGGAGCTTGGGATTAAAGACAAGGTGACTACAAAGGTCTGCGGTGCTATATCCGGAGATACTCATGGATGTAGTAATGTTATTAACTCTAGAGAAGGAAAGATCTTTGGAGTAATTAGCCTAGCCGATACATCCCTGCTCTTCTTCGTTTCAACACTATTATTCTCCTTGTTTTATGGGGTAAATACTCCTGTGATCTATTCGTTGGCCATAGCTTCTGTTCCGGTGATATTGCTTTCAATCTACTTACAAATAGTTAAATTGAAGCAATTTTGTTTGTTGTGTTTGATTATTTCAGCAGTATTAGTGTCCCAATTGGTTTTGTTATTTACAACAGTTACAAATTGGGATTTTACATTAAATGAAGTGATTGCATTCTCGTTGGTCGCTAGTGCAACCACCTTTGTTTGGCTCGTAGTTAAAAAATTCTGGAAAGACAGTATCGAGTTGCTAAGCACCCGTAAAGAATATTATTCGTTTAAAAGAAATAGTGACTTTTTCATGGGAGCATTACAGAAAAACAATCCTTATCCTGTCGACGGCATAGAAGACCTCTATAAAATTTCTTTCGGCAACCTAAATGCCTCCATTAAAATTCATGCTGTGACCAATCCACTATGCGGCTTTTGCCAAGAACCATTTAAGGCCTATGAAAAGCTATTAGCCACCAACCCAAACGATATAGCGTTGAGCTTGGTATTTAATATCTCCTTGGACGCTGAAAACCAATCGAACCGTATCATTACCCGAATATTGGAATTTTACCAACAAGACAAGGCCAAGGCTTACAAAGCACTACAGGACTGGTTTCAGCATAGAGATGTGGAAGCTTGGGAAGGCCATTATGGCGCACCAAATTCGATGCTTTTATTTCCTGAAAAGACAATCGAAGCACATAGTAATTGGTGCAAGGCGACGGAGCTGTATCATACTCCAGAAACGATCATAAACGGTTATCCATTTCCGAAGAAGGAATATCAAATAGCAGATCTTCAATATTTTATTGAATCGCTCAAAACTCAAACAGCGGAACTAACCCTATAAAAAAAGAAAAGGAGCTCGCGCGAACGAACTCCATAAACATCTTGCAAGGACAGACACAAACTGTGAGTGTCTCTAAATGTTCACGGCTAATTTAATTATTAAATTATCTATTATGTTAAAAAACATTTTAAAATTAAACGGTGCTCAACCATTGAGCAAAAATGAACAAGGATCTATTAATGGAGGGGGGCCTGGTTCTAATTGTTGTAATAATACCTGTATTGACCAATGCTATACTAGTGGTATTTGTGCCTCAGGAGGACAATGTATGCACCTATGGTGCAATGGTGACTCAAGTCAACCTTACGGTATTTGCGTAGGAGGCGGAGAAAAATAAGCTTTCTTTTAAATACACTACCTAAGAACGGGTCTCTGTTCTCAGGTAGTGTATACGGTAAAAATTAATCCATAATATCAATTTCTTATCAATATTAAAACGAATGAAGACATCCTTGCAAAGACGGACACAAACGGTGAGTGTCCCTAAACGTTCACAGCAGAATCAAATTTAAATTATATATCATGTTAAAAAACATTTTAAAATTAAACCGAGCTCAGGAATTGAGCAAAAATGAACAAAAAATGACGCTTGGAGGCGGTGGTGGTTCTAGCTGTAGTACGTATGATCCACAGAAATGTGAACGTTGCGGAGGAATTCCTCTTCCAAACGGTTGTTGCTTAGGTGATGCTGCAGTTCACTCTTGCTTAACAGGCAATATTTCGTAATAAAATCAGCTAGTAAAAGACCGGTCGGGATACTGGCCGATTCTTCTAATAAAGTAAATACCAAAATCAACTAATACAACAGCTCAAAGTCGCAATTGATGTCAAAATTTCCCTTTTTCCAACAACTCGAGACCAAAGACTGTGGCCCTACTTGCCTTAAAATTATAGCTAAGTTTTACGGTAAGAGTGTGTCCATTCCAGAGCTTAGGGAACTGAGTGAAACTACTCGCGAAGGCAGCAGTTTATTGGCCATGAGCGATACAGCTGAAAAAATGGGCTTCCGCACCTTAGGCGTAAAACTAGCTGCCCAAACACTGCAAAATACTACATTACCTTGTATTCTACATTGGAATAACGAACACTTCGTCATTTTATATAAAGTAAAAAAAGGAAAATACTACGTTTCAGACCCTGCCCATGGTTTAATTGTTTATTCTGAAAAGGAATTTATCGAATGGTGGATTGGAAAAAATGCAACTGCCGAAAGCGAAGAAGGCATTGCTCTATTGATCGAACCCACTCCAAAGTTTCAACAATATCAAAGTAATGCTGAAGAGGTGAACTATGGTTTCGCTTACCTCTTCAAATACGTCATCAAATACAAAAAGTTCCTTGTCCAATTAATCATTGGCCTGCTCGCTGGCAGCCTTTTACAATTGGTCGTGCCGTTTCTAACACAGAGCGTGGTAGATGTCGGTATCGCGAATCAAGACGTCAACTTCGTATATCTCATCTTATTTGCACAGATCGCACTTTTTTTAGGCCGAAGCGCCATAGAAGTGATCCGTAGTTGGATCTTACTACACCTTAGTACGCGGATAAACATATCCTTGATATCCGACTTTTTTATCAAGCTAATGAACCTACCCATATCGTATTTTGACACTAAGATGACCGGGGACATTATGCAACGTATCAATGACCATCAACGCATTGAAAGCATCCTTACCACCTCCTCCTTGAGTGTGCTGTTCTCGGCTTTTACGTTTATCATTTTCAGTTTCGTGCTAGGCTACTACAGCATGACCATTTTTAGTCTTTTTATGATAGGGAGTACCCTTTATTTTTTATGGGTCACCATTTTTCTGAAGAAAAGAAAAGAGCTTGACTACCTGCGATTTGCACAAGTAAGTGACGAACAAAGCAGAGTCATAGAACTAATTAATGGCATGCAAGAAATAAAATTGCACAATGCTGAAAAACAAAAGAGATGGCAATGGGAGCATGTCCAGGCTAAGTTGTTTAAAATTTCTATGAAGCACTTGGCTTTAGAACAATATCAGAGTGTGGGTTCTTCTCTAATCAATGAACTTAAGAACATCATTATTACCGTTCTTTCGGCCAAGTTGGTCATTGACGGAAGCATCACCATCGGAATGATGCTCGCAATCTCCTACATCGTAGGACAACTCAATTCACCGGTCCAACAATTCATCAATTTTGTGAGACAGGTTCAGGACGCCAAAATATCACTAGAACGGCTTGGAGAAATTCACAACAAACCAGACGAAGATGGGCCTAATGAAAATACCATCAAACGAATTGACACCGCAGGAGATTTCCATTTGGATAAAGTGAGCTTTCGCTACATTGGAACGCAAGATCTAGTCTTAAAGCAGTTAGAACTGACCATCCCTGCTAACAAAACAACGGCCATCGTAGGCACCAGCGGAAGTGGTAAAACCACCTTAATGAAATTGCTTCTGAAGTTCTATCAACCCAATGAAGGCTCCATACACATAGGCCCTCATAATTTAAATGCTGTATCGAATAAAGTTTGGAGAAGTCATTGCGGCGTCGTAATGCAAGAAGGATATATTTTCAATGATACCATTGCAGCTAATATCGCCATTGGAGAGGACCAAGTCGATTTCGAGCGTCTTGAAAATGCAGCTCACATGGCAAATATCAAGACTTTTATCGATTCATTGCCATTAGGTTACAACACCAAAATTGGATCTGAAGGTTCTGGGATGAGTACGGGGCAAAAGCAACGGCTTTTCATCGCCAGAGCCATCTATAAAAATCCGGAATTTCTATTTTTTGACGAGGCTACTTCCGCACTTGACAGCAATAACGAAAAAATCATCATGGAAAATCTTAATGAATTTTTCAAAGGTAAAACAGCGGTTGTTATTGCTCACCGATTGAGCACCGTAAAGAATGCGGACCAAATTGTGGTACTTGAGAAAGGAAAAATTATAGAAACAGGGACACATAAGGAATTAGTAGACCTTCAAGGAAGCTATTTCCATTTAGTTAAAAATCAACTAGAATTAGGGAGTTAATCATGCCAGTATCACAAAATATCAGGAGTGAAGAAGTACAAGATATCCTTACTAAGGTACCACATTGGATGATCGTTTGGGGAAATACCATCATTCTCGTACTTCTATCACTCTTCTTTGCCTTGACCTATTTCATCAAATATCCAGATGTGATTGGTTCTGAAGCCACAGTCACCTCCATGCGCCCTCCACAGAAAGAATTGGCTCCAATCACAGGGAAAATTGACACTATATTAGTAACCGACAATCAAAAGGTCAACTCCGGTCAAATTTTGGCCATGATGCAAAACAGCACACGGTTAAACGATGTCTTATTTCTGATAAGCATTCTCGATACCATAACGGTTGAGCAAAACAATTTCACATTTCCTATAGACAAAATACCCATGTTGTCCCTTGGGAGTATTAGTTCTAGCTTCGCGTTATTTGAAACAGATTTCATCAACTACAAGCTTAACAATACCCTAGCGCCTTTCTCGAATACCATCAACGCTAACCGACTTACGGTTTCTGAAATTCAAATGAGAATTAAAAATTTAGACAACCAAAAATTGCTAGACGCGAAGAGCCTTGAATTTTCACGAAACGAATTTGATCGCAATAAAAAATTATATGATAAAGGAGTCATCTCACTTCAAGAATTTGAAACAAAGGAAATGAGTTTCCTCACTGCTGAACGTAACTTCAAAAATCTCGATATCTCACTTTCTCAGTTAAAACAAGCTCTTGGAGATGCTTATCGAAATTCAAAAGAAACCCAAATTAATAACAACATAGAAAGTATTAGGCTTTTCAAAAATGCAGCTCAATCTTTAAACCAATTAAAAGAGGCCATTAAAAATTGGGAAAGAACCCATTTACTTACTTCTGAAATTGACGGGAACGTTTCCTTAATGGGAGTATGGAACGCCCATCAAAGTGTAACTCAAGGGGATTTAATTTTTAGCATTATTCCAAAAGAAACTGGGAATTACGTAGCCAAATTAAAAGCACCGATTCAGAATTCAGGAAAAATAAAGCTCGGACAAAAAGTAATTATTAAATTGTTTAATTATCCAGATAGCGAGTATGGTGCTTTGAACGGCAAGGTTGCGTCCATGTCTGCAATCCCCGACACGGAAGGATTTTACCTTATCAACGTTACCTTGCAAGACAAACTGATTACTTCCTATAATATCGAAATTCCATTTAAAACTGAATTGAGTGGAACCGCAGAAATCATAACGGAGGATCTACGCCTAATGGAACGTTTCTTCTACCAGCTACGTGGTATCTTTTCCAACTGATAATAAAAATATGAATTAAAGGCCTCTCAACTTCTTCTCCCATCTCCAAGCAGAAGCTAGAGCCTCTTCCATGGTTTTTTCGGTCTTCCAACCTAAGATATCATTGGCTTTTGTAGTATCGGCATACACTGAAATAACATCACCAGGACGTCGACCCACCACTTTGTAATTTAGTTTTTCACTGGAAACTTGTTCAAAAGCGTTGACAACCTCCAATACCGAACTCCCCTTTCCAGTTCCTAAGTTAAAAACCTCGTAATTGGATTCATTTTCTTCTGAAAATAAACGTTCCATCGCTACTACATGAGCTTTGGCCAAATCGACCACATGAATGTAGTCGCGTACGCAACTTCCATCCGATGTTGGATAATCATCACCAAACACTAGCAACTGATCCCGTAATCCTGCTGCTGTTTGTGTAATAAAAGGCACCAAGTTTTGAGGCGATCCTTTAGGTAATTCACCAATTTCAGCAGATTCATGAGCCCCAATGGGGTTAAAATAGCGTAAAGAAATGGCTTGTAATGAAGATGACTTACAGCTATCAAATATGATTTCTTCGCTTATCTGTTTGGTGTTCCCATAGGGTGACATTGCTCCCTTGATAGGCGCGTCTTCCGAAATTGGAAGCATTTCTGGTTCTCCATAAACGGTGCAAGAAGAACTAAAAATAAAATTATTTACGTTTCGAAGATTACTCTGTTGCAACAAATAAATTAAAGTATTCAGGTTGTTTTCATAGTAAAGCAATGGGTCTTCAACGCTCTCTCCTACCGACTTACTGGCCGCAAAATGAATGATTCCTTCCATTTCATATCGATTGAAAAAGTCGGCAACCGCATCCTTTGCTCTCAGGTCGAGCGTTTCAAAATGAGGACGTTGCCCTGTAATTTTTTCAATATTATCCACCACTTCAGCTTCGGCATTGGAAAGGTTATCAATGATATAAACCTCATACCCTGCCTGTTGCAACTCAACCACAGTATGTGAGCCTATATAACCTAAACCCCCGGTAACAAGTACTTTCTTCATAGTTATTTTGAACAATCCATAGTGGATTATTTGGCAACAAAATTAATGATAGTGTCTGTTATAAATTTGATTTGTTCATCGTCCAATTCAGTATGCATTGGGAGCGATACTACTTCCTTTACCAATTGATTAGTCACTACAAAATTTGCCTCATTGTAGCGCTCATCTTTATAAGCCTTCTGAGCATGCAGTGGAATTGGATAGTATACTCCACAAGGAATTCCGTTCGCATTTAAATGGGCAACCAACCCATCTCTATCAGCATTTATAATACGAAGTGTATATTGATGAAAAACATGACAATCACAAGTATCGCAAATTGAATTTCCTGCATCGCAAAAACCGGTAGGGGTTATGATATTCTCATTGCCACTTAGGGCCTGAGTATACTTTCGAGCTGCATTTTTGCGGGCTGTGTTGTAGGTATCTAAATTGGGTAATTTTGTTCTTAAAACCGCAGCTTGAATAGAATCTAAACGAGAATTCACCCCAACCACATCGTGGTGATAACGCTCGTACATTCCATGATTTACGATACCTCGAATGGTATGCGCTAGGTCGTCATCATTGGTAAAAATTGCCCCTCCATCACCATAGCAACCTAAGTTCTTTGATGGGAAAAAAGAGGTGGAGGCCACATGACCTATACTCCCAGTTTTCTTTTTGCTTCCGTCCTTGGATTTATAATCGGCACCAATTCCCTGTGCATTGTCCTCAATCACAAAAAGATCATGTGCTTCAGCTAGCTCCATGATAGCGTCCATATCGGCCGACAAACCGAATAAATGCACAGGAACTATCGCTTTTGTTTTGGGAGTTATTGCATTTTTTATAGCGGCAATGTCAATATTAAAATTTACAGGATCTACATCCACCAATACCGGCGTTAAGCCCAAAAGTGCAATTACCTCAACGGTGGCTGCGAAGGTAAAGTCGGCAGTGATGACTTCATCTCCTGGTTTTAATCCTAAGCCCATCATGGCTACTTGTAAGGCATCGGTTCCATTCGCACATGGAATCACATGTTTTACTCCTAAATACTCTTCCAGTTCCTTTTGAAATTGATGAACCTCGGGTCCATTGACAAAAGCTGTAGATTCTATTACATCAATGACGGCGGTATTCACTTGCTCTTTGATGTGTTCATACTGACCTTTAAGGTCTACCATTTGAATTTTTCTCATAAAAGGTATTCACCGAGGGTGGATTTTAATTAAAATGATACATTCTCATTTTCAGCAACAAGCCTTTCACTTGGAGCTCCGTAAAATTACGAAAATTGTCTTCGTTACCCTTCATACGAATTAAGGAAATTGAAAATTTAGGTTTACGGGCGGTATTCACCCTCCATGAGAAGCAATGATTTCATAAAATACTCCTATTTTAGCACTATCAGAAACTTATATAACATCCTTTCTCACGTCGCTTATGGACATCTCCTTGTGGCAAAAAATTTCAGCAAAAAACTGGAGCTATTTGTTCATGGTAGAAAAGAATCTTTTGACCGATTGGCAAAAACGATTTCCGAAGAAGATCAGACCCTCTGGATGCATTGTGCCTCTTTAGGTGAATTTGAGCAAGGCGTGCCTGTTTTGGAGGCGTTGCGAAAGAACTATCCAACGCACAAAATTATAGTTACCTTCTTTTCGCCTTCAGGCTACGAAATTAAAAAAGATAGCCCACTAGCCGATGTAGTAGCCTACCTACCTTTCGACACCATTGGAAATGCCAGAAAGTTTATGAAAATAGTTCATCCCACGCTGGCTATTTTTGTGAAATATGAAATTTGGCCCAATTATCTTTTGGAGCTTAAAGCTGAAAAAATTCCAGCATTACTTATTTCAGGGGCATTCCGAAAAAATCAAATTTTCTTCAAGCCGCATGGTGGTTTTATGCGTAAAGCACTTCGAACGATCGATCACCTTTTTGTTCAGAACGAAGTCTCTAAAATCTTGCTGGATCAATTGGACATGACCCAAGTAACGGTTAGCGGCGACACCAGGTTTGATCGAGTTTCACATCAAATTGAAATGGACAATTCCATCGATTTTATGGATGTTTTCGCTTCTAATTCCTTGGTCGTGGTTTGCGGAAGCACTTGGCCAGAGGATGAAATACTATTGATGGATTTCATCAATGAATGTCGTGAAGGTGTGAAGTTTGTCTTAGCACCCCATAAAATTGACGCATCGAAGATCGAAAGTTTCAGAAGTAAAGTAAAGTCAACGACCCTTCTTTATTCTGAAATGAAAACAGCAAATGCGACTGGTGCCACACAAAACAGTTTGACCAACGCATCGGTTCTTATTGTGGATACTATTGGCTATCTAACTAAAATCTATAGTTATGCCCATGTGGCTTATGTGGGTGGAGCAGCGGGTAACACAGGGCTTCATAATATCTTAGAGCCAGCCACTTTCGAGTTGCCTATTATCATTGGATCTAATTTTGAAGGGTTCCCTGAAGCCGAGAAACTTCGACAACTGGCAGGCTTGTATTCTGCGGCGACTTCAGAAGAGTGCAGTACTATTTTGAATAAATTACTATCCGATGAGAAGTTTAGAAATCAGACGGGAATGATCTCTGGACATTTTGTGAATAGTAATACGGGGGCAACAAATAGCATCATGGAATTCATTAAGCGGCTAATACCTGTTACTTCAACATAAAAACTAAACGGTCACCGCTTCATTTAAATACCTTCGGAAAGGCAATAGTTCCAAATAGGTTTCGATTACTTTTTTGTCAAAATCAGGGCTCAGCACTTCATCTCTTGTAAGCTGCCGACCTGCTGCAAAGGATTTCCTTTTAAGAAGGTGAATCAAGCGATGCTCTTCTACATAATCTTTTGGCGGACGTATTAAGGCCTGGGCTTCCAACATGCCACCAAACCTATTTTTAAAACTTTTTTTATTAAGAATAGCGACGAACTCTTCTCCGTTATAATCGATCGCTTCCCGAATACTTTTGAGTAATTTGGAATTGGGATACCAATAACCTCCTCCCATGAAACATTCGTTTAAACCTATTTCAATATAAAAATCCCCTTGTTTGCTTAATTGATCCAAGCCCGCACCGAAATGGTCCTTATAGACTGGTTTGTTTGGAAAAAACATGAGGTTATTATTGATTCTATTGATGGCTTTCTTTCCGGGGGTATCAAAATAATTGGGATCGACCTGTGCTAGTTCTTGGTTCATTTTACCCAGCCAATGGATAAAGAAATCCCTGACTGCATGATATTCTTTCCGGTTGGCATCCATCCAATCCTTATGATTGTTTTGCTGAAGTCGCTCTAGAAAATCGAACAGTTGTGGAAAACTCATTCTAAGCTCTCAGATTGCTAATTTGACCCTTTAATTCTTCCATGGATTGCTGCAACTGTCGTAACAGTCCGCTTTCAGAAGGTTCATTAATTCCGAAGGTAAGCTTACTATTGACCATCCATAATTCCTGAACATCATTGACGGCAACATCAATTGGCAGGTATTCTGGATTTAATGAAACCAATCGAATTCGATCTGGGGCAGCAGCCACTTTTTGAAGTTTTTTCACCAACACTGAATCCTTGAGTACTACTATATAAATTTTGCTATCGCTTGCCTCTGTAATATTGGGTACCGCCTTCCCCAACACCCATTCATTGGGCCGAATATTGGGCAACATACTATCACCTTCTACTTGAAAGCCGCGATAGGTCGCATTGCGATATTCAGGAAGGGGTATGGCGAACGTAGGCAAAGATTGATACCAGTCTACATCTTGGATATTATGTGGATAACCTGCAGCAGCTTTTTGATTCACTAATACAATGGTATCTTCGCCATCGGTGTCTAAAGTGATAACTTTCGGGCCAACATCGCCTCCGTTGATATCCACATATTGCACGAAACTTTTCCCAAATAACCAAAGCGGGTTGATATTGTATTGTCGCAATAATTCCATAACGATCTTCCCTGAAATTTTGGTTTTCCCTCGTTCAATATCGGCTGTACTAGCACTAATTCCAAGGATGCTAGCGAAGGATTGTTGGGTGTGATTTTGCTCTTCCCTTACCTTTTTAAAACGTTTCGCTTCGACTGAAAGTTCTTTGTCCATCCTCAAATATACATCTTTTATGGATAAATTCCACACTTGTTAGGAATATTTCCATTATTTGTAAATAGTCTCTTAATACTCCTTCTCTTTCAATAATTTAACTAATTTTAACATTCAGTATTAATCACTAATCTTAACAAAAATGAAAAAAATTTTATTATCATTTGCAGCAGTTTGTTTGGTTGCATCCGTATACTCTTGTAGAGAGACCGCCAATAAAGCGGAAGAAACTGCAGACGCGGTAGAAGAAACAACCGGAGAGGCAGCAGATGCCGCTAAGGAGAAAGTTGAAAAAGCCGCTGAATCTATTAAAGATGCTGCTGAAAAAGCTGCCGATAGTCTAGGTAAGGCTGCAGAAGGAGCAGTCGATGGAGCTGTCGAAGAGGTTACTGAAGGGTTGAAAGACGCTATAAACTAATAAGCTTTTTACAAAAACGAAAAACATCCGCATAAAGCGGATGTTTTTTTTGCAATTTCTACAAATGCTTCTTGTTATATAAAGCCTCTTTTTCGAGCTTCCTGAATTACTCTTTCGTCATTAGACGACTTTATATCGAATAACTCCTTTATATGATTTTTTCGTTTTTCAATGGCGCTTAGCGACAAGTTAATGTAATTTCCTAGGTTTTTGGTCTGGACCCCTCTTGATAAGTGATATAAAATTTGAAGATTCACTTTATCCAATGAGAAATTATTATTCATCATTTTTCTAAAGTGGTTGGTGACCGTTGTACTATAATAGGTCTTGCCTTCCATAATTTCTTCATAGGCACGGACCAATTCAGTGGAAGATAAATCACTCTTTATCAAAAAGCCTTCTGGGTTTACATTCTGTAGAATATTATGAATCCTACTATCTTCATTATGCATGGTGCTAATAATCACTCTAGCATCTGGATAGTTTTGCTTAAACAAAAGAGCCAAATCTTCCCCAGAGGTAAGCATTCCATCACTTGACGGAGGCAACTTAATGTCTATTATCGCAAGATCATAAGGTTTCTTCTTTACATTTTTTTCAATAAATGACTTGGCATCATCACAATTAAATGCAATATCAATAACACAATTAACTGGTTTTTTACAATTCTCTAGCAAGGTATTCTTGTACCCTTCAATAATCATCGGGTGGTCGTCGACCATTAGAATATTAACACTGTTTTTCATCTTTGACGGTTTTAACTTAACATTTGAATATTGGGGATATATCAAATTAAAGAACTACAAGTTAACGATTTTTCGTCTAATAGTTTATTTGAACCGTAATAATTGTTCCGATTCCTTTTTTACTGTCCACCTTAAGAATACCCTTCATTTGTTCAACTCTGGACCTAATATTCTTTAAACCAATGCCTTTCTTCACTTTATTCACCTCCATTCCTATACCATCGTCTTCAATTCGTAGTACAATAGCATTGTCTTTCCTAAGCAAACTAACCTTACCATGTTTGGCCGAAGCATGTTTGTGTATGTTTTGCAGAGATTCCTGAATAATCCGGTACAAATGCACTTTAATATTATTGGGCATTTTCTCCCAATGAATCACATAGTCGTTTGTAAATTGAAATTTATTGGGATGGTCATCATCTAAGGTGTTCTGAATTTCAATTAATTGCTCAATTACTTCCGTAAAAAGCACATCTTCGGAAAAGATCGTAGAATCCAGACCATGAGAAATTTGTCGAATTTCATTTTCTATACTTTTCAATTCTTCTATATACTTCAACCTTGTTTGAATGGCCTTGTCATCGTGTTTATTGTTGAGGCTATCAAGGCTGAGACGCGTGCCGAAGAGCCTCCCCAAAACACCATCGTGCAACTCTTCCGAAAAACGTCTTTTTTCCAAACGTTTACCTTCTTCTAATTTTAACTGCTGAGCAAGCATTAAATTGTAGATTTCCTCATTGGCCGTTTGTTGGGATTCTCTAAATTTCAATTCCTTGCCATTCAACTTCCTTTGTATGAAAATATAAACGAGCAGAAATAAAGCCAGCATACCGAGTAAACCAATGAAAAGTTGTCTGTTTTGTTTGGTTACTTTGGTATTCTCAGTCTCGATACTTTCAGTTTCAAATCGAATACGAGCAAATTGTTCTCGAAATCCTCTTTCCACCTGTTGAAGACTATCACTAATATGTATATAGGCTCTCGTGGAAGCTAATGCTTCAGTTTCATCATCACTTTCATTCAATATCTCCAATGCCTCCAATATCTCTCTATGATACCTTAAGGGTTTGGCTATATTCAAAGCGGTAAGGGCCTGTTCACGTGAGGCGACGGCCGAACCTATGAATTTATAATATTCAGCTAAATGGATATGACTTGTAACTGCACCCAAATTATCACCAATACTATCTCTTATAAATAGTGGTCTCAAGAACAATTGAGGAAGTTCATCGGTTATACCAGAACGAAACTTGGCAAATGCCAAATTGTCCAACAAGCGAGCATAGGTAGATGGTCTTTTATAGAAAAGGCTGTCATAGGCAAGACCTTGTTCGTAGTAGGCAATGGCTTTGTCATATTTTTTATCATTGAAATAAGCGAAACCAATATTGTTTAGACTACTTACTTCCAATGCTTTATCTTTCTCTTTTTTCCGCCCTGCGAGTGCTATTTCATGATACTCCAACGCTTTGTCATACCTTCCTAGTTCATTTGAAATTAATCCTAAGTTTGTATAGGCAGAGGTTAGCGGCTTTTTGTTATTATTGTATTTCAAAAGCTCTATTGCGGCCACAGTACTAGCTTCCCCACCCATATAATCTTTTGCGTTTTTCTGAATGATAGCCATCGTAAGAAGCGATTTTCCTGCTTGATAAAGGCTATCCATTCGTAAAAACATTCGCTGTGCCAAATAATAGTTATTATAAGCACTATCTATTTTTTCTTTTCTTAGATAATAAAATCCCAAATTGGAATAGGTTTTGGCAATTTCTAGAGAATCGTCTAGCTCGATAGCCAATATGCGCATTTCGGCATTAACCCTGCGGTAAGATTCAAGTTCGTTCAATCTACGATACTCAATACGTATCTCACTAAGTTTTCTTGTTCGAACCGTATCTTTTTTAAGACTCCTCGTGAATTTCAAGGCTTCCGAAAGATATCCTAAACTTTCTTCTTTGGATACATCTTGTTTCTGAGCCTTCTGCAAATTGAGGACAACGCTATCTAAAGCTGGGTATCGCTCGCCATTCCCAAACGAATTGTCGGATCCAAAATCACAAGAACAAACTAACAGTAGAAGAACGAATACCATCAAAGGCATGGCTATGCTGCCTTGTAAGGGTTGTATTTGGGTAGCGTATCTAATCATAGGTCTAATTGACAATAAATGCACTACAAATCTATCGATAATTAAGTTATTCATTAAACTATAAAAAAGAAACCCTTCACTTGCATCTTGCAATTAAAGGGCATCTTAATTCTAAGAATTGGTATGCTGTCACTTATGCTTTAGGGTCTGGTATGTCGTCATCACCTCCCGTTGAGCCACCTTTGTCTGGATCTGGAATGTCATCATCACCTCCCGTTGAACCACCTCCGTCTGGATCTGGAATGTCATCATCACCTCCCGTTGAACCACCTCCGTCTGGATCTGGAATGTCATCATCTCCTCCGGTTGAACCCCCTCCTTCAGGATCAGGAATGTCGTCATCTCCTCCGGTTGAACCTCCTCCTCCTTCAGGATCAGGAATGTCGTCATCTCCTCCGGTATCAGCGGTTGGATCATTTTGGACAATGCCAGTTGAGGTTTTTGATTGTAAATCGAATTCAAGTAAAGCCGTATTATCTGCTGCAATCTCTTCAAGGCTTTCAGTCTCACAAGAGATTAAAAAAGTTCCAAATAGGACGGCTACTAACAGATATTTAATAGTTTTCATAAATATGGTTTTTTTGGGTTATACTGATGTTTCTCTAATAGCAAATTTGTTGGAAAAATGCTAGGAGTTAATTACAAATAAAATGGGATAATTGATTAGAACTACTGTAAAACAGACAGCATCATATCCCTAAATCGATGTGTCAAATTTTTAAGTATTCTAGACTGAGAAGCTTCTTTAATTAATTAAAAATCACTTTAATCACTGCTAAATTATATATAATTGACCGCTTCGAAGTGATAGATTGAAGTCAAATTGTGGAATTTGGGCAATCAACTGTAGATGATAGCCGTAGACGGGTGAATGGTAAGATTATTCGACGAACTACGCAACTACCACACTTTTCTGTGAAAGATTGTTCTTTAAAAACTCTACATTATGTCGATAAGACTTCGAAAATGGGATAAATATATTGCTAGTTCTTACGCTACAAGTAGACTTCCCAAAGTGAATTCTAGACACAAAATGAGTATTCACGATATAACTGTTATGAATACGAACGAAGTTCTTAGGCAAGGTCTCTTGGAAAAACTTAAGTGACTTAAATGCACCTACAACATCACCGCTATCCAATATGAAATCGGTTGTATTGTTGTCGGCTTTTAAATATACCACCTCATCCATATTAATGAACTTATAGTCGCCATAGGATTTAAAACAAAGGGTTTTATCGCGCTCAGGTATAAACTCACGTTGAAATCTGAACAAGGAACGTTTCAATAATTTAACATCAATTGGCTTCAAAAGGTAATCCAAGGCATTATTTCTTATGCTTTCAATCGCATATTCCGCTGTTTTTGCCAACATAATGAACTTCGGAAGCTCATCAATATACTTTCGCAGTCCATTCATTAAGGAAAAAAGTATTTTTTCAGTTTGATTACCAGGTATTTCAATATTCATGAGAACCAAGGCCGGCATTCGTTCCAAAATCATATCCAAGCCATCTTCTTCCGAATTTGCAATACCCACACATATATAATTGGTGAAATTTTCAAAAGCCAATTGAATTTTTTCAACCGTTTTAGGGTCATTGTCGATAATAATGTAGGGATATTTCATGGGAGAGAATTTAAAATAATGCTATAGTTAGGTATTAATCAAAATTAGAATTGCAAGTGTCAAACAAATTATAGTTTATATTGTATTTTTATTTATGGTTTTCCCGCAATAATATTACGGTTTGAGTGCGTACTTTCGTCTTTCAATACAATTGTAAGAAATTTCTTCGAAATGGCATAATATTTGTTCACTTTTTTTATTCTTATAATTGGGCTTACGCATTGAAAATACTAACCTTATTTTAAAAAAAAGTCGCAAAAATACGCAAATCTTACTAGTTAAACACTGTAAGAATTTTCGGAAGATCTTCATAGCTTTGTAGGGTAATTAATCTAAATATTTATCCTCATGAAAAAATTAATGTTTATTTTCGCTATCGTAGGTTTAGTACTTACCGCGAGTTGTACCCCAGAAGCCCAAATTAGTGACGAACAACAAATCGACAAATCTGAATACGAGCCAGACCCAAACGGATAGAAAAAAAAATTTTATCATAGGGGTGTTGATATCAATTGTCTTGATAGCAACACCTTTTTTATTTTATCTATATCGTTTGGCTCCATCGGATACAAAAGAATGGGATACAATGTTTGGCACCATAAGATCTGGAGGATATAAAAATGTCTCCTTCTTCTTTCATTCACTTTTCACCAAATTTACCTTTGTTCTACTTACTGGAATTTGGTTTTTGACTTCAAAAAATTGGTGGAAATACGCAATTTTGGTTCCTTTTACCATGTTTTTATTCCAACTGTCGGGTGTAATTAATTACAAAGCACAGTTTATAGACGAATATGACTTTTGGTATTCGTTACCGCTTATTCTACCGATAGTTCTATTTCTTATATATATTTCTTACCGATTGGGAAAAACGGTCTCTTCTAAGGTCCTCAAAAAACAAGTGGACGAAGAAATTAAAAACATTTTTAGCGACAAGCTATAGCTTAATTAATGCTGCCCTTTCCTAAAGCCATAAGTGTTTTGGCCCACAAAGTCACTCGGGAAATTTTCATCTCCAGGAAACCCTAATGGAATGGTTCCGCTATCGTCCGGAATATAATTCGTTCTAAAAATGTAATCCCACAGGCTCAGACTTATTCCGAAGTTCACACCATAACGACCCTCCGGTAAGGTATATGAATGATGATACAAATGCATGACTGGATTATTAAGAAGATACTTCAATGGTCCCCAAGTTATCTTTATGTTTGCATGGTTGAAATGCCCGATGGCAATCGCCAAAAAGTGAACGATATAAGCCTGTTCTGGCTCAAATCCGCCTAAAATCATGACCCCAAAGGTTTTCAAAGGTTTATAAAACACATTCTCCATCCAATGATACCGCAAATGTGCCGCAAACCCCATCTCTTTGACACTGTGATGCACTTTATGAAACTTCCACAGAAATGAGAATTTATGAAGCAGAATATGGGTCACCCACTGTACAAAATCCAAGACAATAAAGAAAACTAATAACTGCACAACCATCGGCCATCCTGATGGGTCAATCAAAGCCAGACTCTTATCGCTAATGCCGATGTCACCAAAACCCAACTGAAGTATTTTATAAAAACCGCTAATGGCTATGGAAAAAATAAAGAAGTTGAAGAACATATAAAACCCATCCAACCAAAAGTCCTTTCGAAAAATAGATTGATTTTTCCTCCATGGAAACAACATTTCCAATACCCATACAAATAACGAAATAGCTATAAGTCCCCAAAAGTAATTGGTATACCATGGAACCTCAAATAAAATAGACTTCCAAGTCCAATCTATGGTACCTACAATGGCATTGATAAATTCTTCTAAATATGCATTCATGACTTAATTAAATATAGTAGTAACGCTATCTTTTTCCATTGGAGATTCCTCAAGCACACTCCATTCAGTCCAAGACCCGTCATAATTCCTTACATTTTTATACCCCAATAATTGAGTAAGTACAAAGGTAGTGTGTGCAGAGCGAACTCCTGAATGACAATAAGCAATTATTCCCTGCTCATTTTTCATATCCAAGTCTTTGTACAAAGCGACTAGTTCTTTGTGCGACTTAAATTTTTTAGTCTTGGTAAAATCCATACACGCTGCCCAGTCTATCCAAATGCTTTCAGGGATTCGACCGCCGGCCTGAGCTCCTTTTTTTCGTCTTTTCCCACTAAATTCATCCTCCGTCCGACTGTCAACTATTAATGGCCGATTTATCTGAGTCAACGATCCAAGTATATCTTCTTTAGTTATCAAATACTTCAATGAACTCTGTTCAGGCAAGGTGAAATTTGTGGCTACTATTTCGGTAGCTTCGGTACTAATCGCGCCCCCTATTTCTTTCCATGCATCCAAACCTCCGTTTACTATTTTTACTGAATTAAAATCATAATTAGCCAAAATCCACCAAAGTCGTGCTGCATCGCAAGAACCACGATCATCATAAACTATAATCGTGTCACTATTTCGAATACCAAGTCCGCTTAATAAATCCTCCATCTGTTCTTTCGAAGCCATCATACCCCCATAAGCATAGGACGTATCTTCTATCTGATGGCGCCACATGGGGAGCGCTCCTTCAATATGGCCCATATCATAGGCCTTCATTCTCCTAAAATCGATGATTTTAATCGCCGCTTGATTTAGTAAACCTTTCAACGTTTCAACTTCCATTAAATGCACAGTACTATGATAGTCCGTAGATTCTTGAGCAACAACTTCCGTTTCAATGCTAGAAGCCGACTCCTTGTTAAAATTACAAGCGCAAACCAAAACCGACAACAAAGCCAAACCTTTAATCTTCCAATTCATACCAATCTATGTTAGTTAGGTTTCTGCGTCTTCCTACCTTTTGAGGTGGATAATTGGCGACTAGATAATTAATGATGATTTTTTCATTGGACCCCAAATCGCCTAAATTTTGCGTCCGTTGCATCCAATCGATGGTAGCAGCCCAGCGTTCTTCATTCATTCTATTTTGGATAACCAACTTAGCCGAATGACAATTCGTACAGTTATTTACCACCGTCATAAGTCCCTCGCCGTCCAACAATCCGGTTCGGACGTGAATTCCGTTTTCAATAAGATCTTCATCTATTTCTTTCACCGCAGTATATGCTTCCGAAGTATTGGTTCCAAATAACTTGCCTTCAGGGTTCATTAATGCATAGGCGACTATAATCGATACCATTCCTATAAATAAAAACACCACTACAAAACCTTTGTAAATGGCCTTAACGCTATCTCTAAATGCCTCGTGCTGCTCCATTTATTTAACTTTAATAGCGATACGATGACTGGCGTTATTCAAATATCCTTTTGGGTTCCATCCCGGTAATAACATGGGTTGGCTTACTCCTTGAGTGTCTGTTGCCCTTGCCCATATTTCGTAATATCCTTTCTTCGGAAATGAGACCGCAGTGGTAAAATGTTGCCAAGCCAATCTATTGGTAGGGCTATCCACCAGGCATTCGGTCCAAGTCGCACCAAAATCGATGGAATATTCCATTTTTGCGACGGCCAACTCCCCTGCCCAAGCATGACCACGAATCGTTAGTTTTTTACCCAGATCGATTATTGCACCAGATTTTGGGTAAGTAATCAAGGATTTTACAGGCATGGATTCAATAATACACATGTCTTCGTCCTTTACCTTCTCTCCAGGCGCTACCGCTTCGCAGGGAACGCGATAGGCAGTACCTGTCATTTTAGTGCCGTCATGCACCCTATCCCGAACGCTAATGCCTTGAATCCATTTTCCAGAAGCGGAAGCCGGCCAACCTCCAGCGATTAAACGCAAGGGATAACCATGGACTAGAGGAATGTCTTCTCCATTCATTTTGAAAGCTAATAGCGTTTCCTCCTGATAGGCCTTAGCCATGGGAACACCTCTAGAAATTGGTTCTTTTTTTGGATCACCACTTAGATGAGTATCTGCAGCGTGATAACCAATGTATATCGCATTGTTTTTAATTCCTACATCGGCAAGCACGTCTTTCAGTCGCACGCCTGTCCATTCGGCACAGGATACGGCACCAATCGTCCATTGATTGCCTTTGGCAGGCGGGTCAAATTCACTGCGCCCATTACCACCACATTCCAAGGTTAGCTGATAGGTATATTGTTGAAACTTCGTTTTTAACTCGGCTAGCGTGTATGTTTTGGGTGTATTCACAGATTCGCCATCAAACGTAATCGTCCAATTGGCAACATCCATGGCCTCTGGAATAATACCGTTATTCCGAATAAACATAAAGGGATTGGTCGTCACCTTTTCATCTAAAAGATGTGCTCTTGCCTCCATATTCCATGGCTTATCATTGAGTACGACCATTTCTTTATCCTTGGAAAACAATTTGAAAGGATCTGGGTCTTGAAGCCCTAAAAGGTTATAACCAAGAGGGATTACTTCGCCAAAAACAATTTCAACACTTAGAAGGGCAGTTAATGAAGTAAGCGCCGCTTTCTTTATAAAATTTCGTCTTTGCATGGGTTGGTTTGGTTGAAAGTAATGCGGGCAGATTTAATTTCCGTCCAACATTACTTTCCTTCTTGAGTCTAAATATAATGAGGAAATTTAATTTTCTGGTTGGGTCTTAATAAAAATAACCTGCATAGGAAGGTAGAAAATATTGTTATTCAATCTGGTTTATTCAATTCTAAAGGAAAAATCACCTTTAAAAAGGGTGTTTTACCTATCCATAACTACGTATAACTATCTTATTTTTAGTTCTTTCAACAATATATTCAATAAATAAGGATGAGGGCATTTGCAACTAGCGGAGGTACTATGACGAACGGAAAGGCGTCGAATCCATTTTTTAAGAAAAGTGGAGAAGGGGATTCATTCTTCTCTAATGAGAACAAAAGCCCATCTTTCTTTTCGGACTCGCCTATTCAACCGAAATTGCACATAGGTCAGTCCAACGACAAGTACGAAAAAGAAGCAGACGCCGCAGCGGACACCATTGTTGGGAATAAGGGTCCGTCGCAACCGGTCTCTCCAGTACAAATGAAATGCGATCAATGTGATCAGGAAGAAAAAATAGATAAAAAAGAAGAGGAACAAGAAACCGAAGCCGTTATGACAAAGCCCTCATTCGAGGGCGGAGAGGCAGCCTCTGAAATGGACGAAGACGCATCGGACGTAACAGACAATGCCGTTCAGACTAAAAAAGAAAACACTTCCCAAAAGCCAAACAGACCAACAGCTTCGTCCTTACCCACTTCACAGATGAGCTCCCCGGTGATATCGCACCAAAATCTATCGAACGGCGGACAACAAATAACTCAAAAAGTACATTTTACCCAATACATTCAGAAGGCGCCATCGACGGGTTCGGAAAATGAAAACGGACAAGAAGAAAAAGAGGCTCCCATTTACAAAAATGAAATAAAAACAATCGAGGATGATATAGATTCCAGTATGGACAACAGTGTAAGCACTTCTCTCAATTATGTTCCTACAGTTAAGCGCGGCGGTGTTCCTCTTAGCGGTACTCAATTTGGAAAAACACGCTCCTCTGCTAGCGTGACTAATGTCGTTGTATCTCCCAGTATAGGCACCCTATTTAATAGTGGTGTTTATACGGTTACGGGTGATTTGGAACTGAAAATTAAATGGCAGGTTATAAGTGGGACTGGACCTAGAGGGCAGGTGAACATCCAAAACCAAAACGACCCAGATTTAAAGGCTTGCAACTATCAATTGGCGGCAAAAGATCTAACACCTAACATGGCTAGACAGAACGGGCGTCCACCCAGAAATAATTTCTGGGCAGAGGATCTAACCATTCAACACGAACTTTTTCATGCGGTTAATCAAAGACAAATAGAATATGGACCAAAGCGGGTAACGGCGATTCAGGACGATTTGGACAAGCAAAAACCTACTTCAGCCGCAGAGATTATAAGCACTTTGTTACCCGCTGCCGAACGGGAAGGACAGCGCGTATTCAATAGCCTAAATAGGGCTACCCGCGAACATGAGGCTTATGGAGACGGAGCGCCCCTATACCTTGCACGTTCCACTGCCATCAAAGCCAAAGGAGACACCGGTGGTTATGGACAGGTTGCCGTTACTGTAACAGTGCATCCTAAAGGTGGTGGCACACATACTGTTGTAAAAGGCGATACGCTTTGGGCTATTGCCGAGAGTACCTATGGACATGGGAAATTTTGGCGCGATATTCACGATGCAAACCCAGGCAAAGCCCGCAATGGGGGTAATCTTATTTTACCCGGGCAAATTTTTGACTTGCCGCATGTTAATTTTGACAAGGAAGTAAGTGTAGGGCTTGCATTTGGGGCTAACCTTGTCCTTACTGGCGGTCAACTTATCCCTGGTGGTGGCTCCCATACCTTTAACACGCTGCCAAATTCATTATTTGACGATACGATCAATTGCGTTGGAATTATAGACGTTGAAGTGCTTGATTTAGATGGAAATACATTGCTATCCTCCATCTGGGGAATTCCTGCTAACAAAAATTCCAGAAGTGGAGATATTGAAGTGGATCTTGAGATTACATCTGGAGCTCCGGCGGGACCATAAATAAAACTATCTTATTTGTTAATCCTCTCAACTAAAGATTTTGACAGAAAAAAGATCGACTAGGCAGTCTTTTGATATGAGTTCGCAAAGTGAGGCTATTTCTTTATCAATTCCATAAGAGCTTGTGTTTTATAATCGAAGAAATCAATCTCCAATGCTTTCTTGAGGTAAGGCTTTGCTTTGGCACGATCCTTTTTGGTAATATATGCCTCTCCAATATCTCGATAGAGTAATGCACTTTCCGGAATTATTAGAATGAGTGCTTCTAACAACTGAATAGCCTCATCGTAACTTTTCTGTTCCATTAAACTATCGAAGACATCGTCTATCGTTTCTGCGCCAAATTGAAAATCGTAATCTTCGCTCGCTCCAAAAGTGGTAAATAGGTCTTTGTACAGTGTAACCGCTTCTACTGCGGAAGCATTCCGAATGGTATTCAAAAGGGTATCTTTTAGTGCATATTGATAAGGAACGGGTGCCTCGAACTTCATTGGTCGATGTATCTTAACGTGTTCCACAACCGAATCCTTTAAAAACAAAATCATCTGCTTCATCACTTCATTGTTCAAAAGCCTATTGTGCCCCACATTTTCTATAGTGATTCTACTGTGATTTGGAAATCGCCTTAACAATTCTGATGTCTGTTGAGCAGGGGTTCTACCATCCAAGGTTCCTTCAATGAAAAGCACTTTATTTTGGCCGCTTACGGGATGATTCATCCCTTCAACTTTAGGTATATCAAATGCCTCATACACTTCCGGGAACCTACCGTATGATATTCCGAAGTGAGAAAAAAGAGTGGTATCCGATTCTCGTACGGATTGTTCCCAACGCTCCTGGGTATGCCTTGAAGCCGCATTTGCTGAAAAGAAAATAGCATTAGGCATTCGTCTTCCCCGGAAATCTTTCAAATCGTGAGCTACTTCGCTAAAATCTCCTTGGTCTATCTTGTGGTAAAATGCCGGTAGTTCACGAATGGCCCGATCCTTCCCAATCTTATCGGCTATCATCATTTGAAAATGATCGAACGTTAGCGTCATTTCCCAAGAAGATTTGAAGGTGGACGCAGCGTTCAAAGCAATTTTTTCTATGGTGCTGTCGTCTTCATCAATTTCATCAAGTACGTCCATCGTAATTAACCTTGATTCGCTCTCGATGTCTTTATGCACTCGTTTCATAAGGCTACTAAAATTGGGTACTAATTTTCGCAATTTAACGTCCTGCTGCACTAATGAATCCAACAATTTGTATGAACCTTCCACTTCTGAAGGAAGCTTTAAACCGTGATCCGGTCCAAGGGAGCCAGCAAAAATAGCCTTTGCGACATGTTGCTCGAAATTCTTTATGTAGATCTGAGCCAATTCAGTTCCGTAGCTGTAGCCGTATAAAGTGATGGTATCGTATCCCAAAGCCGTTCGCAATTCATCTATATCGAATGCACTTTCTAATGAGCTATACGATTTTAGATCAATACCTGCTTTGCTGAATTCACTAGCGCAATCGGCACATTTTTTTACGAGATCTTTAAGAATTTGCTCCTGCACATTTTCTGTTATATCGGTGGGTGTTTCTAGGAAATTTCGGCAATGTAGATTTGGGATAGAGCTTCCGGTACCGCGTTGGTCCAATAAAATAACATCGGCATATTTGCTCAATTCCCTGAAAAGGAAAAAGTACTCTGTTCGTCCTACTTCGGTTCCTGCCGAGCCAGGCCCCCCTGCTAGAAAAATGATTGGCGGCAAAGGGTTTTTGGAAGTAGTTTTTATTCTCTCAAAGTACAATTCGATCTTATTGGAAGTTGCGCTCGATCTGTTTTCCTTCACAACAAACTTCCCAAATTCAACCACTGCCAGCGGGTTTTTTAGATAATCCTTTAAGGTGTCCTCTGTAATTTCCATGGCGTGTAATTCCTTGGAGTTCACATTGGGTTGTGTGATGGGAATGTCTGAAACAAAAACGGTATTATAGAGGCCATATCCGGCTATTGTAATACATACTAATGAAAATAGTATCACTGCAAAAATTCTGCGCTTTCTCTTTCTGGTCATTTAGGTATATTTTGAGCCGAAGTAAATTGAAAATTAATCAAGTCGCGTTTCGGCCATTTACAATGAGACGGAAAGGTAGAGATGATGTTTCAGCAAAAAGAGGCCTATCATCATTCAATTTATACATTGTGTGATATTCGCCATTAAAATATATGAGTTGAACCTTACTAAATGCAAGCATTAGACAAGATTTTCTTTGTTCTTTTTGAATTGAGACGGCGTTTCGCCCGTATGCTGTTTAAACACCCTCGTAAACGAATTAGCCGAATTGAACCCGGCTTCACTTGCAATTCCGGAGAAATTTAAATTGCCGTAGGTATTGTCTTGAAGCATCTTTTTGGCGCTGGCCACTCGGTAGGAATTCAGTAAAAAAGAAAGATTGCATTGAAACTCCCGATTGACAATTTGAGACAAATAATTTCCATTGATAGTCAACCGCTCGGCCATTTTACCAGAGGTCATATTGCTATCCAGATAGATTTTATCTTCTTCCAACAACCGAAGGACCTCACTTTTAATCTCCTTATATTTTTCAAGATCTATCGAGGTTTCACTCTTGGGCGTATGGGTAGAAACAATCACAACAGACTCTTTTAGTGCCCAAAATGATAAAAAGTGCACAAAAATAGACGAAGCGAAAACGGCAGCCAGCATGACGTAAAATTGCATATAATCGGTAAAAATGAATATCAATTGACACAGTAAGAACAGTCCAACGAAGAGTTGGAAGGCATAGGAATAGTTGCGCAATCCATTTATTTTTTTACTGGTACGGAGGCTAGTTCTATCATCCAATCTACGGCTCGATTTTTTTATGAGTATTATGGACTGGAAGCTATAAAAGGCCAGAGAAACAAGCAAAGGAATGTATACAAATATAGTGTCCGTGGCGATATTGAAATCGGCTGGATCTGGAGCATTGTGCAGGGCTAATTTCTCTGAGCCTGATTTCAAATAAAACGGCAGAAAAACCAGAAGCACCACCAAAAACGGGATATAATGCAACAGTAGCTTTGGTTGAAATTTCCCTCTTTGCTCTATAAAAAGTGATCGTTTTATATAAAAATAGAACAAGGGTCCTATCAAAAAATGAAAGGGCAAAAACAGTTTAATAAAATGCGGAAATGAACCGTAATATCCCTGTAGCACAATCACCGCCTTCAATTGATATCCTAATACAATAGTAATGAGCCCAATTAAATAGCTGTTGGCTCCGTGGCTTTTCTTTCCTTGGATGAGCATGACCACGATAAGCACCAGCCCAACAAAAATATTGATAACAAAAGGAATACTACTGAGTTCCATCTTGAGTTTAGGCAAATATTAGAATTAGACTTTCAAGATACCGATTTTCCTGTTTTGTTTATCAAGTTTTCGTTGAAGTCATTACTTGGTTTTAGACAGATGGCCATAAAATAATAAGCCGAGGCAGGTTCCCTCGGCTTATTCATGCACTTTAACACATTACATATTTTCAACGGTAATAACCGGTCCTCCCATACCGCCAGACCATTTCACATAAGTTCCGCCTGCGATACTCGAGCTACAGCATTGAAAGAAGTATTCTGAGTCATCAATAGAAATTGAGTCACACGGAGAGTCATTAGGCTCAATCATTGCGTTAAAACAAGCAGGCGTACCTCCACCTTTTTGCACAAAAGCTTTTACAAATGCATGGCCCGGCAAAGGGGAAATTGTTTGTGTACTCAGAACTCCAAGACCAAAGCTTGAATTTACAAGAGCTCCACAATCCATGGTGGTCGTGTTAATTTGAAAGAAAGTAATTTCAATTTGACAATTAACCAGATCGTTATTGATTGTTATATCCGGTCCAGTTTGACTAAAGGATACAAATGATCCCAAAAACATACAGATTATAATAAGTCGTTTCATAACTATTAATTTTACATCCCTACTCTATTAATTTAGCTTTTCGGGTTACGCTAATTAGATATATCTATTCACAAGTAGTTGAAACGGAAGTTCATTACCAGATAAGGGGAGATTTTATGGATATCAATCAATTCCTTCAACTTGTGTTGATCTAATTTACGTGAGGCGTGCTGCTATACTATCCCAATTCTTTAAGTAGTTCATAAATCAGGACAAATTATACGTTGAAAGTGAAAGGCACCTATGTTCCTTTGGTATTTGAAAAAGAATTGCTAGGTTTATACAACCAAACCTTTGTGCCCTGAATATTCCCCAAGCTTAAACCTTCAATACTATTAAGTTTATATTATCCAAAGGATTAAAACAAATCTAATAGTGACGTTTAACCCTTTCAATATATTCATCTTAAGTGCTAGTATTCATGGCTTAATATTTGGCCTGATCGTTTTACTTTCAAAGAAATTCAATGCCCGACCCAATAGGCATCTAGCTTACTATGTTCTTTTAGTTTCTTTAAACAACATCTACTTTTGGTTTATAGACACCAATATTGTCGCTCACTTTGAATGGAAGTTTTATTGGCTTTTTCCTATTCAATGGGATTTACTCATGTTCCCCGCATTTTTTTACTTCATCTCAAGTTATTTAGGAAACAAAAGGATGTCCAAATACTATATGTATCCTTTTTATATAAGTCTACCGTTCTGCGTCTTTTTCCTTTTTCAACAGATGTTTTTGACCAACGTGATCCCCATATCGGAGGATGTAGTTAAGAATTTTTATATCATCTTAAGTTATATCTCCATGCTCTGTACAGGTATCGCGATATATAATGGATTCAAATTAATTGTTACCTATCAAAAGGGAACCGAAAACCCAAGTGATCCCAAAATAAATACGCATTGGTTAAAACGATTGCTTTTATTAGCCATTTTAGTCTTTCTCATTTGGGTATTAATCACGATTTATAACACCCTAATTTATAGAGATGTCGATATAGAACGTATCACCAGCTATGTTTTATGGATCTCCATGTCGTTCCTCATTTATTGGATGGGATATTTAGGGATATATCATTTAGGAATATTTAGCCAAAGGCAAAGTTTGAGAGTACAGATTAATTCAGAAAAGACAAAATCTGAACAAAGGATTTCTGGCGGAAGTATGGTTCGATTTAATGATATTGACAATACCATCAAAATGGAAAGAATCTACACAGACCCGTCCATTAGTTTAGGCGCAATAGCCGAACGTTTTAACCTGAGCGAAGGGTATGTTTCTCAATTAATAAACAAACACACTAATACTAATTTCTCTACCTATATAAACCATTTGAGAATTGTGGAAGCACAACGCATTTTAATTGACGTTAGTTATAAAGACTATACTATTATCGCCATTGCCTTAGAGTCTGGTTTTAATTCGAAATCTGCCTTTTATGCTGCTTTCAAAAAAAGTACTGGAATGTCTCCACTGGAATACAAAAAAAACAGCTAAAGTGTTTTACATTCTAGTTTTACTAAATCTCTTGAAGTTCCATTTTATTTATTAATAGCTTTCTGAATTCTCTCATCGAGATCGGCCATAGTTTCTTTCATTTTTGCATTGTATTTATCCAATGCATTTGCTAGCTCCTTATCGAATTCATCGTTGTATTTTGACAGAGAATTGTCTTTTAAACCGCTCTTTAACTTTATTAAGAACTTATCTTCACGAATATCTTTTGTGACATTTTCATAACTTTTGATGAGAGTTTTAACCTCAGCGATCTGTCCCTTAGCATATTCATCCATTTGCTTTTTCAATGACTTGAAGTTAAAAATAAGAAGCCCTTCAGTTTTAAATGACCGCGGAGTAGTATCTACAAATTTTTGCATTTTTCTAACAGGATGCTTGGGGATGGGATTTACCCCTACCTTATATGTTGAAAAAGGCCAAAGAAACTAAAAACTCTGAGTTATTTTGGGAAGCACATTTAGTGGGAAAAACCAAAGAATATTGTCATATGGAACAACTCGTCAATCTAGATGCACTTCCATATGAAGGTTTCAAAATTGCAGTTTTTGCTTTAAAAATTGTGGGAGCCTCGGCTGCTCCCGCAAGAGTAGTGGCTATTTTAGATGAACCCCAGTAAAGTGAATTTAGAATAATTATATTTTATAGGGAAATTCCCACAGCTAGCCCCCGCTAGCGCCAGTCTCCCGACTGGTGCCTACATGTTTCTAATTGTCTAGCAGTCATATATTTTCAATCACATTCCTTTTTCAAATATTGCTGATTTGTCATAAAAAACGCTTAGTTGCGTAGTTTAGTGAAAAAAATTACCATTTACCCTCATATGAACCACATCTACAATAATTTGGTATACATGTACGATTATTAAGAATAATTATTTTTTAAAGTGAAATGCATTACATAATTTTAAAGTACGGCTAGCTCTATAAAGTGAAACCTTTTAATGCCCTAATCGCTCTTTAATATTCCGTAAATCACTAATGATGAAACACGAAGTTCTTCAATGGACAAATATTGAGAAAAGGCACTTAAAGATTGATAGAAGCTATGAGCTTATTTCACAATAAGTAAAGTATAGTCCAAATTGGACTATTATTATGGAGTTATTAACAACCATAGATTTTTGGTTATGGATATTACAGTTTTAATTATATGCTTAACTTTCTTAGTAGTGCTGATATTTTATTGGATCATGCCAACCAAGAAAATGAAGGCGGTTAATAATGCCTTGAAATCTTTATTGCAGGTACTCCCTATCAGTAAAATTATTGAGGCCATTGGTAATAAAAAAACTCATGACTAAATCCCATTCTTTTACAAAAACCCCACGCTAGAGTCAGTCTCCCGACTGGTGACTTTAATAGTTGGTTTCACATAGCCATCAACTCAGACATTCGCACTAGATTATGGCCACGAGTCACAGACTCGCGCCAGCAAGGGAATTTGGCCGGAAATACTTGGATCATAAACCTCAATGGGAATATGTATTTTTTATTGGAGCGTGTAAATTGAATTCAATTCCAATTCCCCAAAAACTGGATCTATTTCTTTTAGAGAATCGATGGCTGGCAAGAAAAATAGATGATGTTCTTAAAAAAACACTTGAGAAGGATGTCCATGAATTTTAATTTCTCCGAGAGAAGTTATTCAAATGTAAGAATATCAGTGAGTAAAGACACACAAAAAAGCGGTTAAGATTGCTCTAAACTTCCTGTTTTCAACGAATTTATCTAGTAGCGGGAAAGGTCGAATTATCTGACCAATTTATTCAAGATTTTCTTAGTATAGTTGACTTTAAAATTAAAAATTTTCGACAAACTTAATTCGATGAGTAGCATAGTTTCGAACCTCACCGTTTTCTAATTCGATAATTGCTTGGGTTTATTGGAATGCTTTGTCAGTATTATCATACTCTATACCATCACACCATCTGTGGAAATAACCATTAATATTATATGCCCCACTCCCGTCGTAATGTTCAGATAACTTTACTTTTCTTAAATCTTTCATATGAAGTAATTTTAATATTTATTACAAATATAGTTGAGTAATTCTAGACTATAAATCAGCACATATTTAAAATGAACTGGTATCGTCCAGACCGTAATTAAAATGTTGTGTTGTGACACAGAAATTTGTTGCGTGGTTTAGAAATAGACCAATAAGAAGCTTATCCAAACTGATGGTCTTTTTTTTGGTTTTAGTCATAGGGTTGGTTTTAGGGTTGGTTTCACTCTAATTTGTTTTGCTCAAAATATCTCGCATGTTTCTACTTTATCTCTTCTACCTTGTCGCTTTGTTTATGAAATCCAACGAACCTACCTTCAAATATTTCTAGAATAGATGGCGAAATTGATTAGGGATTGTAGATAAAATTAGAAATAGGTAATAAACTGGAAATAAAAATGAAGTATATTTATCTCTCAACTAAATATTCACAGTATGAGTGCAAAACAAAAAACCATTGATATTGAAGGCATTAAAATTCTTTCCACTCCAAAGTTTATAATTGGAATCATAAGCGTTACTTTCCTTGTAGCTCTTCATTTTTTTACTTTTCTAAATATGAAGAGTGATTTGTTAGAAAATAGAGAAGAAACAAAATCAATTGGCTCACAAATGTCACAACAGAAGACAGAATTTTACAAAGAATTTCAGAAGATACATTCAGTCACAGCGAATATCGAAGGTAAATTAGAATTGCTAATCAAAGATTGATATGAAGATAAAATATTTTTTTATCTTCCTTATAGCTCTCTATTTTTTCAGTTCATTTATGAACTATAATTACAATAGGAGAGAACTTAAGGCACAAAAAACTCAAATTAAAAACTTAGAACAAGAATTACAATTAGACAGTGTTAGACTTGATAGTCTTAAACTTTTAACCAATGATTTTGAAAGATTAGATTCACTTTTAAGTATCGCAATAAAGAACAAAAAAAACCTTACGTCGGAAGAGCTTAAAACTCAAAAAGAAGTGATTTTTAAAAAACATCAAATATTAAAAAAGAAACAAAAAAATGCTCAAGAACAACCAGCTTCCATTACAAATCCTGAGATAAGTCAAGACTCGGAAAATCAAGATTCCTTGAAAAAAGAGAAGAAATCACCAAAACAGTCGGAAACAGATAAAGATAAAACAACAAGTCTAGGTGATTTAAGTAATAAAAAAATTAAAAGGGTTTATTCATACAACAATATCAATGGATTAGTTTCTCTTGGAGACCCTTTCATTAAGGTTAAATACAATCCCAATAACGATGAATTGGTAAATTCTATGATTGATAAACCATCTAAAGTTAAAATCAATAATAAATATGTAATACTAACTTCTCTTACTGAATATTACAACGAAAAAAATAGAGCACATTATGTTTTAACTATTAGAGTTTATAAAAAAGATTTAAAACTTGGCGCTAATAAGATAACTGTTGTAGATAATATAAGTAGAGAGCACACTACTATTTTTCAAGTTACAAACTGATATTAAGAAATGCTTTAAACCCTTGAATTTACTGTATAAAAAAGTCTCTACATTTCTGTACAGCCTTGCCTTTTCTACTAGCGAGAACTGGACTCGAACCAGTAACCTTCGGGTTATGAATCCGACGTACAAAAGGGTAAATTGTTTGACCCATGTTGTACCTAACAAAAAAAGCCCCCAAGTTTAATTAACTCGGAGGCCTTTGTACTGAAGACGGGACTTGAACCCGTACGCCCTAATGGGCATTGGATTTTAAGTCCAACGTGTCTACCAATTCCACCACTTCAGCATTTGGAATCTGAGCGAAAAACGGGATTTGAAC
>Ga0256847_1000129_pt1 | contig 52074 bp, 42 predicted proteins | sample TeddybearmetaG_FD_189099 | JGI IMG/M metagenome (GOLD analysis project Ga0256847, IMG submission 189099) | Hydrothermal vent microbial communities from East Pacific Rise, Pacific Ocean - Teddybear | ecosystem: Environmental > Aquatic > Marine > Hydrothermal vents | place: Pacific Ocean: East...
TTCTATCTCATCCAAAAGTTGGCTAAACTGTTTTAGTAATTTAGCTCTGTCCATTTTAGATATGTTGGTGGTTGATTCCAAATATAATGCTTTTTTTCAATATGCGAAAAATTGGGATACACCCTATTAGTATGACTTGAACTTAATATTTCTATTGTTTCTGGATTTAGATTTTCATCAAGTTGATTTTCTACTTTTACATTAATAGCTTCTGCCGTACCTGTATTTTGAAATCGGATTATATAATGTAAATAGTCCTCTTTATTATCAATATCTACAATACTGCCTTCTAGAACCTGTATATCATTTGGATCGTATGAACCTATAACTGTATGCTTCAGAATGAATTCATTATTTTCTTCGAACTGGTCATTTTGATTGGCATTTATTGATGCTGTATAAATTAATTCTTCACCAATTGAAATAACTGGAATAGTATTCAGTTGGAAATCAATTTCGATCGCCCTTGATTCTAATATTTTAAGATCATTGAATTCAAAATAGAGTTGATCATTGGTTTCTGAAGTAGTCATTTCTGAAATTGAATGTACATCAATTTTGTTTTCTGGATATTTTATAGAAACCTCACCATCCATAGTTTCTGTACCCAAATTCTTATATATTAAGATATACGATGCTATAAAACCTGGTCTTGCCTGAGAAATAGGGAGTAGTTCTATTTCTACATCCTTGATATCATTCGTAGGTACAATACAGAAATTGAGTTCTTCAATAATTCCTTGCCCAACAAGATCACTTGAATACATTTCTGGTGTTATAACAAAATGGTCAGGTAGATTATCTGTAATAGACGTTACATAATTGCCAATACCAGCATAAAGATTATATGCTCCAACATCATTTGTTATTGTCGTCCTTATTTTATTCTCAAACTGGGTATTAACTCTTAGCCCAGATACATAATTATTGCTTATCTGGCATTCTTCTTCAGTATTTCCATATTTAACATTCCCAATGATTTGATTAAAATCTACTAATAGATTCTCTTGCCAATCTATGTTCCCATCATCTCCTAAACGCCATCCATTTACTAAATCAATATCATTATCTCCATCAATATCGCCAGACGCACTGCGTCTCATTTTAAAATCAAAATCAGCAGCCCAATTGAATTCACCATCTCCATCTAAATTTTGCCAGAATACACTGAACGAATTATGATCTGCGACTATATCCAAAGTACCATTATTATCAAAATCAGCCACTTCAGCCGACAAAGCTGAACCAATAAAAATCTCGTTTTCTGCCGAAAAAGTTCCACCTAAATTTTTATACCATGAAAACCCATTGTTTCCAGAAATTAAAATATCAAGTAGGGCATCATTATTAAAATCAACTACTTCGACTAGACCTATTCCTTCAGCATTAATTCCTGTCTCAACAGGATCTAGTAAAACTCCATTTTCATTAATCAAAAGATAAATATTTCCATCCCCCCACGAAAAATTTGAATTTGATACAGCTAAAACATCCAAATCTCCATCATTATCCAAATCTCCAGTCCGAAGGATAGATATAGCTGAAAGTTCTGAGCTTATAATCACTTCATTTCCCCAGTTGTTACCCAAGTTCTTTTTAAAAACCAATCTATCAGGATAATAGCTATAAAGGATATCTTTCAAACCATCGTTATCATAGTCAAAAAAGATAAAATTACTGATTTCTTCAAGACCACTGGTGATTTCATTAGTTATGCTAAATTCTCCTTTGCCATCTAAATTTTCAAAATAGAATATTCTACTTGATGAATTGGTAAATATGTCTTTATCTCCATCATTATCAAAATCAATAAAAACAATAAATTTTTCACTGTCATCAAATACACTGCCTTCATTTTCACTTATAATTATTTTATTACTATAATCCCCTATTCCATCAAGATTTTTATACCAAGCAATGGTACCATCACCTGTAGATACAATGTCTTGATGCCCGTCATCATCTATATCTGCTATGATTATTTCATCTACATTCTTTAGATATCCTGAAATAAGTATTTCATCCTCAAGATTTCCAGAATCATTAATAATAACTGATATTCTATTTACTGTGCCAGAGCTGGCAATTAGATCAATATCATCATCATGATCAAAGTCGCCATAATTCAAAATTCCCCCATTAACATTTATATCCAATATTTCTTTTGCATCAAAATTTCCTAATCCATCATTCTTGAATAATAATAGTCCTTCATCCCTAGATTGCGTATAGATATCTTTATCTCCATCTAAATCTAAATCTAAAGCAATTGAAATCGATGGTTCATCTAAATCATCATCAATTATCGAAAATTGATACGTATTACCTCCTTCATTCTCAAACCAGCCTACAGCATCATTTGATTTAGAGGTAACAAGAATGTCCAAGTCATTATCATCATTCAAATGCATCACCGATATATTTGAAATACTAAAAAAGTTAGTTGCAAGATTTATGCTCTCCAAGAATTGACCTAATCCATTATTTATATCAATATTAATATCACTGGCATCGTTTGCATATTTCAAAACATCAATATCTCCATCACCATCAAAATCTGATAACTCAACAATATTAAAAGCACCCGAAGAAAAATTCTGTCCTTCCTCAAAGTTACCAAGCCCATCAGTATTTCTATACCATTCCTGTTTTCCATAATGATTACCAGCATAAATATCTATATAACCATCATTATCAAAATCAGCAGTTCCTATAAAACCTACAGTAAAATCATAACCTGCGGGGTATTCTCTTGTCTCAAATGTGAAATCATCTTTTAGGTTTCTTAACCATTTAGAATGCTTAGAATATCCAAATCCTGAAGTAGCTGCGGTTACTATATCTAAGGCGCCATCTCCATCCAGATCAGCCAATTTAATTGAAGAATTATCAACATAGTCTTCAGCATAATATTTTAGCTCTCTTTGCTTAAAATGTTTTCCATTTATATTCTCAAAAAACACAATAGTTCCATTAGCACGATCTAAGCAGATAACATCTATATCGCCATCCAAATCCAAATCACCAAAAGATGCATCTTTCGGTATACCAATCATATTAGATTCACTAACTACATTATGGGTATAGACCTCTAATTGGGCAGTTAAATTGATGGATGAGATAATTGAAAGAAAAAATAGTAATTGGAAAACCTTCATTTTTAAATTATTGGTGATAGTTAAAAATTGGTAGCTAAAAATATATAATCAATTTATCATAGCATTTTAAATCACTTCAATATACAAAAACTTACTTTACACTCTATTCAATTAGCTTTAAATAAAAGAGTCTTACTCTGGCTTTCGATCGTTGCTTTATCCATTAGCTGTGGTCGATATACACCTTCATTAAACATTATCGTCTGATCTTTATAGTGAGGACTCATTACATTGCCAGATTGTCCTGTGGGATTGATACTTTCTGAGGCATCTACATCTGCAAAGTCTAGTAATATTCTCAATGCGGGCGAAGAATTCACTTTATATAGACCTTCTCCATTGGTAGTATACATCATTTTATTAGGCACATCGTTTCCTCCACTGACAGGATAAGGACCTACATTAAAAAATCTATCCAACGGCTTCTGTGATCCTAAAGGATGATTGTGAGTAATCGTATGTACTTTGCTCCATTTCCAATCTGTCCAATCATTGCCTAATTGGTCTTTCAGTTCTGCAACTGTTTTGTCAAATGCTTTGACGATTGCATCTTCCCTACTCTCCTTTATGTCTTTAGTTGTGATATCATCCCACCAAATTGATTCATTATTATCAACTAAAATAGGCAAAGTGCCTTTGTATACATATGAGCCTTGTAAAGAGGTGAAATCTTCGAGACCGATCTCATCCACCATTGTATTATACATCACATTATAAAGTAGTTTGGTAAATATTACGGGTTCTATTTGTTCCAATTCATATCCGCCATCCCAACTCTCTAATTTTTCAAGGACTGACGTAGAAAGATCATTAAGATCAAGAGAAGCACTTCTTAAAACGGAAGAAAGTATTTGAGCTATTTTCTTGTGCTCGTCTGAGATCTCGTCCAATTGTATAGACTTCATATCTTCCTGACTCCATTTATCTTTTGAATTAAGGTGTTTTTCAATCCTATTAATTCTATTCTGAGGGCAATAGTATCCTGCAAAGTAATTCCCATTAACTACTCCTGGATCATTATTAGCAGAGGCTATATAACCAGAGGAAGGGTTTTCAGTCATAGGATTCTCACTAAAGTCATAAAAGCCTAATAACTCGTCTTTACCACTTGCTCCATCCAAAATAAATTTAGGGTTCACGTGAGCTGGTCTTTTAGGAATTCGTCCAGCACCCCAATGAGCAATATTGCCTTCTTTATCACCATAAAGAACATTCAATCCTATATAGTCTATTTTGGCTAGAGCTTCTTTCACGTCTGACATATTCTTTGCATGATTCATACTATATAAGGCATTTAAAGTAGTCGTAGGTCTATCCAAAAAACTCCACCAAAATGTAATGGGATTCACCTCTGTAGAATCCAAGGCACTTGCCACCTCATTGATTACTGGTCCATGTCTACTTACTTTTCTATCAAATAAAACATCCTCTCCATCTTTTACTTTGATCCTTTCTTCCTGAATTACAAGATCTACCCATTTGTCATTTTCCCACACTTGAGATGGGTTGTTTGGATTTAATTTTTCTCTATATAGATCAATTACATCAAAAGGAAAGATGGTGAGTCCCCAACCTAAATCTCTAGTATGTCCGACAACTCCAAATGGAGAACCGGCTAAATAATTCCCATAAAAATCAAACCCTGGATAGGTAATATGAGCTTCATACCAGACAGAAGGTTGTGAAATACCTATATGTGTATCATTGGACAAAATCACTTCTCCAGAGGAGGATTTATCAGGTGATATCACCCAACTATTGCTTCCGTACCAAAGAGGAAGGTTCGCGGCTTCAAGATATTCCTCAACATCATTCGGGATGATAAAGCTCAAGTCACTTACATTACTTTCTGGTAATGGCAACGAATCATGTAGATTGGTATCAAGCAACCAATCTGCAAGATAATTAGCACCACTTTTTAATCGTATTTTCTCAATTATTGGGTCTTCTTTCAGTGCTCTAGAAAACCCTAATCCCAAATAGCCTAAAATACAATATACATCAGTCGGAGTAAATTCAGTTTTTGGAATCCCAAGTATGGTAAATTCAAGAGGGGTATTCCCTTCTTTTACAAATTCATTAACTCCCTGTAGATATGCTAGCGTGTGCCTTTGATACTCATGCTCAATTTCTTTAAAATAGATATTTGCCGTCTTTTCTGCCATCCTTCTTATGCCCAAAGTCCTGAAAAATTTATCAGTTTTGAGTAATCTATCTCCTAATATTTCTGCTAATGTCCCAGAGCTTAACCTCTTCACCATTTCCATTTGAAATAATCGCTCTTGAGCATGTACATAGCCTAACGCCCGATAAGCATCTTCTCCATTATCAGCATAAATATGAGGAATAGCAAATTCATCAAATTTGACAGAAACATCAGAAGATAAAATGTCCATAGTTTCGGTACCTTCATATTTAGGAGCTGTACTCTTTAAGTAAACATACAGAGAAATAGCAGTGATTAAAAACACAGTTAAAAGGGTGAATAGCGTGTACTTCAAAATTTTCTTAAACATATAGGATTCTTTGATGGAATATTAATTTTCAGTTAGCATTTCTAAAACTACAACTTATCATTTAAACGAAATGTTTCGAGCTATTTATTTTAACCGTAAAGATTCTAAGATCTTAAAGAAAATCAATAAGAAACATATTTTAGTAACTTCAAAAACGAATAATCGCAAATACAGAACGAATAATAGGTTTAAAATAATTCTTCACTGTACTTTAGTAATTTGTGCAAACATTGACGGAATAATAAGCTATAAATGCGGTTAACTATTTTTGACATATATAATATTAGAAATTCATTGAAGCACTTTACAACATATATTATTGTCTTCTCCTTTATTATGTTAACATCATGTGCTAAAAATATATCTACTGATGTTGCAATGGAACAATCGTCAGAGACCTTGTTCAAACTTATGAAGGAAGGTATTGACAATTCATATAATCAGATTCCAGGTATAATACTTTCTATTAAATCACCTAAATTAAGTGAAGACTGGGACGGTGTCTATGGATATGATAGTACAAAAAAGATAGATTCACTTTCCATAGATCAACCATTTAGGATTGCAAGCATTACCAAGACATTTGTAGCTACATCAATCCTAAGACTTCATGAAGATGGTCTCCTTGACATTTATGACCCAATATCTAAATACATTTCAAAAGACCATATCTCTATCCTTCTCAAAGATGATTATGGTCCAGATAATATTCAAATATATCATTGCCTGAATCATACCAGTGGACTTTTCGATTATGCTATGAATGGAAGTGATTATGGTTCAATTGCGAAAAAAACACCTCAACGAAGATGGACAAGGACTGAGCAATTGCAACTGGCAATGGATTTTGGAGAACCAGCAGGAAAGCCAGGGGATAAATATTTGTATTCAGATACTGGATATATCCTTTTGGGTGAAATTATTGAGTCTTTTTATGATGGAGATTTGGCCAAAGGCATTCGTGATTTGATTGGGTTTGATACATTAGGAATGAATCATACATGGCTCGAATCTTTAGAGCCAGAACCTGCGAATATGAAATCACCAGTAAAAAGATATTTTGGAAGGGATGATGCAACAGATTTTGACCCATCGGTGGATTTATTCGGGGGAGGTGGACTAGTATCCACTTGTGGAGACCTCACTATTTTTCTTCAAGCCTTGTATAATGATAAAATATTCAAGAAATCATCAACACTTAAATTGATGCAAACTAAGCATGTTTTTACCTCAGACTATGCACAAGAAGATGATCCTAGATTTAAGGACTATAGATTGGGCATGTGGAAAGTTTCAGTTTATGGCGACGATGCTTACATGCATAGCGGTCTTTGGGGTACAACATTTATTCATATTCCAGATCAAAACAGTTCTTTTGCTGTCAATTTCACCAAAGGATGGAGCAATCGAATGCTAAAGAAATCAATTTTATTGGTCAATAATTTAGAGGAATAATGAGCAATAAGGCGATACATATTGAGAATTTATCTTTTGGATATACATCTAAAGAATTGGTAATAAATGGATTGAACCTAAATGTTCCACAAGGGTCTATTTATGGGTTTTTAGGCGCAAATGGCGCTGGAAAAACCACAACGCTCAAAATGATCCTTAGACTGATAAAGTCCTATAAAGGAGAGATTTCTGTCTTTGGTAATAATATCAAAACACAATATCCTGGCTATCTAAAGCAGATAGGATCTCTGATAGAATCACCTTCTTTTTATGGTCACCTTTCAGCGAACGACAATCTAAAAATATGGGCAAATTACTATAATGCAGAAAGTCAAAGAATTCCAGAAGTACTAGAAATACTGGACCTGGCTAAAGCCTCAGATAAGAAAACAGAGAATTTCTCGACAGGCATGAAACAGAGATTAGGATTAGCTACTGCACTACTACATGATCCTCAATTACTCATTCTTGATGAGCCGACTAATGGTCTGGATCCAATGGGTATTATTGCATTGAGAAAAGTATTAGCCAGGCTTAATAATGAAGGAAAAACAATAATCCTTTCGAGTCATATCTTGTCAGAGGTAGAGCGGATGGTATCTCATCTGGGTATTCTTAAGGACGGAGCATTGATATTTGAAGGTACAATAGATGAATTGCAATCTCAAAGAGAACGAAATATTGAGGTGACATTACAAGTGAAAGATGCAAAAACAGCTTTCCAATTCATTGAAATAATGGATAAAAAGATAGTCACTGAAAGCACTATTCTTGTAAAACTGGAAAATAGAACACAAGTACCATTACTCATAAAAAAACTTGTCGAAAACTATATTGACATATATGAAGTAAAGCACATGTCGAACGATTTAGAATCTATGTTCCTATCGATTTCAAAAGAAACCCAATCTTAGTTCTATGATAAAATATATCCAGGCAGAATTTATCAAACTAAGGTATCCACCAATTCTTTGGTTGATTGGGGCGACAGTATTTTCAATTACCGTGCTTATTTATTTTGCTCATTACAATGATGTAGAATCTGTTGCTGCCATCGGCAAGAATCCTTGGAATAAGCTTTGGGATGCCTCAATAGGTATTTTTTCAATTTTTATGAAAGTGCCATTTTTAGTCTTATTAATTAGTGCAGCAATATTTATCGAAAGTCATAACAATACCTGGAAATATCAATATTGTGCTCCAGTTAAAAGAACCACAATTCTTGCTGTAAAACTAATTTCAATCCTATTAATCATTATTTTCACATATGCTCTTCTTGCAATAGGAACGTTTTGTGTTGCATATATTTTGAATTTCATCCTTCCAGAAACAGAGTTTTCATATTATTCGATTCACTTCAGTAGTTATTCTACAAAAGCGTTATACACCCTTTTGAATTCTCTTGGAATTATAGGAATACAGTTTTTCCTAAGTATCCGTTTTAAAGGCTTTTTAGTACCCGCAGTGATTGGGATTGTTGCATTTATCATTGGACTGATAGTAGGAATTACGAATACCCCAGTTTCTCATTACTTTCCATATGCATATACACTTATAGGACAGGATTTTAATATGTTTACGATTGATAATATTGGAATAAAAGATTGGGGCTGGATAAATAGTGTACAAGTATACAGCCTTATCACATTTACAATATTCACCTCTTTAGGAATATTTTTAGAACATAAAAAATCCGTCTAAAAACTATATCCGTCATCAGCTAACTTAGTGCTTTCTTAGTGAAACCTTAATGCCCATTGTGGTTAAAGTCAACATCAAACAAAAGAACTACCCAATGAAATTCAAGAACTAAACTTCTTGTAATCTACAGAAGGATCATAATCATTATTTGTCTTAATAGAATGCAATTCACTCTTTTCGTCTTTTGATCTTATAAACGGAAATAATAATTGAACATACCAAGGCTCTTTAATTTGATTCCAGGCTCCAAATTTGGTAGGATACTTCCGCGTTATTTTAGCAGTTCCAAATATGATGTCCCATATAAAAAGCAGATTTCCATAATTTCCATTGGGGTGAGAGATATTATCCTCAGCAGTCAAACCATGGTGTGCATAATGAGTACTTGGTGTAGAAATGGTACGTTCAATAATCCATGCAAGTGGATTCAGCATTGGATATTTATAGAGAAATCTATCCCATTTTGTCTCGCTGTGTGCAAGCAAAATCACTACCAACTTCACAGGAAGATAAAATAAATAGACATAGCCCATTCCCATATTAACCAAAATAGCAGAGAACCATATTCCAGGCATTAGAGCATAATATAATGTAGCGTTTCTATAAGTAACCAACACCCCCATTTCTTCAACTACATGATGTGGTCTATGTAATTTCCACATCACTCGACTTACATGAGACAAACGATGCCACCAATACTGAGTCAAATCATCCAAAATTAAAAAGGCTAAAATATGCCACCAAAAGGATGTTCCTAAAAAGTAATTTTCAAACAATGGGAAATAACTTCCCATAATCCAAATGACTGTTAAAAATATTCCTGGCTGGATCAAGGTAGGTAAAGTCGCAAGACTTATAAGCTCAATGGTGAAGTCATTTTTGGTTCTTTTGTCTTCAAAATACAAGCCGCCTATTGCTTCAAAAACACCTAAAATCAAAAGTACTATTGCAGGGATAAATTTGCTTAATTGCTCTTCTGTCATTTGACAAATATATAATATTATAAGTTATTGATTTTACTGAAATATTTCACTTATAATTACCTCAACAATATTTTCAATTTGTCTTTACTAATTCCTCACCCTCCTCTGCTCACTATCCGAACCAGAACTATTATACTTCTGCTTTTTAGATAATGACTTACCAAATCGCAATGAAAATGTTAGTGAGATATTCCTAGAATCATACTTGCTATTCCAGTCTGCGTCTGTAAGCCGAAGGTTATTTATGATGCCATTGCCTCTTCTTGTATGAAAAATATCATTTACTGAAAGTTTTAGATTCCCTCTATCGTTTAATATCTTCTTTTGAAAACCAAGGTTGAATGCTACGTAGCTCTTAATCAAGAGTTGAGCAGCTACCAGATCACTTCTATATTGGCCACTAAAATCAGCTTTCCATCCTTTGCCTAATTGAAAAGTATTGTTCCCCGATACATAGTAATAAGTACCGCTAGAATTCAATTGTTCTGTATACAATTGGCTATCATAAGTCAAATGACCTATTTCGAAATATCCATTAAAATTGTACCATGGCGTTATTGCATGCGAACCATCTATTGATAGAGTATAACTCGCGCTAGAAGAAATATTACCAGGTCTACTATAATATATTCCATCCCGAATTTCCAGTGTCTCATTGATGGCGTCAATTGTTTTAGAGTAACTGAAAGATGTATTCAACACTCCTTTATAAGAATGGGTCAAAGACAAATTATGAGAAAATGTAGGCAGTAGATTTGGATTGCCGCCATAAAATGTAAACTGATCTAATGGCCGAACAAAAGGATTCAAATCTTGAAAATAAGGTCGATCTATTCTTCTTCCATAAGAGAAAGAAAGTGTATTATTTCCTGACGAATCTAACTTTGTAGATGCATAAAATGTTGGAAATAGTGAAGTATATGATCTTGTAAAATTTGTATCTTGAATTTCAATATTCCCTAATTGATCACCTTCTAATCTTGTGGATTCAACCCTCAATCCAGTTTGGATATCAATGAATCCAAGAGAACGATTATAATTCAAATAACCAGAATTTATCCATTCATCATATAAGAACCTATTGCTCAATTCATAATTAGGTGATGTCACTCCATCTATTGTTGTTGTATATATTACTTCGTTATCGGTTTGAGTCAAGGCAGTTTTTAATCCAGCTTCAAATCTAGAACCATCAGCAAATGGTTTAGAATAATCCGCTTTGGCAGCATAAATCTTAATGGTAGATGGTATCTCACCGTCAATCTGATCTTCATATGTCAACTCCTCAGTATTATCAAATATGAAATTCTTGAAGACTTGTTCATTATTGGAATTATACTTCACATAATCTGCATCAAAAGAAATCTTACTGCCCAAAGTATCTAGGTCATGAGTGATATAAAAATTGACTAAGCCATTCGTGAAGGAACTGGAGCTAATATTATCCGCGACAACTCTTTGCAGCAACAGGTCTTCACTATCAGAGATTAACGATGTATTGTCTACCCCTCTTTCTCCAGGTTGATTTACATTCTTATATGATATCCCCATAGCAGTAGCGTCTGTGAGATAATAATCCATGCCAATTTTAGCATTAATGTATTTGCCTTCATTTTTGTTGAATGAATTTTGAGCAAAAGAAGAAAGTCTCACATTATCTTCATTTCTATAATATCGATTAATGAAAAGATCCTGATATGAATTATAAAATCCACCATACACATTTGCAAACAAACTCACCTTATCCTTATTGTAATTTAGAATTAGGCTGTTGTTGCTGCCATTATATCTACTTTTTCTATATCCTATGGAAGTATTACCATGAAGACCCTTAAGTGTATTTCTTTTGATAATGATATTCACGACACCAGAATTACCAGCGGCTTCGTATTTTGCTGGAGGGTTTTCCATTATCTCAATCTGCTTTATAGATCCTGCTGGCAGTGCTCGTAGATAATTCTCCAATTCCGTACCTGATAAATAAGATGGCTTATCATTGATAAAAACAGATACGCCCGATCTTCCCTTTAGCATCAATGAACCATTATTGTCAACCGAAAGACCGGGAGCTTGTTCAAGCACTTCTAATGCATTCTTTCCAGCATTTGATATTAATGCATCTGGAGTGATGACTGTTCTATCTATTTTTCTTTCGATGAAAGGAATCTTGCCTTTTATCGTTACCTGATCTAGTAATTGAGAATCCTCCTCCAAAATAATCTGTGGAATCTCTATTTTGGGTTCAGAAGAATCTAGGACTATGCTATTGGTATACGTTTTATAGCCTAGCAAATTAATTTGCAAAATATAACTTCCCAGCTCAACATTAGTTAGCAAAAATGAGCCATCTTGATCTGTGAATTCTGATTTGATAAATACCGAGTCTGTCGGATTTAATAATGATACAAGCGCTAAATCTACTCCATTGCCTTCAGCATCAATTATTCTTCCTGTAACCTCTAAAGGCGATTGAGCAAAAAGTGAATTAATTAAGCAAGTAAATAGAACAATATATATATATTTCATAATTGATGTTAAGGTAGTTTTTGAAATAGAAGAATTATCTTTTTTTCGACGAATCACTGTTATGGTTATTTAAATGTTCTTAATGCTTGGATGGCATATGAATTCCTAGCGGTAATTTCCAATGAGCGTTTGTAAAACATATTTGCGAGATCATTAGATTCAGTTGCCAAGTAGGTTTCTGCCTGACTATCATAAACACCCCAAGAATTAGGAAAATTTACGATATTCAAATAAAAATTCTTTAAAGCTATCGCTATGAGAACATTGGTTCTGTTATACATTTATTTGTAATTTTAATGTTGTTAAAAGTTTATATTTAGTTTAATTCTGGTTTTTTAAGTATGCTACATTATTTTGCCCCTATAGATTTAAGGTATTCAAATAAATCATCGTAATCTTTAATTCTTGCATAGTCTAGTGCTGTAAACCCTACTTCATCTTTGCGATTTAAATCAGCACCTATATTTACTAATAATTTGATAATGTCTTTGTTTCCAGTTTTAGCACATGCTACTATTGCCGTTTCCATTCCATCTCCAGAATAGTTAATATCAGCACCATTGTCTAATAAGAGTTTAACCAGAGACTTATTTTCTTTTCGAATAGCTGCAATCAACGGAGTATTCACAGTTGATGAAGTTAATTTTTCACCATCACTAGTCATTGTTCTAGTTAATCTATGAAAACAATCAAGATTGACATGCCCCATAATATCCTTAGGAATGATACATTAATAAAGTTCGCTTCTATACGCAGGTATTTTATTTTTCAACAAGGCAAAAAACGTAGACAATGCAGGGCATTGGCGAGGCTTTTTAACGCTGTAGAAAGATAAAATAACAAGTAGAAAATGTTACTTTATTATTGAATCATTCCTTAGCGAGTCCAACCTCATTTTTTACAATGGCATCAATCAATTCTACACATGTGGTTTCTATTTCTTCGTACTTCGTATCGGAAAGACTATTTTCAATATCTGCAAGCATATCTACTTGATTTTGATAGGTTTTTAGATTTTTATTGTATCATGGATTTGATCCATTTTCAAACTTATCCATATCTATTTTAATACCCACTCCAACGACTGTAACTCCCTGTCCATTATGATTCTCAATTACAGGGCTATATTTCATTAGTTCTTTGATAAAAATGAAATCGTTTCTCACTCCATTTTCATTTAATGGACATGTCAGTCCTCCTTTGGATAGAATTTTTCTAATTGCGGACTCCTTGTTATATAGAATCGCTGCTGCTAGCTTCATATAATTGGGGTCTTTACAATATGATGCCTCATAGTCATCAATATTAATTTCGAAACTTATTTTATTAATATTTATAATACTTCTGTTGTATATAGTAATTTTTGCATTGTAACTCAATAATCCTTTTATCAAGGATATATCATTAGATGGACCACCATTTATATCACTCAAACAAGTAATATCTTCATTTTGAAGTATCTCTTTTGTTGCATTTATATTTCGTTCTTGAACCGCAGTCTTTAGTTGATCACATATGTCAAGTTCATTATGTTTAATTTCACTTGATTTTTTTTTCTTTTTTTGATTCAATTCAGATTTCTTCTCGTTTACGAGGTTTTCAACAGCCTTTAAATTGCTCTTTTCATTGATCTTTAATTTAAGACAATCGGGGTCCAATATCTTCAGAATCTCTTTGACCTTTGCCAAATCTCCTGCGGCCACAGCATTCTCAAATTCCTCACAATCTGCAATCAACTTACTATCGAGAATCTTTGGCTGAACATCAACTGGAACCTTCTTAATATTAGTTGGATTCTTTTTAATATCAGTTGCAATCTTCTTTTTGGTGCTTGCTTGCTCTTGGTTTGGAATTGCATTTTCAATAGTACCTGGAACACCTCCATTTTCTAACTCTGCTTTGTCATCCAAATTTTCTTGTTGGATCGTAATTATTGGAAGATCAATTACTTCATGTGACGGCTGTGCATTCCCATCAACAGGTCGATTCAAAACCAATAATAAAATGAATACCAAAGGCAAACAAAAAGCATATTTCCAATAGCTAAATTTATTTGATCTTTTCGAATTCATTCTTATGATTCTTTGCTTGATAAGGGACTGATTATAGTTCGTAGTGATGGCAAGAGGAGAAGTGTTACAAGCGATCTTGACCAAATTAAGTTGGTATATCTCTTTTATATCTGCCTCATCTTGAAGCAATGTTTCATCTGTTTGATACTCAATGTTTTTCTCAACTTCTCGTCTCATTAGCCAGACAAATGGATTAAACCATAAGATAATTATCGAAATTTCTGAAAGTAATAAGTCAATTGAATGTTTCTTTGATACATGGACTTTTTCATGGGCAATGATCTGTTCATAAGTATCAAAATCATAAGTTCCAGGATTGATAAAAATGTAGTTAAAAAATGAACAAGGTTCCACGACTCCAGCCATATTTACTATGATCGTACCGTCATCGTGTATCTTATCACTATTTCTAATTATCTTAAGTATTACATTTCCAACTTGTGCTAGAAGGTTAATAGTCAATATTATGACTCCAAATAAGTACAGAATGAATAAGTAAAATGATAATCCTCTTGAAGTAAAATCTTTAGAATTACCTAAAACTTGAGATTCTTGAATCGTGGGCAATGATTTTTTTGCGCTTACATTATTTGTTAAGACAATATTATTTTCAAGCAGGTTTGAATCATTCGAACTTTCTGTATCTATATCATTGTCAAAACCAGAAATATGTTTCACTGGCTTTGAAATATCTTTATTTACTATAATGTTTTTATTAAATAAGTTATCTACATATCCTTGATTTTGTATCATTTTTGGCAATACTACAAATGGAAGAATGCATGCCAACACTAGACAACCTAACAAGTACATCCGATTTGCCGCAAAAAAACTTTCTTTCTGTAAAAATAACTTATAAAATACCAACAATAATATGACAACCAAAGAAGATTTGACGAGTAGTATCATGGCTTAGATTTTATTATTTTGATCAATTCTTCTCTTTCAATTTCTGTCAATGATTCATTCTTGGCAAAATGCGCTACCAGCTTAGAAAATGAATTTTCAAAGAACTTTTCTTTAATATCTCCTATTTGGGTATCCCTATATTCATCAAATCCTTGTACCGGTCTGTACTGGTGAGTGTTACCTATCATTTCTGAATTCAAGACCCCCTTTCTTACTAAAATCTTAATCAAAGTCGCTACTGTGTTATAATGAGGTTTTGGTTCTGGCAATTCTTCTACAACATCTCTAATGAATGCCTTTTCAAGTTTCCAAACTATCTGCATTATTTGGTCTTCCCTTTTAGTCAATTCTATCATATCATTGTATAATTTAAAACAAACATACTAATAATTTAGTAGATGTACTAATTTATTAGTATCAATACTAATTATTTAGTAGTTATTCATTCCTACAAAACACTTAAACGTTATATTATAAGAGCAATTAATCTAAAATAATTTTGATTTATTTATTATTTTCACATGCAGATAATATTCGTATTCTATAACCTCAAAAAATATTATTATGGCGACTTACGAAGAAGCTTTGGCTAAATTCAAACAAGAAATGGATAACATTGGAATGCATCATGATGAAGAAGTATATCATGCAATTACTGATTATCTAGTGGCTCAAGCCATAAGTTATTGATAGTTAAAATGAGTCTATTTTTTCTTTAGTCAAGGATTGAGAAAGGAAGATAGCCGTAGCTATCTGATTGACGAAAGACAAAGAATCAAGGAAAAAGTGGCCATTTAAGCTGTCAAGTATTTATGATTTGAACCACTAGGCCCATCTATTTACCAAAAAGATGCATCATTAGTAGCCTGTTCTGATCCAGATGAAATGAAAACTATCAAGGATAATTTCTTAATTGGCAAATTGGGAATGGAAGACGGACCTGAACTTGATGAAGTATTAGTGCAAGCATGCAATTGACTTGGTTCTTCTAATCGCAACAAACATAGACCAACATTCTACATTTTGCTCACTGCAATCCTAAATAAAGGAGATGTATTCAGAGCAAATTAATCAAGTGCTTAATCAAAGAAAAATAAATCCTGAATCTTGGAACATCAAAGTTTAGGATTTTTTTATGAATTTGACCTTCAATTCAAAATCTGAAATACCATGAATACAATTGAAGATAAAGCAGAAAGAATACTTATATTCTTTATTGTGATTGCCATAATTTTGATCGGAAAGATAGTGTATACAAATGTATATGGAATCAATTTTCCTTTTTTATTGATTCAATTAATGATGATTGTTGCCAACATAATTGCAATTCTTTTATTCTGCACCTACAAATTAATAGCTTATAAAACTAAGTTTAAAGTTCTTGTTGGCATAATTTTTCTTATTTAACTGATATCGTTTAAAGTTAAATTTTGTTGAAGGATCAATTTTTAAATTAAATTTATGGACTTTTTCTTTATGTTTACCCTATCACTTATTTATTAAATAATAAAATAAACCAATGTCAATTAAATCAATTAGAATATCTTCATTTTTATTGATACTCTCATTAGCACTCTCGTCTTGTTATTCATATAAAAGCGTCGTAGGAGTAGGTGCGTATGGTAACAATAACACATCTGTTTGGAATCACTATCTAGTTTATGGCTTGATTCCTGTTTCCGTTTCTGATTCCAAAGACATGGCAGGAAATAGACGAAACTATACAGTACGTACTCGTCAAACTGTACTCAATTATATAATATCTTTGGTCACTTTTGGAATATACACTCCTACAACAACAACAGTAACCGTAAATGACGATAGTTTCAACAATCGCAAATAAAAGCTGATAAACATAATTCACAAAGCACCTTCCAACTTTCCATTTTCAATTTTCAATTTTCAACTTTCAACTTTCAACTTTCCATTTTCCATTTTCAATTATCAATTATCAATTATCAATTATCAAAAATCCATCTATTCAAACTATCAGGCTTACTACTAGTCTTCCTAAATTGATACTTTTCATTGATATTTCTCCTGACCTTACCATTTGTCCTATAAGATTTATCTATTTGAAAAGTCGTATCATTTAGAATTTTGCCTTCTTTAATATATGCCTCATAAGGAGTGTCACTTGGATACCACCTCTCAAATTTGATACGATCATCCTCTATATGGTAAACTCCCCAAAGAAACTTCATCGATTTATACTTTTCATCTTGTGAAATGGCTAGGTTATGAATTTTAGACTCCAGCTTATCTTTTTGTATTGAGCCCCTACTTAATACTATTCCATTTTCATAAAAGAAATACATGTCCACGATTTGAAGACTGTCTTCGGATAAGTAAATACCATCTAATCTAAGAGATGCTGAATTGTTGTCCTCTCTTAACAATGAAAACTTATCCGCACATGAGGAACCCAATATCAAAACCACTACAAATAAATAAAAATATCTTACCATGCTGTGAATGGGTTAAACGTGTAAATACCACCATAGAATTTCCATCTTTGATCTAATACTTCAAATTGTGGCGCTTTAGCATTATCATGTATCAATCTATTCTGAGCCAGATGACGTACATGTTCAGAATTGGTACCTATCCTGAAAATATTATACCCAAAAAATAAAATTCCTAGTCTATACTTATTGGGATCTTCAGCCCCTTTACTTAATAGATAAGTGCCATATTTTCCTTCGTCTTCAATTATCCTTCTTAGATCTTTAACATCTCCTGGCTCTCCTGAAAATAAATTTATTCCCATACTGAAGTCTTTGTATTTTAGAACAGAGGCATGGGTTCTGAATCTATCCCTAAAATCTCCTATATAGTCATTTTCAAAGGTGAATGACCAGTCTTTATAAGTGGTAATAACATTACCAACACGCTGGCTCGTTTCACCACTCAGAAATTGAGTCTGATAATACCCTAAGCCAAATCCAGCACCGAAATCTAAAGCTCCTCCACCATATATTCTCGTTTCAAAACCTGGCTTCTTAGTCCCTGGTTCAGAGAAATAATAGGTTCCTCCGATTCCTGCACTTAATGATCCTTTTGATCCTCTATAAGTTGTCGTTGCATTAAGTCCTATTCCTTGACCATGAGATCCAAGTGCAATACTGGCTTTAATTTGTAATGAAAAGCCGTCTCCAAGATCTAAATCATAGGTAGGTATAATTGTATCAACTTGAATATCATGAATATTCATCATTCTTCCTTGGATTGGAAAACTATATAAAATAGAAAAGAAAATAAAAAAACTTTGGATCCTCATAATTATAATAAACTACAAAAATAATAAATCTAGAATATAGACCAACGATCACTTAAAGTGATCGCTGGTCTGGTCTAGATTTTTATATTATTTTGATCTAAATTTACAAAATGAACAAAGATGCCAATTTCGAATTTAACCAATTCTATCACGTATTCAATCGCACTAATAATAAAGAGAAATTATTCAAAAACCTTGAAAACAGAAAGTTCTTTTTACGACGATATGGATTTTACCTCAAACCTTTTGTTGATATTCATGCCTATGCACTTCTTGGCAATCATTTTCATTTTAGCATTAGGGTTAAACCTCAAAAAGAAATATCGTCTTATTTAAATTCCATACCACTAAAAGAACATACAGTAGCTATTAAAATGTATTTAGAATCCACAGATAAAAAAGATCGGATAAACGAATTAATAATTGCTCAGCACCATAGATTTTTCATTAGCTATTCTCAAGCTATCAATAAAATGTTCAAGAGACAAGGCAATTTATTTAGCAAGAAATTCAAGCGATCATTATTCTCCAAAAAATATAAATTCAAATACTTCCAGTACTATTTACATCATAATGCTAGAAAACATGACTTCGTTAAAAGCTTTAAAGATTACGTACATCATAGCTATTTTGATATTATCAATGGAAACGATTGGTTAGTAGATACTACATATGTTATTGAACAATTTGGTAGCCTGCAAGCTTTTATAGATTTTCATGAGAAGGTTCATTATTCGGATAAATTTGAAGGTTTAATAATTGAATAGCCACAGACCGTAAAAAGACAAGCGATCACTTAAAGTGATCGCTGGTCTCCTCTTTGTAATAATTTTTAATTTACAAGCAAAAGCTTTTTATTTACCAAATCAGCCTTAACGATAGATACTTTCTCTGAACCTATCCGCTTATTAGGTCCATATGAAAGGGGAGCTACGAAGCCAGATTCAAACGGCTGCAATCCATGTAATGTTTCGAGCATAGATTCTCGACTGACTACTTTTCCTGTTAGTTTCATGGTCTCAGTGAACAATATTGTGGCGGCCAAAGCATTCAATTGAGCATTTTTATAATTATTATCAAGATCATAATGAGAGGCCATAAATTCATATTGCTTCATCGCAATATCGTTGCGATCAGCTATCCAAACAGGATATGAAAGGAAAATTTTATTGTTCATCTCTAAAGGATTATCCAGCCACGACGCAGAAGCATACTTACCTGAAAGCAATATATTTGGATACCAATTCACCTTTAATGCATATGATAATTGATTCGAACAGTATTGAGCATCACCTATTAATAGGCAATTTTGGATTCCTTCATTTTTTAATTTTTCAAGCTGAGTCAATGCATCCACTTCATTTGGAATTATATACTCCAATCTGATTCCTGTTTCTTTGATAATCCTATCTAAATCTATATTTTGATTAAAAGAACTAGAATCAAAGAGCACTACAAAGTCATCTTGATTTGCGGCTAAGCTGTCTTTTGCGAAACGTGCCAGTGCTTGTACTTCTTGATCTACTCCTGAAAATAAATAGTAAAAGTTGTTTCTGATGTATTCACCCTTCTCGGGATTACCAGTGATCGCTCCGATAACAGGGATCTTTGTATTTTCTAGTGTAGTTAAAGTTAGTAGGGGTATATCCTCTAAGTCAGAAGCAATAAATGCAAATATATCTTTCTTTTGCAAAATATCATTTATCAAAGAATCTGTCTTTTGTGATGAGTCTTCAATTAAAATTTGAGATAGATGAAATTTGCGATTGTAAACTCCTCCACCTTTATTTACTAAGTCCAGGTATGCTTCTATTGTTTTTGTGATTGATTCTGCACGTAGTCTTGAACCATTTTTAGAAGATAGAATTATCCCAACATGAATAAGACTGTCAGTAATTCCTGCTAAATCTTCCTTGTCAATAATCTTTAAATAAGAAATCAAATCAGAGACATCTTCATCATTTAAATCATATCTGGGCATTACCAAATCCAATTTATTTTTGCTGGGATCAATGCCGTCAACGATAGCACGTTTTAATGATGCATGACTATAACCTGCTCTTTTCCGTCCATTTTTAAACTCTATAGAATAAGGCTTAGTCAAACTAGACCAATCTAGCGGTGAAGGATCAACTCCGCCTTCAGGATTTCCTTCTCCCCTGCTTCCATGACAATTGGAACAAGGCAAAATTTTGGCATCAAATTGGGCTCCTGACAATTGGGCCTTTATTGGTTCTCCTGATGCTCTAACTCCTGTAGTATAAATAAGTTTACCCCTTTCTTCAGATGGTGTCAAGCCAGTGGAGAATTGAAATGCATACAATACACTCGATAAAATTATTAAAGCAATAATCTCTATACTGACTTTTCTTCTCTTCATTTTTAATCAATGTCTTTTGGGTATAGTCAAAATTAAACAAAAGAATGAGAATGCATTCGTCTATAGGCTGAAACGTGTGTATCACAAATTGCACTTTCTCAAGAAAATAAGCTCCTTGTCATCTTGAGCGAAGCGCCAGCGCAGTCGGAGACTCCTTGTCATTCTGAGCGAAGATTCATCGAAGTCGAAGAATCAAGGAGTATGCCTTTACTTTAATTTCGACCGAAGTGGAGAAATCCACCATTTAATTACATCAAGAGCTAGATTTCTCCACTTCGGTCGAAATTACTGCAATAATAACATTGTCTTCCTTCGACTGCGCTCAGGATGACAATGTTCCACTGCAGGATGACAATGGTAATAACTAAACAAACAATTATGATTTACTTTTTGTGCAATTTGTGATACACACGGCTGAAACCCTTTTAATAAAATTTTGAATTTTGAATTTGGGCATTCTAAATTGAGGCATTATTCTAATGGCACCTCTATTTTCTAATATTTTAATTAATTTCCTGAAATTGCATTATTATGGATTGTATTGGTGCATTTTAAATTGTCGCATTTATTATTTGACATACTAAAGGAAATTTATTGAAGGAAATTTTAAAAGTCAACATCATAAGGCGATTTAGCGGTTCTGTGATTCAGCGATTCTGCAAAAAGTCAATTAGAATTATTAAAAATGGAATTAATAAAACGTCATTTTGAAATGCATCCGATTGTATTAACATAGATCTGCATATTAGTTATTTTAAAGTGCTAGGAATAAATAAAGTCAACATCTAACTTAGTGGTTTCTTTGTGATGCCTTGGTGGTCATTGTGGTTAAAAAAGAATATGTCTATTGCCAGAAATCAAATTTTAGTATTTGACAATACCTAATTATTCACCACAATAGCACAACGATTTCACTTAGAAAAACACAAAGAACAGCTCACGTTTTTAATTAGTCTATAAGAGTTATGAAATCCTCAAGAATCAGTAATTGTCAAAGAGTCTTCTTATTTTGCCGCTGATTCATAGCAGCAAATAAAAGAAACCCATAAAATTTTACCATGTCCATTTTAACGATCCCAATCATTCTCGGTACGACAAGAAAAGATAACCAGAGTGCGCAAGTAGCAATACATCTTCAAAAACGTTTTCATGATATTGATAATGTAGAGGCCCCACTATTGGATCTAGGTCTTTCTGATTTCCCTCTTTTAGTAGATAGGGTTACTGAAGAAAACCCAATAACGCCAATGCTTGCGGAATGGACATCAATTCTAAAAAATGCGAATGGTGTGATCATAGTCTCTCCCGAATATAAATCTGGTTATCCAGGCTCATTGAAGAATTTTATAGACTATCTGCCACCTGGCATTTTCAGGTACAAACCTATTGGTATAAGTACAGTCAGTTCAGGTATCTATGCAGGTACAAGTTGTCTTCAGCAACTTCGCCAAGTGGTCATTAGTATGTCAGGTTTAGTAATTCCAGATCGTTTTCAAGTCGGAACTGTACAGAGTGCTTTTAGTCCAGAAAACGAATTGATTTCAGCGCAACTTCATAAAACGTGTGAAAAATTCATCACAGAAATGATCAGCTACACACATAATCTCAGCCAAATGCAAACGGGTTGAAATCTACTTTTATTAATTCTTATTGAAAGATGTACAATTTTTCCTTTCAAATACAAATAAACACAAATCTATAACTTATTATAAATCATCAAATAATCGTCTGAATTAGTAGGATTTTTCAGTTTTTTTTCGAACTTTACAAAGGTAGCAAAGATGAATTTCCACTATCTAGGTGATTAAAATCAACTTTGTTATTAACTGAACCCAAAAAAATGTTTTATTACTCCAAAAAACTAAAACAATGAAAAGACGACTTTTCTTAAAAACTGGTAGTGTAGGTATAGGTGGAATTATTGCTATGCCAACAGTCATTTATGGCTGTGCAACGTTAAAGCCATTACCTCAAGGTCCATCGATGTCCGTAAGTTTATTCCAAGATGGCTCCAGATTATTTGACTCATCAATAGCAGAATTAAGGCTCTCAGGAAGTGGAGAATTAGCTTCCGCAGAAGCTGAAGATCCAGATTTATCTGGAATTGCCGAACAAGTAGCTCTTGGAACAGCTGCCGTTCCTGCTGAATTAGATTCACAGTTTGCAGAATCTTCAACGGATATGCTTAATGCTGCTAATTCTATTGCCGAAAGTGCTCCAGAACTTTTACCTTTAGGAAAAGGACTTCAAGCCGAAATTGCAGATGACTTTGCGCTATTAAAAGTAGTAAAAGCATCCACATTACTAGCAAGTGCCGCTATGGCAACTCCACAACCATTAAGAAAAATTAGTGCTGCTGAAAAGATGATTTCGAGTGCAGAAGTAGTACATAAAGCAATACATGCAAGCTCAGAATCTGAATTGATAGAAAGTACTGAAGAACTGCTAGCTTATTCTGAAGAATACGTTGGAGCTGCTGAGCAATATTCAGCGGAGGTCGGATTTATTGATGGAGCAGATACTTTCGAGTCAGCCATACATCAATTGGCAGAAAATAGGTTAACCGATGGTGTCAAAAATCTACTGACCGCTACAGATAATATCGCTTTAAGTTCTGAATATTATGTACATGGTGTCAATAATTTGAATGCTAAAGCAGAACATTTTGGTTCTGATCTTATTACATCCGCTAAAGAATTTATTCCATATGCAAAAAAACTTGTAGCTTCCTCTACCCTCTTTCATAAAGTTGCTACGGGTGAATCAGCTGAATTAGGCGCAGCAGAGATGATCCAAGGTGCTGAAGCATTATTAGCAGAATCTTCTAGTGAAGTTGAAAACTTAGGAATAGGAGGTAAAACATTAGATATAGGAGGTGATCGATTCATTGGAGGAGAAATCACATACAATGGAGCAGAGAATTATTCTGCTGAATCTAATATTTACCTAAAAGCCGCAGAAAATTTTAATAATAGAAGCAGTGCTGAAGCAGAAGCAGAATTTATTCAAGATACAGCAGAATTACTTTATCCTGCTTCAGAAATCTTCTATTATGGTGCAGAGGCACTAAATAATATAACTTTCACTGAAGGAGTTGAAAGTTTAATTCCTGCTGCTGAACATATTCTAGCAGGTTCTGAACTATTACAAAGTGAAGCTGAAAATGCTGAAGCTTTGTTTGGAGCTGAAAATATGGTGGAAGGAGCTGCTGAAGCTTTGTTTGGAGCCAGTGAAAGTGCTGAAAATCCATCTAAACTTCTCGAAAAAGGAGCTGGTAACATTGAGACAGGAACATTAAATCTAATGAATGGAGCTGCCGAGTTCGTTCAAGGATACAAATAAAAATGAATTTTCATGTTGGGTTTGAAATCAAAATCAGGCTCGACATGATTTTTTTTAACTACTTTGGAAATAAGTTATAACTCTAAAAGAGTCTACAGGTATATTATAAATTTCACTAACTATTTTTTTTTATTCTTCTTGTGTAAAAGGATCAAGATGAAAAACTAAGGGGAGAAATTATTTTTCTTCTAAAATTGGGATTAACTATTTTATTAAAATTAAAGCTACCACTCACTAGCTGTGGATTGTCATTCTGAGCGTAGTCGAAGAATGGTAATTCCGTAATTTTCTTTAATTTCGACCGAAGTGGAGAAATCTTCCTTCTCTGGTGTTGAGAATTTATTTCAAAAAACGTCATCGGGAAATGCATCTATTGTTTTTTCAATACAATTCTGTTGCTCGGATGTTTATGATGAAGTCGGGCTTACCAATCTTTGCAAGCTTGGGAATCCCTTTGTTCACAATCGCCGAGATTCCCAAGCCTCCCGATAGTTATCGGGAAGGATTGGTAAGCTCTGTTTATCATCAGGTTCAAAAGACAGGCAAATATTCATGAAGTCGGGCTTACCAATCTTTGCAAGCTTGGCAATCCCTTTGCTTTGTGGCCGAGATTCCCAAGCCTCTAAGGCTTGGAGTCCGTATTGTCATTCTGAGCGAAGTCGAAGAACGACAATGCGATGTTTTTTTTTATTTCGACCGAAGTGGAGAAATCTGCCTTATCAAAAGTTGGAAATTAATTTAAGGTAGTCAGTGAAATCTACCTTTAGGGAGCAAAGGCTAGTTGGTTACTGTGGATTTTGAAGGAACAAGAAGCTATTCGAACGATTCCTCTGTTCGCCGCTTGCGCGTTCATTCACTCGATATCATGGGCCGCCCACCGCTTACGCGTTCCTTCACTTAGCAGCTATCGCTGCTACATCTTCGATGATCGTTCAGTCATATCTTCGATGATCGTTCAGTCATATCTTCGATGATCGTTCAGTCATATCTTCGATGATCATTCAGTCATATCTTTGATCATCGGTCAGTCATCCAGCGCGACGTCGCAGTATTCAAAAATGCATGCAAAACATTCACGGCATCTTCTCTTTCCAACTTACCTTCTTTCAAATAAGTTGCTGTACCATCACACACAATGTCTAATTTGCTATTCCGAAGTTTGCCACGAAATCCCCAAAATTCTGTTACATTACCCCACAGATCGAAAGGGACTGCAAGTTCTGGAATGGGTTGAGGATAACTTTCAAAATCTGGCCAAATAGATCCGCCCCATCTCATGAGCTTATCTGTAACAAGACTCAATATTGGATTATTAAAATATTCTCTAATCTCAAATGATCCAAAATCTATAACAACAGCTCTCCAAGGATCTTTACTAAATTCTCTAGTATGCTGAATGTTCACACCCTCAAAAATGAGTCTCTCATCTTTCATACGGCTTACTTCTTCAATATTTTTCATTTGATCTTCATTCAAAGCGTGCACATTTTTACCACCATAACTTAATTTCATGTTACCCTTGTCTTTCCACAACTTTACTTGAGTAACATAATTACAGGATGTAATACCATATCTCCTTAGCAACAATTCTACTTCAAGTTGAAGCAACTGCATATCCGTTTTGAAGGCAGGAAGTCCACCGGGGTTTTCGGGTCTTCTTTGAGCTCTTCGTACAAGCAGTCCCGCTGGTCCAGCAATTCCTCCCGTATTTTTGACATTAAAACCTAATTTGATAATTCCATATGTTGGCAAAGTCTCAAAATTGGAACCACTATGTCTAAAAGCAGCTTCTACTAATTGTTGAAATATATATTCTTTGAATGCCTCCGCAAGTGTAATCAGTCCATTTCCATGATCATAAAAATGATGTTCTTTGCCTTTCTCAAGTCCAGTACCTTTCACATCAAGTAGCCCATCTTCTGCCCCTAATTCTTCAATATCAATCCCTAATCCTTTATAATTGTTGTGTAAAGAAAAAACTAAAGCTCTACCGTATAGGACAGGTCGAAACGCTTCGACCTTCTCCCCTGTTGTTGTGATTTTTGTATTGACATGTTCTTGCTTCGTCTGAGACTCTGATACAAAACAGGAATGACGAATCAACCATTCATCAATTCTATCTCTAACCATCATCTTTTTCGCTTTTCCAGTAATCAATTTGAGTTCTGGATGCAATTTTTCTAAATTCTCCAATCTTAAACATGGAAAATCATTCTGAAGCAACTCATAATTGGCCATTATTACTTCAGCTCCCGAAGTAGCATAGACCGTTTCTTTATTAACTTCACCTTGTTCCAAATCACTGATAGATTTCAATACTGGGCCTTCAGAAAACCCAAGTTTAGGTGTGAAATCAACCAACTGTGGCGGTAATTTTAAATCAATTGTAGACATTTTACAGGTTTTATATCACTTCAAATATTATTAAACAAACGCTATCTTTCATATGGAATACTCCTTAATGTTTCCAAAAATTTCATCCACAGAAAAACTATTTTTGACGAGTCTATAAAAATAACCATTTTTCTCTATTACATTTTCTGGTACCATCTCTTTCATATACTTCTCCCATGATCGCGATTCCCATAAATGATTTCCATAACTCTCATCACACCAATAGTCTTCGCTGTCAAATAACGCCATCATACCTAGTCGACTTCCTGAAGGCTGGAAAAATGCAGTAACAGGAAGGATCGTAATGTAATCAGCAAACTCTTCTGCTAATAATTCAGGAAAACGAACAGACATTTCTCCCCACCCATCAGGATCAAATCCAGCACCATTTCTCTTACAGTCCGGATGATAGGATTCCTGCCATGTTTTCATGAATATTGACTCTTTTTCACTCAAAATCACGCCATTACAAAGTCCCATCCCATTTTCAACACCCATTACAAAACTATTGATCAATAATTCATCCAAGGATTTTATAATAAATACATCCGTATCCAAATAAATCCCTCCTTGCTGAAGTAAAATCTGCATCCTAAATATATCGGCTTGATGTTCTACCCTTTTGATTGGAATGCCAAATATTTCTGTTGGTGCTTCTACTTTGATTAGATTCAAATACGGTTTTATCAGGTCAAACCAAGGGCTGACTATTTCTTCATTGTAATAAAAATTAAATTCTGCTTCTGGATGTGTTTTTATAACCGAATATAAACACAAGTAATTTGCATAAACAAAGGGCTTCCCTCCTCGTTCAGAAGGTGCTTTGAATCTGCAAAAGTGGAATTTTCGAGGTATCATAGTTATTTGTCAAATGGTCTTAAATGGTTTTTTAATTACAAATTGGTATTCATAAGTTCTTAAGGGAATTTTATGTCTTTCACAAAACGAAGATGTAGTACAATTATAATTTTTGTAAATAGTATCATGTATAGAATAATCATACCCAGCTAATATACCACCTTCTTTTACTTTTCCGAACCAAGCTTCCAATTCAACTTTTAAAGTATCTGGATGACTATTTATATCCAAAAACACAAAATCTAGCTGATTAGAATTGTACAGCTCCGTGGCTTTAAGGGAATCAGATTCAATTACATTAACATATGATTCTACATCTGCATGGGATAAACTATTATTGACTGTTTCCAAATCTGTATCAGATCTTTCAAAATGGTCAATCGTATCAAAAGTTATATTCTTATTGCTAGATTTTATCAACTCTGCTACAAAACATGCGCTTCTTCCCTTATAAGTTCCAACCTCTACAATATGGCCTTCATCAAGCTGACTAATCAAATCTGAAAATACAGTCCCGTGATCAACTATTCCTTGTATCTGGCGATATCGAAATGGAACCGAATTTAGATCTTTATCAAATTTGTCAATCCAATTTTTAGGGCAATTATGCAGATATTGCTGGCAAATCTTCCCGAAATCAGCAGTAGCTTTGCCATTTCTCAATACTTGATCAATCTCACTCTTCCATCCACCACCCCAAGCGTGTAACATTGTATATTGACCACTTATATCACCAAGTGAATTCCATTTAGAATCCATCTTCCAATATTTACACCCAATCTTATGTATCGCTGCTGCTAAAGGAACTTGATCATCTAGTGGATTTATGTCTGGATTACTGAGACCCTCTAAATAATACTCCTCCCACTGGTCTATGAGTGTTCTTGCTTTATAAAATATCAAAAAGCCATTATTTAATTGAAAACCACTCAATACTTGTTTCCATTCACTTCCATAAATGGCTAAGTAAGATGATAGCATCGCTTCTTCAGTAGTTTTCCGAATATAATCATGTTCATCTTTCTTTCTAAAATATAAGAAAGCATCAGATGCTCTTAAGAATTCTACTACACCAGCTATCATTGGCAATGTTTCTGAATCGTGTAGATACAAAGCTTCAATTTCTTTGAAATCATCTTTAAGAGAAGATGAAAATGCTACGTCCGAATCTATCAGAAATAGAAGATCATTCTCAAATAATCTGGTATAATGAAGCCTAGCCAATCGATTCAATATGTTTGCCTGCATATGAGGTTCCCAATGGGAAACATCAACATTAAAGTGATAAATCTCAACTTTAGAATCCAACGATAAAAATATTCGCCTGTCGGTTTCTTTCATCTCTTTACCACAAAAGATCAAAGTAGGAATGACATCACAATGTTCTATAAAACTACTCATAGACAAATATGTCAACATAAGATAGTTTTCATCAAAAATCCAAAGTCCTCGTTTCTTCATAGCTTCACTTTTAATTCTTGTAAAACTAATTTTCCAAAATCTTTTACGCCACTAAATTCCGATACTGTAGGTTTCTCAATGATAAAAATATTAAATGAAATTCTTAATGATAAATTCTTCTCTTGACAAAAATTATATGTCGCACATTTGTTGCCATAATTAAGTCCAATTTGTGAGGTGTAATCATATCCAGCTAATATTCCACCAGGTTTTAATCTTGGATACCAAAACCTAAGATTTTCGATCAAGTCTTCATAATTATTCTCTAAATTAAGAAAAACAAAATCAATGTCATCTGCTAAAGTTGGAAGAGAGTGACATTGAGAAAAATTGATAAAATCAGCATAATTTGCCAAATCAAAATGGTCAATTAAATTAAAAAATGGTTCAACTAAATGATTATTTTCCACATCTTCATTAACCACAAAAAACTGAATTTCCTTTCTTGTGTTTTTTATAAACTCCATCATGAAGCAGGTACTCTTTCCTCTCTTTATTCCTACTTCTACAATATTTCCTTTTTCTATGCCTGACAATATATCTTCGTACAAATGTTGAAATCCAAATTTGCCATCTAATTGTCTAAACAAATATGGCTCTTGATAATCCAAGGTTTCTATAAATATATTTAGTAGATAATTAGGAACGGATGGGATGATATTTTTTACCAATTCAGCAAATTCCGAAACACCACTTTCACCATTGATAGCTGAAAATATTTGTCTTTTCCAAATCGAAGAAAGTGCATGATAGACAATGTAATCACCCTCAATTTCACCTTTAGAATTGAAAAATTCAGGCAAACGAACTACCTTTTGCGATGTCTTTTCTATTGCAGCACCTAAAGGGAGTTGGTCATCACCAGTATTGACTTTCTCATTATGTATACCTTTTAAGTAGAATGACTCCCACTCTTCTATAGCATCCTTACAATTATGAAAAGCTATAACTCCATTATTGATCGAAGGACCTCTCAAAATATACCGCCACTTATCTCCAAAAACCTGAGCGTAAATATCATTTCGTTCAAAATGCGATACGGCATTATCCCTCCCATGTTCATCTTTAGTATTGAAATATAGAAAATCATGAAAAGCAACCTTAGCATCTAAAACGCCATAGATTGCTGATTCAGTTATACCAAAATCTTCTTCTATAGCTTGAATTAATTTATCACTTTGGTCTGTAAAAACTGTATCGGCATCCAATAAAAGAATAATTCCTTCTTCACTCTTCTTTGCATAATGGATCCTGGCTAATCGGTTAGTAATTTCCTTTTTGTGATTATGGTTTTGGAATTCTTGAGGACATTTAAATTCATCGAAACTTATTAGTTTATTTAGGGAAGTAAAAAGTGATTTTGATTCCTCTATTCTTTCTTCACCACAATAGACAACAGTAATTGGAATCTTATTTGAATGCAAGAAACTACTTATTGAGATATACGCTGGCAGTATATAATTTTCATCAATAATCCAAATGGCTGTAATATTCATCTCTTCAAATTTTCAGGTTTAATGAGATCTACCATCTACGAATGCGATCCAATGATTTTCTTCAATCTTATGCAAGTCGATGTGATGCATACTTACACGATTCCATCTTTCATTTCCTCCTTTTAAATATGGGTTTGCATCTATTTCTTTCTCTTTATATTCCAATTGGTCTAGCGTTTTAATTTCAAATGCGCGTACACTATGTCCATAAAAAGGTTTACAATCTTGTGCAAATCGATACAGCTTTCCTTTATAATTAAGTAATTTTCCAGCAGGTCTTGATACTTGATTATCATTTTCACAAATAGGACTTTTTGGATGTTCTACCCATTCTCCATATATGCTGTCTGCATAATACAACCTCAACCTGTTGTGCTCATGTGGCGTATCACAGGCAAACATCCACCACAGATCATCTTGAAAATAGACTGTAGTATCTACACATGTTTGATGAAGCAGTACTTTCTCAAATTTCCATTTGTAGGGAAAATCTACAGCTTTGTACAATCTCACTTCATTGGCTTCATACGATTCAGGAACCATATAAAAGTCATTTCCCTCTTTGAATACTTGAGGGTAAGAAAGATGAAATGGTTCTTCTAATACAGGTTCTCCTTCAGTCCAATAATATTTATCTTTACTTACAGACACACGGATTTTACCTTTTCTCGACCCTACATCCATAGATTCAAAAAACAAATACCATAGCCCATCATTAAATATTGCAAATGGATCTGCTATAAAATTTACATTATCATTCAAAATATCATTTCGACTGATAATAGGATTCATTATCTTTGCAGAAGGTTTCAAATCAAAAGGTGATTTTCCTTCATAAAGGCCAATTGAATAAGTCTCTTCAGGCTTACTTAGCTTTATATTATCCGATATTTTATTTTCAATATCCAACATCTCAACTTCTCTTTTTCTTGATTATACATGCATGCTGCATTTCTGCAGGATATGATTCATAATAGGGTTCATGTGGAGGTTTTTTAATTTCGCAATCATAAATAGACTTCAAATATTCTGGTTTATAATATGAAAATAAGGTGTCCCCCTCTTCTCTAGGATTAATTTCCCCTTCTTCATTTTCTTCCAACTCTTTTCCATTTACTAGAAATAAATGTTGAGCAATTTTACTTTTTTCAAGTAACGCCATGTCTATTTTCCCATAATTTAGTTTGATCAGCCTTTTTTCCAAATTAGTGATATTTTGGAAATTTGAATAGTGATCTGAGCCATTGAATCTAGGATCTAAAAATGTAAAAATCAAAGTACCGTCTTCCGATAACAGATCTATCAATTGACCTACTTTCTCAATCATTTCATCTTCGTCCATGTGACTGAAAATAGAATAAGCTAAAATCAAATCAAATCGTACACCTATATCTGGAATAGGCAGTCCTAAAATTCCTTGAGGATTATAAGAAAAATTAAAAGAATCGTAAAATGTAAACGTAGCCGAAGGATATCTAGATTGACCTTCTTCTATTACACTTTTTGACACATCAATACACCAATAATTTTCTTCTTCAATCTTACAGTTTGGGTCCAATAAGATGTTACCAATATTTCCACCAAAATCCAATACCTTCTTTCCCGCCCATACAGGATGATTGAGCTGAATATCGAAGTATTCGAACTGGATAGCAACTGAAGAAACAAAGTTTTGTGTCATTTGCCTTTACTTTTTTTAGCAGTGTTCATGGTGGTTATTATCATTTAATCAATTTCTGTGCGCTAATTCATACTCATATTGGGCAGCATACCCTTTTGCCATTTTCAAATAATGAAAGTGTTCCATAGCGTATGTTCTGCATTCATTAGGCTCAATCGTACCTATAGAATCAAGCGCTGTCATGTAATCAGAAATATCATTACAGACAAAGCCAATTTTGTCATTTAACAATTCTGGTATTGCTCCATTTGTGCTTGCGATAACTGGAGTGCCTGACATTAAGGATTCCGAAATTACCAACGGACAAGCTTCATTATACTTAGATGGAAAAAGTAACGCCATCGCACCTGCAAATAAGTCTGCTTTCTCTTGCCCAAAGACTGGACCCAAAAATGTCACATTTCTTTTTTCACAAAACGACTGAAACTTATCAAGTTCGCTTTGATCTTGGCTACTCCCTGCAATTTTCAATTCAATTCCAGATTTATCAGCTACCTCTAAAGCCATTTCAAGGCCTTTCATTTCAGCCCGTTGTAGACCTCCAACAATAAAAAATAGATAGTCATCTTTAGTTTCAGAATAGACAAAATCCTTCGGGTCGACCCCATTTAGTACGTATCTGTCTGAGCCATATAAGTCTGCCAATGTTTTTGAAACATAAATCCAATTTTCATGTGCAATATCCAAAGTAAACCCATTCAATCTGATGTCACTATGCAATGCTCTAACCCATGGAATTCCCTTGTCACTTTCTTCTTCTAAAGAGCCATCATTTATATGATATATATCTGCATTATCTCGTCTTTCTTTCGAATATATAGCCCCATCTGGCAATGTTACTTGAGGTTGTTCTTTCAAGTGATACCAGACTTCATGCCCTAATTCACACAATCCCTTGACTATATTATCATGTACTGAATGCGCGGCTACACCATGTAGACTTCCTGGATATTTGTGATATGAAGAAAAGCTGATTCTCATTCAAGTAATTGAGTTTGTAACAAGTGACTTTTCTTTTTTTCTAACAAGAGGCAATACATTTTTTCCAAAATAGACCATTTCGTTTTTCTTAGGCCAACCAGAAAATATAAATTGAGTAACTCCTGCATTTTTATATTCCATTATAGCATCTGAAATCTCCTCAGGGGTACCAACCATCGCTATCGTCGGTGCTCCAAAAGTCCTAACTGCACCTGTCCATAACCAAGGAGTGAGCCATTCATCTTCAGATAAATAATACATTTTCTTCATCATTGTAGAATCGCTATTCACAACAAACTTATTCTCCTTAATAGATTCATTGTGATTTAATTCTACATTGTCCAATAAATTATTGGCAGCCAAGACCGCTTCTTCTTTCGTATCTCTACAAATTATAGCCAAACGAAGGCCAATTTCTTTCCCAGATAATCTAACGGCCTCTCCTTCTGATTTTACTTTTTCAGGCAAATCTGGTAACCTCATCCAACAATCTCCTTGACTAATTGCTAAATCTCTAGCCTTTTCTGAGCTTCCAGCTATGAAAATATATGGGCTTTCACGATCCACTGAAGTGAAAGGTGTTCCGATCCTTCCATTTTTTATATTGAAGTAGTTTCCATCAAAATTGACTGAACCTGTCCTGGCCCAAAACGATCTACAAATCGTAAGAAATTCTTCAGTTCTATCATATCGTTGATCATGTGAAAGATGGTCACCGTAATATGCCATTTCACTTGGAGAATGACCAGCTACAATATTAAGCAATATTCTACCTCCATGAAGAGTCGAAAATGTATTCACTTGTTGTACAAAGTAAGTAGGACTGATCATTCCTGATCTTATGGCAACAAGAAATTTTATCCTTTGAGTATTAGAAATAATGCTGCTTGCCAATAAGATAGGATCTGGCTTACCAAAACTGACATCCGTCAATAATGACTCCATACCTGCATCTTCAGCCAACGTACTGAATTTGCTTTGAGCCTCAATATCAGGTAGAGCCACCGAATCCAATTCGAATTGTCTAGCCCTTGAAACTTGATCAGGTTCACCACCCTGGATCAAACGCCAATGAAATTGTATTTCTTTTTGAGGTAATGTCATTAAATTAGTGTTCTAATATTTTCAAATTACTAGATTCTTTTTGTCTTACTTTTGGTAATACTCCTTTGGCAAAATGAGTCATTTCTTCCATGTCAGGCCATCCCATGAATAAAAACTGGGATACTCCAATTTCACTATAGTCCATTAGCGCTTCTGCTACTTCTTCATATGACCCTACCAAAGCTATTGCTGGAGCGCCTAAATAAGGTACTGCCCCAACCCACAGATATGGACTAAGCCAATCCTCTTCTTTTTGTCCAAGTTCTAATACAGAGTTGAATGCCTCTGAGACGGAATTCTCAACAAATTCTTTGTGTGCTTTTAGTGAAGAATCCCCAAGTGGCTCAATTAAACTATATGCAGCTTGTATCGCTTCTGCTCTAGTTTCTCTAGATATTATTGAGACTAATAGTCCAACCTCTGTTCCTGATGAAAGAATATTTTCAATCTTTGGGCGCATTACATTTGGAGCATCAGGTAAAGTTAAAAGGCATGAAGCATGTTTTTCAGCCAATTCAAATGCGCGTTTAGATTTACCGCCAAGATAGACTTCTGGTGTACTTCGCTTATCAGAAACAAACGGCGTATTTAAGATTCCATTTTCAATTGTATAATACTTCCCAAAAAAATTAACAGGTTCATCATTATTCCAAAAATCATTGCAAATCTGCAAAAACTCATCTGTACGATCATATCTCTCCTCAGGAGCTAGCATATCTCCATAAAATCTAAATTCTTTAGGAGAATGACCAGCGACCATATTTATACATACTCTGCCATTAGATAATGCTGATAGTGAATTGATCTGCTGAACAAATAAAGTAGGCGATGCTACACCAGACCTACAAGCTACTAAGAAATTGACATTTGAGGTACGCATTGATAGTGCCGATGCCAAAGCAATAGGATCAGCCCGATGAAATCCAAAGGCAGTTAGTAGATGTTCTATACCAGATTTCGATGCATGTTCGCAAAACTCGATATGCTTATCAATATCAGGCACACCAGATACTTGATCTCTTGCTTTTGAGCCTTTCAGTTCTTCACCGACTGACGACATACTCCAATGAAATCTCAAGCTCTTTGTCATATCATGCCAGTTTTATAATCTTCGATTCCAGAGCATCTATAATTAGGTTGTCCAGCATTCTAGCACATTGCTTATAAGTATTTATATCTTGTCCATGAGGCACAGGTAATGAGCCATCAGGATCAATACAAACAACTTTCAAAGTGGCTGATGGGAATTTTTTAATGACATCTTTCCTATGTGATTCTGTCATGCAAAAAACAACATTTGCCTTTCTTATCATTTCATCATTTAATTGTCTTGATTCGTGATCCAAACTATGGATTGCAAATTCCTCCAGAGCACTTTTAGCACCATTCGAAATTGGGCTTCCCACATCAGGAGAGATCCCAGCACTAAAAACTTCTATATTGGATGTTTCAATCTCTTCAAGTTTCAAAATTTCATTGATTCGAAGTCTACATATTTTTTCGGCCATTGGTGACCGTCCAGTATTTCCAGGACAGACGAAGAGGTAAGATTTGTATGAAAGTGGATCAATCAAATTCGATGATTGACCAAACATATTTGAAAATGCTGGGTAAGCTAAAAACAAAGTAGCAATCACCAAAATACCAGCACTCATCAATTGTGTAGAGCTTACAAAGCTAGTCCCAGTGAAATAACCTAACGCTAAAGACGCAACTACCCCAGCTAAAAGGCTCGCACATCTATTTATTGGAATGCAAAAAGTATTTTCTCTATAATTCAAATAGATTCTACTTCCAAAAACATATAAGCAAGCATAAAGAGCTCCTATTCCCAAAGCTGGAAAGACTAAAGGAGTTCTCGTAAATTCTACAAAACCTAGATACAATTCATCTCCAATACTGCCAATATTTGTTATTGCCAAGATCACAGGTATCAGTACGATACTATACATTGCCACATACATCTCCTCAGCGAAAAACTTATAATTGGTTTCTTTGTCTCCATCTTTTGCAATCTTAGTCATGAACTGAAGTCTGAAGACATATCCTATCAAATAAAATCCAATATTAAGACCTGCAATCAAGCTCAAATTGTATCCTCCTTTTTCTGAAAATACTATTAGAAGAGCACATAAACTCAACAGTAGAGCGACGATCGAATACCACTTCACTTTTCGCTTATAACCAAAATCGACAATTGGCGCCATTAGCAGCACTCCTCCTCTCATCAATAATGCGGCAAACACAATAGAAATGCCAACAAAACTGTAAGCTAGCGTAGTTGTGATGATAATAAAGGCAGTAGCAATCCCTGAAAATAAAGTCCATATATTAGTGGCAAATGGGATATTAGTTCCAAAGATTTCTTTTGTACCTGCAAATCTGTACCATCCCATAAAGTATGAAATGATGGCAAGGGTAATAAATGTTGCGATCACTACAGTAGGCAGCATCTGAAATCCAGATATAGTTTGACCTGATTCAGAAAGCAGACCATTGGATAAGGCTTTGGTCAATGCTCCATACGGGACATAAAAACCAAAGTAACCTAAGGCTAGAACCCAAATAGACAGTCGTTTTGTTTTACTAAGTTTTTTCATGACTTAGAATGGATTTGAGGGTTGAATAGAATTTGGTCTGTCTGTAAAGTTTTCTTTGATCCATTAAAGAAAGAGACATCATGCATCTCTCCTAAAATAGCTTTTCCTATTGTGGCAAGTACTTGGTCATGATTATCATGTCTGGTATAGAAAGATAAATCTCTTAATATGCGTTCGAGAATGCTCGGCCGAATCATAGAACGAGCACCACATACATGAATGGCATGTTGAATAGTTTCTGTCGTCAATTGCTCGATGTAATATCTAGAAGTATTACTTGCCAATTTTGCTTGTTCAATCTCACCAGCTCCCCAATGATCGGATGTCTTTTTCAACCACAAATTACAAGTCTCAATATTCATCGACATTCTTGCAATTCTATGTTGAACATAGGGATCTGATTCTCTATTTTGTTTTTTTACATACTCCAAGGTATAGTCATATGCTGCTTCCGCTCCTCCTAAAAAAGTAGCAGCGTATTGCGGAGTAATTTTCACCTGCCAATTCTCTTTAAGGTATTGACCTGAATAACCGATTAAGTTTTCTCTAGGAATGAAAGTCTCATTAAAATGGACTAAATAACTCACAGAGGCTTTCATTCCAATAGGACTCCACCAAGAATCATCAAATTCGATACTTGGATCATCGAGATCACATGCTAACATGATAACATCCGAATCACCAGAATTGTGTCTGGCACCTCCAGGTCCACTAGGGCTTACAAATAATATTGCCCAATCTGCTCCAGGTGCACTAGTGCAAAATATCTTGGTACCACTCACTATAAAACCAGTTTCTATCTCCTGAATCTGTGTTCCAAAACTTGTCTTTTGTCCTGGCTTTTTTACTTGCGGTTCACCACTCCATGCTGTCCAAATATCTCCTTTCTCTGCAATCCCATTAAACCATCTTCTCTTTTGCTCCTCATTACCAATTTGATCTATCAAAAGCACAGCATTCGAATGACCTTCCCAACATCTTGCAAATGCCATATCCGCCTTTGCGAATTCTTTGGTAATCTGCCATTGATCTATTATATTTCCACTTTTGTGATTGATGCCTTGGCCACCATACTCCTCACCAGCCATCAATGTTAAGAAATTTGATTCTTTAAGATCAATAAAATTTTGTTTCGGAAAAATAGCTTCATCGTCATGCATTTCTGCACGCTTCGAGAATTTCTCATCTGCAAGCTCCTGTGCTTTAACTATTAAATCAATATTTTTGAGATTGGTTTTATTCATTTCAATTTATAAAAAAATTCTCTTATAAAGAAGTTAGGCTTTTCGCCGTTTAAAATTCTAATATATGTTGCTATTATTACAAGTCCTTTGTTAATATTTCCTGCGAAAATATATTGTTTTCCATCCACGGTTGTTTCTGCTTGAAAAGCAATGCAGTCACTGCTAGAATCATCTGAAGCATGTGCAACAGCTTCTATTGGCCCAATATTGCCGGGTATAGATCCTCCTGTTGCTCCTTGGAATGAAATTGAAAGTTTGTTATCGACTTCTGCCAATGTAAATTCAGCAATCCCTACTGTTGAAGACTTCGAGTTTTTCCATCTTCCTGTCACTTGTACTGTTGAAATCATTCTATTTATTTCTTGTTTTGTCTATTAATGATTAAGATTGAGTAGGTCCATAGAATTCTCTTGTATAATAATTCAGTCGATTACTCCCATCTTTAAATTTGGTATAAGTCTGAACTACCAATACACCTAATTTCACATTGGAGGATATTTCTACATCAATCTTGTCAAATTTATAACCAGTAATAAAGGCAATAGCTGTCCCATCATGGATATTTTCAGCAAATACATCACATTCTACTTCGCCCCAATCAATTAATCCATCTTTATCAGCTCCAAATGCTCTCAATATTAATGTGCCATCAGACTCCCTTAATTCTACTTTTGGCAATTGTCCTGAACCATCTTTTGTATTTGTCCAGGATCCTAAAAAAGGAGACAAATCCATTTTTTCAACTTCTCTATCTCTTCCTTTGAGGTCGTCCGACTTAGTATAACTCAAATTTCCTGATTCTTTTATATTCATTATTTGTTTTGATTATCTCTTTATTGATTATTAATTAGAAGGCATTTTACTACATTTTAAGCAGATTTTCTGTCTTTTGCCGTACCATATTTTCTACTTCCATAGGCATATCTCTACCAGTAAGACCTAAAAACTGTTTTTTAACTTGATGCAGTAGTATTTGTTTGCCTTCAATAATTTTCTTATCACTCTTATGACATCTAGAAACCAACAAAGTATCTTCTTTTGCATATGCCATATCGATTGCTAAGCTAGTAGATTTCAAACTAGCAGGATCAAAAATGAGCTTTTTTCCATGTTTACCTACAGGAGTAGCATTTATCACAATATCATAAGTAGAAGCCTCAAATTCTGAAATCAGCTTAAACGGTAGATCTAACAGACTAGCAGCAAATTGCCCACGATCTTCTGATCGATTGTAAAAAACGATGTCTGCACCTTCCGATTTGAGTCGAGATGCAATAGTCCTTCCTGCGCCACCACAACCAATAATGGCGACTTTTAAGTTCTTTAATTTTATAGACTCTTCTTCAAGAGCAGCCAAAACACCTAGACCATCTGAAGAGTCTGAATACCATTCACCATCCTTGTTGATAAGGATATTACATGCTTTGGATAATTTGGTGGCTGAACAAAGGTGACTCTTTGCAATTTTATAACTTTCTTCTTTGAATGGTGATACCATAGTAAAACCTCCAAGTGTAAAATCAAGTCCAGAAGATGGAAAATCAATGGAAATAAACTTCCAGAATTCATCGAAATTCTCTATATGAAATGGAAGGTATAATGCGTCCATTCCCAGGACTTTATAACAATGGTTATGAATTTGCGGTGACATAGAACTAAAAACAGGATTTCCTGCTATTCCGAAAACATGTTTCAAATTGCGGCTTGGAGAAAGGTCGTAATCTTCCCTAATTTGCTCATGCAACAAGAAGCATTCATTGTGTTCATTCTTGTTTAATTTACCATAAACTATTGGACTCTTTAAAAATAGGGATAGAATCTGCGTCCAAACACCTATAGCTCCACCTGCAAAGGAAATTAAATTCTTTTTTGGATACTTTTTTAATAATTGTAAAGGCCACAAACATTCTGAAATATTCTGAGGACTGTTGATACACTGATAGTATTTTGCTTCAAAACCACTCATATGAAGAAAACAAGCCTCCAATTCTTCAAATGATTCTGCTCGCCCACTCCAGGAAATAAGTCTTCTATCAGCAGGTATCATCCTCAATACATCAGAAGTCAAATCAGTATTTGCTTCTAATTCGATCAGGTCATAATCATTCAATGCTTCAATCAATTGAGAATGCCTCTGCTCTAAAGTACCATTATATTTCCCGCCTTCTTGTTCACTTCTTAGAGAATATATTTTGAATCCTTTTGCTAATGATATCCGTTTGATTTCATCATCATTTTCAAAATAATCTGCTCGGACTAAAATGGCATCAGCAGATATCACTTCAAACAATTCATTACTTGTCCTTGGTGATTCAAAAAGTTGTATGGCTAATATGGGCATGTCTAGATTCATCTTCTTCACTTTTCAGTACAATTTTCATCTTCACCTAGAACAGCAAGATATGCAAGTAAATGATTCATATCAGATAAGCTCATTTTATACCTTGGCATCATATTGTGCATATTATCACCTTCATGATTCACCCCCATCGATATTGTTCGTTTCAACTTCGAGTTCACAAACTTATCTACATTTTCTGCTGATTGATCTATCTGATATCTTTGAATATGATTATTTCTACGAATGTCAGGAATATCAACTCCTTGTAAAGTAATGCCTTCACCACATTTACCATGACAATTAGCACATGCCATCATAGATGCAGGCATTTCATTACCGGAAACAATTGCCATTACTTTTTGATCACTTTCTCCAATACCTGTTGAGTAGATATTCTTGCCTATTTCTATAGAATTATCATTCTGAATATATACACCTTCTACTTGGGATGTAGACATGATTATCAGAGGCATAAAAAATATAAATATATTTATTGGGATGTTCATCTTAATCGGACCTTATTTTTATTTATTCAGATTCTCCATTATCATTAATTACACTATCCAGAATCTCGATAATTTCTGTAACGTTTGCAAGTCCATTAGCTTTCTTCCATAATTTAGTATTCATATTTCCTATTAGTATTACGGTATCATGCTGTTCTCTCTCAGGGACATATTTACCCAATTTTCGCATAATAGTATTTACATTTTGTACAGATCCAGAAAGAAAATGCCACCCAGGTTTGGCATCATAAATTGCAGCATAATCTTTTAATTTATCGGGTGTATCATTAATAGGATCTACTGTTATCGAAAGCATTGTAACTGAGGTGCCTAATTTATCACCTAAGTGTGCTTGAACCTCCTTCATCATAGAGTGCATTATAGGACATGAACCCGGACATTCTGCAAAAAATGGATTAATGAAAACTATTTTATCTTTCATCAATTCAGAATAAAATTTGAATGTTTCACCGTTTTGGTCAACTAATTCCAAGTCTGTAAAATAACCTTTATCGGCACTCATTTTTACTTCCTTTTCTGCGTCATCCAAGTATTGATTCACTTTACCAGCCAGTACTTCAGGACTTGCTAATCCATTCGTTCTGACCCATTCATCGTTATTTGCAGAACCCATAACTATAATTGGTGCATGTTCTTCAATCAATGGTGTGAATACACTCAGGTCTTTAAGCAATTGATCAATGGTATTTTTATTTCCGGTCAATAAAGTCCATTTATCATCATCATTCTTATCAAAATTTTGCTTCCATGCTTTCAACCTTTCTGGAGTATCTGTAGAAGGGTCAAGGCTTATAGAAATCATCGCCAATTTATCATTTGCTCTATCGCCAAGTTGGTCTTTCAAAGCTACAAAATTAGCACCCATAGGCGGACAGATGGTTTTGCATGATGTAAAAATAAAATTCATGACTACAACCTTATCCTTAATGAGATCTCCTAACAATACATCATTACCATTATGGTCTAATAATTTGTATTCAGAAGAAACCATTTTTGAAATGCTTGTTTTGCTATCTTCTTTCGAAATCTTGGATTTTGCACAGCAATCTTGAGCTATTGATACATTAACTGATATTAAAGTAAAAGCTAAAGCGAATAATTTAAGGTATGTACTTTTCATAGACGATTTATTTGGGTATAGAATCGATTTCTATTTTATTATTTAATTTAAGTCAGTTACTTTTAATACCAGATACTGAGGATTGTTAAATGTTAATTCCCGAGAAAGACATTCAACATAAAGGTAATATACACCACTATCTTCAAATTTCATATTGTAATGATACACACCTTTCACTTCCGACTCTTTTGCCAACCCTTCTTGAAACCAATTTCCAGAAGACACTCCTCTAACTCTTACATCTTGAAGTCCAATCACTGGCTCATTTTTTATTGGATCAAAAAGTACAAACATCATATCAAATGAACTACCGGGTTCTATGACTTGAGCTTGTTTCAAATGATGTACAGAAAGTGTGCCCAGATTGTCTTTTAGTTTTTCTTGTATAGCATCTTTATCAGGCTGAACACCTACAGAAAAACAATGTAGTATTCTCGGAACATCAACAAAAAATGGAATATCATATTTACCGAACCCTCTAATCTTTGCTACAGTTTCATATACTCCGGGAGTTCTTTCTTCTATACTTCTATCAATAACCTCTACAGCCCGAGGAATCTTGTTATAATTCGTAAAATTACCCATTGGAGCAGCCATTCCTTCCATATAATAATAGATGGTTTTATCCAAATTATTTGAGATAAGCATAGCGTTAGCTCCTGGTGCTTGAACCATCAGGCTTGCTTTTGATGGATTCTCAATTTTGCCAGGAGGATGTTGTCCACCGGGAAAATCAGCTGCTTGCAATTGTTGTCCTTCTCTGCCTATTACATCTAATGGAAACATTAAAATCGTCTCGCTATCCTCATGTAAGACGTAAGCCAATTCATCAGAAAATGAAACTTCAACTGGCTTAGATTCTGTTGTTCCATTCTGTACTATTCTATTGCTCGCTGCATCAAAGATTTGAACAATAGATTCTTCTTTACCTAATATAAATGCAAACCTTCCAGTAGGTTCAAATTTGATAGAACTAATTCCAGGTTTGCCCTGAATCTCAGGTAATAGCTCTAAAGTCTTTGCGTCAATCCCTGTTATTATTCCACCTTCATTATCAATTACATAAACAGCTTCTGCCATCGAAGACCAAGCCATCGATACGATATCTCCTTTTACTGGAATATCTTTAATTTTTTTCAAGGTATTGATATCAATTACTGATACTGTTCCATCTCTTTTATTGCTTACAAATACATATCGATTGTTATCACTTATTACGACATGATGTTCGCCTGACCCTGTAGGAATAGAGGCTTTCACAGAATTGGTTTCAGTTGATATCACAGTGACACCTGAATAATCTTCAATCCTTCTTGAATCAAAATCTGCCCATAAATATGCACCATCAGGTTGCATTACTAATTCATTTACGTTTGCATTAATAGGAATATTCTTTTCTACCGTCCAATCAGATGTGTTCACCACTGCGATCATCTCAGATTTAGGCATAGAGATATAAACATTCAACTGATCCTTAGTCACCACCCAATCTTCTGGGACACCATCCAATTGCACATATGCTAGTAGCTGAGAACCTCCAAAACTGAAGAGAGGATCTACTACCGTAATACTTGCATCATCATTCATTACCAAAACATAGAACACATTCAAATCAAGTTCGGCCCTATTAAAAAGAGTACCTGAAAGGAATGAAGTAATTTTTTTTCCACATTCCACATTTTGATCTACATCTGCATCCATGGGTTCCATCCAGGCTGCTGGAGCTGCTCCTGTCACAGGTTTCTTTGAGAGTGTATCTGTAATCTCAAATCGAAAAAGTACATCATCATTTTGAGTAAATGTTTTTGAGTCTTTTTTCTGGTCTATATGCTCTAAACTGAATTTGACTTGAATTCCTTCATGAATCACAGATTGGGAATAGACATCATTAGAAACCGATTTCTCTTGTCCAAAAGTAACTAACGGAAATGCAATTACAAGCACTAAACAAAACATTGCAGACCTAAATTTTAGGCCTACAATGTTCTTTAAATTCATTTCAATCTGCTTCTTCATATATCTATTAAATTCTGAAACGACTGTATATTTATTTATCTCTTTTTGAAGTAGTTGCTCTACGTTTTTTTAAGTCCCTTATTGGATTATTAACTCCAACTTTATTAGAACCAGGCTCTACTAACTTAACAGGAGCTCTCTTTGCTTCCAGCATAGGTACTCTTATTCGCGGTTCAGTCAATTGATTAAGTTGTTCTGCATTGTATGACACTACACCTCCCGGAGTATTATTATCGTATTCGGATTCAACTGTCAATCCATCGGCAGCTTTAAACTTCTTCAATGTCAAACTCCATTCACCAGTATAAGCATTCACATCCGCTGTACCACAAGAATGTCCTTTAGATTTAATATTTACATTTTCAGCATATCTGCCTGTGGTTGGATTTACAGTATTTATACCCGTAATTTTTGTAAATATCTTACCTTTTCTAATTCTTGTAATCATAGGTGCATCTAATCCACTGGTAACTTTGAAAAGTCCCCAAATACCGTCTTGGAAAGTCTGGTTTCTATAATCTCTATACAAGAAATCTCCAGTCACACCAAATTCTCCTCCTGCTTTATTTATCAGAAGATCAAAACTATTCAATGCGCCTAACTGACCTCTGGCTCCTAACCATTGTGATTCAGGATTATAACCAAGTTTTGTAGAATTATCTGTATAAGGTTCTTCTTGCCATACATGCCCATGTAAAACAAATGTAGTACCATCACCAGCTCCGCCAGGATACATTACTCTAAATCTAACCGGAGTTTCTGCTTTGGCAATGAAGGTTGGTGTTTCTGGAGCAGCTAACGCAGCAGAATTAGAAACAATATCAGAGACATTTATTTGATTAAAATTATTATTTCCCTGAGAATTCAAAAATACTCTGTTTGCTAAAGGCTCTGATTTATAATTCAAGCCAGAAGTTGCAGTTTCACCAGTGACAATTGTCTTTTGTCCAAGATATTCCATTGGTTCTGATGGAACACTAATATTATCTTGAAACATTAATACAAATTCTCTAAATAAAAATGTAGAATCCTCACTACTAAATACATTTGCAGAAGTAGGATCATTCTGATCTTTTACCCAATATGAATTTTCTGGCTCAACAATTAGCGCACCAAACAAACCACTTACATATTGCAACAATGGATCAGGAGCTGTCAAAACAACAGTACCTAATTCAACAGCTTCTGGAGTGAATTTCTGACCATCAGTATTCCATTGACCAGCATACCAAGTATAATCGACCATATTTCTAGATGCACCTTGAGCTAAAAGTTGTTCGCCAAGGGCATTTTGTCCAATACTAGTCCCGTCACTCGTACTCACATCATAGTTCAACAACTCAGAATGTAAACCAACAGTAAAGGAAGTTTGATAATTATAGATGTTTGGAACAAATTTCGTAAAAGTAGTATCCTTACCTGTTATAGTGGTATCGGCAACTAGATTATTTCCATAAGTAGCTGACCCCACATTATTCACAAATTCAGGTGTTATTTCATTTCTTACTTTCACTTTAATACAGTCACCAGCATTTGCTCTCATCACTAGTGGTCTAGGGACATAATTTGGATTATGTTTGAATTCTTTTAATTCTTTGGTATGTATAAATACCATTGCTTTTGAATCAAAATTCCTATTTTCATCATTATAAACCAATATTCCCCAATTAGGTCCAAATTGTTGGTATTTATCAATTGATATAGCTGTTATATCAAAATACTTTGTCGGAGCATCTGACGGACATCCACATCCCGTTGCTTCAGCAGCGGTTGAGCCATCATTAGTTAACTTATTATTTGGCAATTGAACTAGACTATCTTGCTGCTCATCATAGGCACGCATCAAACCCCAAGTACCTGCTTTTAATCCAGTATCATCTGCATTAGTGGTGTAGAGATAATCTGTAATTCCATCATCATTTCCTTCAGAGAATGGCAATTTGAAATTCATCTCAAAATGCTCTGATAAACTCATCATCTGAGTAGATCTGAATCCTGAATTTTCGAAAGAAGGTTCGAAATACCATTTCACACCATGAATATTGAAAAAGTGTGGATTTACATGTGCACCTACTAATGTACGAACTTGTATCCTATCACCATTATATGCTCTAGCAAGTGGCGTATACGGATCACCTGCATCCATTCCCGGAGATAATGGTGTTTCTGGCCACTTGAAATCATTTATTCCTGGAGCAATAAGTGCTCCACCGGTAGGTTGATGATTCATCACATCAACTCCTCTTTTCACAAGTGAACTGTAGGCATAAGCCAAATCAGAAGATTTCGGTTCATCACCTCCTGGAGCAACTCTTACAGGCAAAGGAGAATTTCTATAATTTAATGATAATGTTCCACTATTTCCTGTTGAAACTAATTCTGGCGTTACAGGAGGAGTTAATGCCATTTTATTATCTATCCATCCTCGATAAGAATTATTCACACTATCTTTAAAAGAAGTATTATTAATTAATCCATAATAATGTTCTGGATAATCAATATTCATTTCTCCGATACTTCCAGCAAGATATGCTTGTTGATTATCTTGAAATTCGAACATGAATTCTCTATACGAATCAGATGGATCTGCAGTTTCTATAATCGCTTGCCAATCTGTAGGTCCTCCATCAGTAACTTTATAATCAGTTGTGGATACAATTTTGTTTTTTGTAGTTGTAACAGGAACAATTCTAAATGAATCCAATTCAGCAAACCCTAAAGGTGTTCCAGTAGATGAATTTAACCATTTAGAACCTGCCGGTTCAATCAATAATCCTGCATACAATCCTACTTGCTGATGTGTAGAAGGACCAAAATGATCATGGGTAAAAACAGTTCTTAATGTTCTGTCTTCTCCTTCATTATCATATAAAGGATTCGAATACCATCGCTGAATAGTGGTTTGAGCTCCATTCCAGTCTTGACCATGAGGAGGATCTCCCCAAAGTGGATTAGGTTTATATGCAACCAATTTTGTAGGATCGATAGCTAATTTAGTAGCAGTTCCTTTAAGTGATATGAACGGTTTTTTTGTTAATTGTGGCTTATATCTTATACCTCGATTTACTTCACCAATATGATCTCTCACTAAATCTGTAGCCAAAGTTCCATCTTCATAATTATAACCATTCGCTGCTCCATCTGACGATGTTACATCAAATTTGACTAAGTGTATATGTTGACCAATAACATCCGTTGGAGTTCTCACTTGGAAATCATCTAATTCGTAATATTCAGGAACTAAATTTGTTGACCAAAATTCTACATATTCACCAGAATTTGCTCTCATAAAGAACGGTTCAGGCGGTTTTTCTCCTGAAATTGTAGCAGCAACATCTCCCCATAATACTATTGGTCGTTGTTGTGGATAGTGCCATCCCAATTCATTCAATACAGCATCAACTTGGATATTAGCTGCCTTATATCGTCTTAATGTACCTACTGGATAACCATTGGCATCGACAGCCGGGTCAGCAAATGGTGCACCTTGTACAGGAGGTAAACCATTCAGTAAAAAATTACCAGTTAATCCTTGTGGAGTCAATGTATGATGAACTCTAGTTGCATGAGCTTGCATTGCAATTTGTTCATAATATGTTCCTTCTTCTGGCAATTCTATAATATGTATGCTGTCCGTAAGTTTTGTCCAATCATATTTTGTATGATTTTCAAAAACTGTAACCCCTTTAATTATTACATTCCTTGGTAATCCTCCATTAAGCGGTCCTGTTCCAGGTAGCTTTTGACCATCAACAGTCTCTCTTTCACCAATGGCAAAATCCAAAGGAGGATGAGGTGCTCTTTGACCTGCAACACCTGGGATAAAAAATGGATATCCAGGACTAATAGTTTCAGTCGTATCAAAAGCTATTTGTCCTGCAGTATCAATATGTACTCTTGCAGGAATGGGTGCCATTGGTAAAGTTGAAATGGGTACTAAACCAGGAATTGGAGTTCCAGTTTTAATTTCAATATCAGGGTAGGCTCTGGAATTTTCAGCTACTGTACCATTTGTATTCATAACTGTACCTGTCTCAAGTACATCATGGACTCTCCACATTGCCCACATACCCTGTGCGAAGTGCGGATAGAAGTGACAGTGGAATATTTGATCACCTACTGTTTTATTTAAATTTCCACTACCAGAATATACCATTTCTAACGTATAACTAGCCCCTGGATTTATTGTCTGACTATCTAAGTAATGACCTTTATCACTATTTGGTGAATGTAACCATTGATGCGCGTGTTGATGATGTACATGGGTAATACCAGCACCACAATGATTGATTCTGAATTTCACATGATCATTCATATAACTATGATACACATTCGATGGATCATCTGGATACAAAACCTTAGTTGCTTTAAGGTTCACATTTATCTTATCGTTATTAGTTCCTTCTGGAATTTTAGCAAGTAATGCTGCTTCTAGTAGCATCAGGTCTTGCAAAGTACTGTCCACTATTTCTTGATTTGTCAAAGATGAATTGGTCGTAACTAGTGCATTAGCTGGAATATCCACAACTTGCGCAGGATCGCCAATTGCCCAGGCACTCAAGAAAAATTCCTCATAAGCACAATCAACACAATCTGCCATTGGGCCTACACCAATTCTATTTGCATATATCTCTGCACCAATACCGCCTGTACCATAATTAAACGCGAATTGGTCAACTCCACCTTGAATGGTTTGAGTAATATTAGCTATTGGATCAGCAACATTGTCATAGAAGGCAGGAAATGCTTGAACAGCATACGGTGCTTCATGGTAATGAATACTAAACTCTCTATATGGTTGTCTCCTGTCGGGAGAAGCTGGTACATTAAAGAAAGATGGGCTTTCAGCATAAATAGGAAAGTCTCCAGCACCAGGTCCAGTAATCAGCGCTGTCAAGTCAGTAGCTATTAATTCTCTAGTATGTTTAGACTTTTGATCATACATTTTAAGAATAGGCAGACCATTTTTCTCAGCATTGTAGTCTATAACAGGGTATCCTTTATTTGCTTGCTTGAATGCATTAGTCAGTTTTTGTGGTTTGACTGTTTTAACTCCACCTGCTGTCATCCAATACATAGTAGCATTAAATAATTCATCTTCAGTCACTTGACTTCTATACCACTCTGCATCAGGTGGCTCTACTACTAAAGATCCAAAAAGGCCATTGGATATTTGTCCAGCTCTGATCGTACCGTCAGCAATATTGTCAGCTGTACTATGCAGAACAAAGGTTCCTTCTGCTGCTGCATATAGGACATAGGTGGCACTTTCACCTGGACTTACCATAATACAGGTATCCTTATACTGTTTCGGTAGTGCTAGGCTATTTGCATTACTACCAACAAAAGAAGCATCATCCATTATAGAATTAACCAATTCTGTACCTACTATATGTACACCTGCTTCGCGAGTTGCAGGATAAATAGAATTTACATCATTTTGAGCAGTTTTATAACCTTCATAAAATTCAACTGAATCGCATGGTGCGGTAGTCAAAAATGGTCTTAAATAATTTTTGAAATGAATCTGCAAAATATCTCCAACATTTGCTCTGAGAACAATTGGACGAGGTCTTTTATGTTCTCTAAGCGTAACGTTACCAGCAACCCTACCCATTCCATTAGGTTTCTCAACAATATCAGCTTCAAGAGCGAAAATCATTCCTGTAGGTTGAGATGTACCTAATCTGCTGTACATGAACGGTTGGTCAAGGGCGGCCATGTTAATAATAACAGTGTCTCCAGAAATAATGGTTGGTTGGTCAGATTGTGCAGACATAAATGTACAACATAGCACAGTCAAGAGAAGAATCTTGATGATTTTCATTTTATTTGGGGTTAATATTAAAAAATCAAGTAAGCGTTTAAAAAACAGAAAAGAAAATCAAAATAGGAGATCCAACACACTCATTATTTCACGATCTCACAGAAATTCCATTCTACTCAAAAAACACCACTCAGCGAAATATAGTGAATAAATGTTAATCGACTATATATTTTGTTAATTTTTGTTTAAAATCAGGTATTAATACCTGATAGAATATAGATAAACTGAAACGAACAACGTCAATATGGTATACAAAGATTCAAAGAGAAATTCACTTCTTAAATATCTGGATATAAAATATTATCTACAACTGTTAAACATAAATTGAATTAGAGTACACTTCGAGTTGCTGTTTCTAATGAAAAAAAGCTAATAATTTGATGTGATAAATTTCTCCTTTTTGGTCGAAATATGAGTGATTTAGTGTCTTACCTATCCTTGCATTTTGGTATCTATGAAAAGTTTTGTTAAATACATTAATTCAATATATTACATAAATGTATGTATATTATATGATTGAACATTTAAATTGTAATTCATAATTTGTTTTTATTTGAACTTCGCCTCGCCGGCTGGGCGTTCTATTTTTTTCTTGATAAAAAAACAGAACCAAAAAAAATCAAGACTGGCTAATGCAGCCCTGCAAAGCCACTCCCGCAGCCCACCTACCCAGTCATGGCTATGCTTCTTTTTATTCAGTTTCAACCCCAAACTAAAATAACAACAAAGTAGAAACACAATCTAATATACACCTCTTTCACACCTATACAAGCTTCTGTTTAGGTTACTTTTCCGATGCAAGCAACGGGGAATTAAACCACAAGAAACTAACTTAATTACCACATCTCAAATCTGGATTCTTTCTTCTCGATTCCTCAAGAGAATCTACGTATGCTTTATGTGCTATTCTTTGTTTTTCAATACATTCAGCTAATGTGCCTTCTGGTATAGTATATTGGATTTCATAATGGCCATGATTGTCTTTTCCAGCTGCAATCAATATAGGATGATGATGCGATCGTTGAGAGACAGTATCAGCTATATATCTTATCGCAAATCCCATCCTTCTGATTCCTGATACATTTGCATTTGAGCCATGGATGGTGTTGACATGGTGGAGAGACATTTGTCCTGCTTTTAATTCGACATCTAAGATCTTATCTTCCAATGTAGAAACATCAACAGTAGTCCCTCGCTTCAAAAGATTATTCTCAGTAGGATCTAAAAAATGTTCATACAGATTTTTGTGTGTCTCAGGAATGACACGCAGGCAGCCATTTTCAATAGTGCTATCAGCTAAAGCTACCCATGCAGATACATAATCATAAGAATTCAATTTCATATTGTATGAATCTTGATGCCAGGAGACAAACTTTTGATCATTTGGATGTTTATGAAAAAGCGTAGAACCATGCACCAAAATATTGGGACCTAATATGGCCTTAATCGGATCTAAAATTTTAGGATGCATTACCAATTTATATGCCCAAGGAAAAAAATGATGCAATCTCGCAAAACTAGAATATGTCACATTTTCTCCTAACAATGCTTCTTGCTCTAAAAATGAATTTCTAAAATATTCCACTTCCTCTTCCGATAAAAGATCTATAGGAAAACAGACTCCATCTCGATCAAAGTCTTTTTGCAAAGTCGTTGAGGCTTCTTGATCTACCATTGTTGATATTTTGGTTATTTTGATGGAGTTTTAATCTAAAAACTAAGTTCAATAATACATTTCTTTTAGAACAAAAGAAGATAATAGTCAAACTTTTTTTAACCTCAGAGATCTCCAAGGCATCGAGGTGATTTAAAATAGTATTGCTAAAATTGAAATTAATCTATCTGACTATCAATAAATTACGAATTTCGAATTTTGGAATTACGAATAGTAATAATTTTTACTATCGATCTCGCTAACTCATTGACAATCAAAATTGGACAATATAATTAACATTTAGTTTTTAAACCACTTCATGTGTGTATCACAAATTGCACAAAAAATTAGATTTTACAATTTGTAAAAAGTATGAATTCCTGATTATACAATGTCTTTTCTTAATAAATAAAGTATTGAATTTCAATTTAGGCATCCCTTATCAGGG
>Ga0256847_1000130_pt1 | contig 51266 bp, 34 predicted proteins | sample TeddybearmetaG_FD_189099 | JGI IMG/M metagenome (GOLD analysis project Ga0256847, IMG submission 189099) | Hydrothermal vent microbial communities from East Pacific Rise, Pacific Ocean - Teddybear | ecosystem: Environmental > Aquatic > Marine > Hydrothermal vents | place: Pacific Ocean: East...
CTTGAATTCAGGCGATTGATTGAGGCGGTTACCACTGACATCCTCTGGCAGACCAGTCCTGGGATTGTTGGTCGTGTACTCGGTATATTCACTGTCGATCAAAGCGAATGAGACTTCGATATTCAATGGATCTATGGGTGACCATTGGCTTGCGAATTCCAACCCGGTAACTTTGGCTTTGCCTGCATTGGTATTACGTATGTCGACCAGCCCGTCGCTGGACTGGAAGGTTCTCAGCTGCAGATCGGTATAATCGTAGTAAAACACGGTCACTGTTGCCTGCAATCGATTGTCGAGAAACCTGCCTTTAAGCCCGATTTCGTAACTCCAGATGTCTTCCTGATCCACCGGCACTTCATTTCTTGCCACCGAATTGAAGCCACCGCTCTTAAATCCATTGCTGGCAGATGCATACATAAACACGTCGTCTGTCATATCGTATTCCAGCACGAATCTTGGTGTGAATGCGTTCCAATCTGCTTTACCTGTTGCAAGGGGCAGTATCGCAGAGCTGGAAAGCGCTCCACCAACAATGACATCGAGTTGTGAGATATGGTCCTTTTCTTCCCAACTGTAACGGCCACCAACGGTTCCGGTTAATCGGTCCGTAATTTTGTAGGACATTTCCGCAAATGCCGCCCAGGCCTTCACCTCCAGATTGGCGATGAGGTCAATAGTAACAAACCCGGCGGGTGCTCTTAGCACAGAAATAAGCTGAGAAGATTCATCTTCAAAATAGAATAGTCCGGCATGCCAGTCCAGACGATCGTTGCCCACGTAACGAACACGAAACTCCTGGGAAAAACTTTCTGAACTAGGGTCGGTCGCAAAAGTTGTGCCATCAACTTCTACACCCTCGGTATCAAATGCAAGATCGGTATCGAATTCTCGCCAGGCTGTCTGGGAGGTAAACTGGTACACATCGTTGGACCAGCTCACAACCATACTGGCACCCTGGCCCCGGTATTCCCGCTTGGTGTCGGCGAATTTGCTGTTGATAATCCACGGGTCGTCAGGAATAGACACCGGCGGTTCAAATCCAATCCACCTTACATTCGATGAACCGAAAGCGTCGTCGTGGGTCTTGTCGTAGCGAAACAAAACATCCAGATCATCATTGACCAGCCATTTCAACGAGACCCTGCCAGACACCACATCATCACCCTTGAGGCGTTCATCCAGAAAAGGATTGTAAGCGTAATTGTCGCGTTCGGAGTACAGAAATGATACCCGGCCAAGTAACTTATCTTCAACCAGTGTTCCACCACCGGCCAACTTGATCTGCCTGGAATCATAATTACCTAATCCAATGCTGGCATTAAAACTGGGTTCTGCTGTGGGTTCTTTGGTGATGATATTAATTGCACCACCCGTGGCGTTGCGCCCATACAGGGTTCCCTGCGGCCCCTTAACCACCTCGACTCTTTCTATGTCGACAAAATTCTGAAAAGCGGTATTGGGTCTGGGCAGGTATACACCGTCGATATACATGGCGATGCTGGAGTCAGTGCCGACTCCAACTATTTCATTACCGACACCTCGAATAAAAACGTTGGCGCCGCCGTCGCTAACCTGGTTGACACTCAGGCTGGGTTCATAGGCGACCAGATCCTCAAGGTTCTGAATTTGTGATCGTCTGAGCATTTCATCCGAAAACGCCGACACCGAGAGAGCAGTCTTGAGAATGTTTTGCTCCTTTCGTTGCGCAGTAACGATGATTTCCTCCAGAACAGCATCGTTGGCGTCCTGTGCGGCTCCGATGCCCTGTGCGACTCCCGATACAGCAAAGATCGCTGTCATTGAAGCAACCACACGGGTGAGAAAAGAAGATGAACGTGTCGATTGATTGGTCACTGTGCTAACTCCCACATTAGTTTTCTCTGAGTCAGAGCGAATGATTGTGATCACATCGCCCTCCATAAGGCCGTAGGAGAGATCTGTATGCTCGAGCATTGCACCCAGTGCGAGATTGACGGTAAATTGACCAACAATCGCATTGGTTTGCGCCGATCTTGCTTCTTCAGACTGGAAAATAACGGAATAACCCGTCTGGCGGGCGAGCACCTTAAGGGACACGTCCGCCGTTGAAATCGGAATGTCCAGATCGTACTCCTGCCCGCTTGCCCACATTGGTGTGGCAATCATCCATCCTGCAACAAACACCAGGAACCATAATTTGCCAATTGGGCCAGGGTTTGTCGTTCCAGTTCGCAAAATCGACTGAGCGCTTGAATGTCTTTTCTGCGGCCTCAAGGGAAAAGTACCTTTGATCGAAAAAAACCTCTATTGCGCAGGAGGTTTAAAGTCAACTTTCTTTAGATCGGGTCAACTGAACCGTATCGGGATCAGTATGAATGGCGCGAATATCGTAGGCAGATTCGAGCGCCTTAAAAAGTGGTGTGACATCGCCGGTGCGAAACATGCCACCAAATTTCAACTTCCTTAGTTCGGGGTCTGCGATTTTTATTTTCAATGTGGTATGGCGGCTGACTTCACGAATGACCATCTCCAATGGCGTATCCGAAAAGTCCAGTAGACCTTCCTGCCAGGCGAGCTTGCGGCGCAACTCGACCGCAGTAACTGCTTTGACTTCCAATATCGTATCTTCCAGTTTCGTATTGTGCGCCTGCACCGAGATTCTTTGCCCGGCTTGAAGTACGATCGGTGCCGTCGCAGCACCTGCCTGGGATTTGATACCCACTGAATACCTGGTGTCGGCAGTTGGGTTATGATCACCTTCCGCCGATAGATCCGTATCTATCCCGGACTCCTTCAGCTGAGCTAACCTCACATTGCCCTCGGTTACGGCCAACTCAAATGAATCAGCTTCAAGGCGTACCACAAATGCCGTTCCCAGCGCCTCGATGAACTTATCTCCAACGTAAACCACGAATGGGCGATCCGGGTTTTTCATGACAGTGAACAGAACCTCGCCTCGCAGCAATCGCACACTACGACGCGTTCTGGTGTATTCAATCTCGAGTTGGGAATTTGTATTCAGTGCTACCGTCGACCCATCGGGCAGCACCTGCTTGTGATACTCGCCTATTTCCGTAGCGATAATCCTGGGAAGGTTTTGCACGGGATCAACTGCTGAAGGGCGATTGACCAGAAAGCCCACAAACAATAGAGCAATAGCCAATGGGGCGAGCCACAGAGTTCGAGACGGCCATCGACTGTTTTTGTATTCAACAACACCTTGATAGTGTTTGGCTGCACTACGTAATGGTCCAGCCAGATCGGTTAAACTATTCAGTTCAGCCGACATTTGAGCGAGTGCTCGAATTTCCTTACCATGTCTCGGACTGCGTTGTACCCACTCCCGAAAAGCCTCAATATCGGCCCGCGTCAGATCACCTGTCTCAAGCTGTGCGATCCATGCACTGGCCTCAGCACGAACGTCTGTAGATGTAGAATTAGTATTTTCCATGACTATTATATATCAAACAGAATTGCCCCTTCAGCTGGTTGTCTCAACCAAATTTGTCACCGGTTCAGCAGGCTCAACGATGTTCAGTTCAGATTTGGCCATTCCATCCATGCACCGTTTCATACCTGCCGCAACGTGTTTTTCAACCGTGCTGACTGAAATCCTTAGCTTCGATGCGATCTCCTTGTGGCTGTATCCATACACTTTCTTCATCACAAACACCTTTTGACATTGAGGTGGCAGCATTGCCACAACCTCGATGAACTGCAGCATGCGCTGTCGGTCGTCAATCACTTGTTCCAGGGGTGGTGATTCGGATGCAAAATCTCTTAAGGTAAAATCGTCTACAAAGTCGATCAGGTTGCGTGATTGTTTATCGAGGCGCTTGCGTACCACGTTACGTGCGACACCAAACAAAAATGCACGTGGCTCGGCAATAGCGCGAGAACGTTCTGCCTCGAGTGCACGGGTCACAGTTTCCTGGCAAATATCTTCGACATCATGATCGTTAGAGACAAACCGGCGTACAAAACCCCGCAAGACGGACTCGCTGTTGCGAAATGCGTTGAGGATAGCCCTGCTGTCACCCTTTGAAGAACTCTTCATACTATATAGTCCCGTTCAGGCCTGAAAACCGCCATGTTGCACACTTACTTGGTTGCACTGGTGCCCGAAACCGTCGGTTTTGTTACCAGGAAATCACCATAACGCATCATAAAACAAAAAGGAAAGGTGCACGTTAACGGTTGTGGTATCGGGCGCGCAGGACAGCTCTGCGGTAACCACGCAACCTTTTGTCCACAACCATATGTCGTGATAGTGTCTGGGGTCGGCTTCCTAAAAAGGTGAGTGTTATGAAGATTACGGTGCACCAATTCTGTTTGGCGGTAGGTACAGTATTGGTTTTCAGCTTTGGATCAGTTCAGACTGCAGTGGCGGAAGAAAGCGAAATTTTCGAATCCGGGTGGTGGAGTCCAATGGTTACCCGGATAGTCCAGCAGCTCGAACTCGCGCCTGGTGAGCGGGTTTTTGCTGTGGGGAGGCCGGAACTGCACGCGGAGCTCCCCGGATTATTCGCCACCGCCGTTAAGGCAGCGGGTGGTATCTTCGTTGGCACGCTCTCAACCGAAGGCCCGTACGGTACCGATGGTGAAGCGCGGTTCGTCGAGCGTGCCCGGGGCGCCGATCAGGCAGATCTGAAAGAGCTGCTTCGCGATGTTACGGTGGGCATTATGCTGCCCGGTCCAACGCCTGCGGACGCCCCCTATGCCGCGATGCAAGATCTTCTTTGGGAGGGGCTTGGACGCTACCGCACCGTTCATTTTCATTGGGGCGGGGCTTATGTAGTAGAAGATCTGTCCTGGCCTATCGGTTCCACAGCCGGAGCGGTGCCCACCGATGGTGCTCGGGAGGCGTCTTTATATCGTCGTGCCGTCCTTGACCTGGATTTCAAAGCCTTGCAAGCCAGTCAAAACGCATTCGAGCGTGCTGCGCGTAACGGTGAAATACACGTAACAACGCCAGCAGGCACAGACATTCGGTTTCGGATTGGCGATCGCCCTGTTAATCGTCAGGATGGAGATGTATCCGGAACCCGCATGTCCAAGGCGACCATTCTCATTGATCGGGAAATCGAGTTTCCAGCAGGTGCCATTAGAGTGGCTCCAATCGAAAGCACCGTGCATGGTGTTATTGTATTTCCACGTTCGACCTGGAATGGCAAGCAAGTGGACAACTTAAGTTTTGTGTTCGAAGAGGGAATCCTTGTGTCCACGACGGCGGGTACTAACCTTCGGGCCGTTGAAAGCGAACTTGCCATCGCAGGTGCAAAAGCCTTCCGTGAATTCGGGCTGGGATTCAATCCCTTACTCGCTGTTCCTGCAGACAATCCATGGCTCCCCTATTTTGGTTACGGGGCCGGCGTGGTGCGGCTGTCACTCGGGAATAATACCGAGCTTGGTGGCACAGTCGAAGGCGACTACGTGCGCTGGAATTTCTTCCTGGACGCGACGGTATCGATTGGCGAAGACGTTTGGGTAGAGAACGGCCAACTCATTCAGTTCTGAGATTCATGTTCATGGGTTTTGCTGCCCGAAAGCATCCCAGGCCTTTGCAATCATCGCGGCGTGCAAAGACTCGACATCTTTCTCGCTCAGCACATCATCAAACTGTGGCATACCCAGGGGACGCAGTGCGCCTTGCAACACGATAGCACTGAATGCAGCGTGGGTGGACTCACTCATATAAAGTAAATTGGGCGGCCGACCACGGCCGGCATTAAAATGACAATAGCCGCAATGCTGGCCGAACAATTCGAAACCGCGTTTGGCATCGGCACCCTCTGGCAAAGGTGGGGGTTCAGGCACTGGTCCAACAGCAGCGATTCGGGCCGGTTTTGGTACTGTTCCGCCCCCCAGCTTAAAGGTCAGAATACGTCCGGCATTACCGCGTTGATAGGCGGCGGTTTCCGGGGGGTATTTCTGCCACTTCACAGCACCACCAAATCCCGCCATAACGGTGATGTATTGTTCACCGTCCAGTTCATAGCTGGACGGGGCGGCGATAATGCTGGTGCCGGTGTCAATTTCGTGGAGCAAGTCACCGGTTGCGGCATCGTAAACCCGCAACATACCGGTGGCGTCGCCCTGAACGACCAGGCCTGAAGCTGTACTCAGCACACCCGCGGCATTCCACCAGTTGCCTGTTTCGACCTCCCAGGCCACAGCTGCTTTTGCCGGGTCCCAGGCACGTAAAACAGAACGGGTCTTTTCTATCGGCTGGCCTGCCATTAGCTCATCCAGTGCGGGAAACTTCGCTTGATACTCCGGCGGCATAACAGCCAGCATTTCGGGAAAAAGCCCCTTCACACCCTGGTATATAGCCTTGGGCCGATATTCGTGTACGCCGGGTTTACCTTTGAAGAAAATCATTCCTGCCTCGAGCACCGGGATGTAAACCAGTCCCGTACCAGGGTTATAGGACATTGGATTCCAGTTGTGCCCGCCGGCCATTGAGGGATAAATCAGTTTTGGCCCTGTCGTATAATCGGACTGTTCAGAGATTTCCGGTCGCCCGGTTTCGGGATCAACGCGACTCGCCCAGTTCACCGTAGCGTATGGCTTTGCCGACAATAACTCACCGGTCTCGCGATCAAGAACATAGAAAAAACCGTTCTTGGGTGCCTGCATCAGCACCTTGCGTTGCAAGCCATACAATTCAATATCGGCCAGGATCATATGTTGCGTAGCATTATAGTCCCAACTCTCGCCGGGCACCTGCTGATAGTGCCATACCAACCGGCCGGTATCCGGGTTAAGTGCCAGCACCGAAGCCAGGAACAGGTTGTCGCCACCCGCTGGACTGCGCTCACTCTGGTTATAGAGTGCAGCATTGCCGGTGCCTACATAAAGCAGGTTGAGTTCGGGATCGTAAACCATGGCATCGTATACATTACCGCCACCACCTGCATCCCAGCGGCTGTCGGGATCCCAAGTTTTTGATGCCCATTCCAGTTCAGGGTGTTCGAAGGGTAGCAAAGGGTCGCCAGGTACCGTGTAAAATCGCCAGCGCCGCTCGCCGGTTTCCAGGTCAAATGCGGTGATGTATCCACGCCCGTCAAAATCAGCGCCACCGTTACCGATCACCACCACATCCCCGGCAACCTGTGTAGCGCCGGTGACCGTGTAAGCGCGGCTCTGGTCATCGATGCTTTCCGCCACCCAGACCACTTCACCATCGCTCGCATTGAGGGCAAACACACGGCCGTCCAGGGCCGCTACATACACGCGTCCCTGCCAGACAGAGACACCCCGATTAACCACATCGCAACAGGCATATCGACCCCATTGGCCGTCTACTTTGGGATTGAAGCGCCAGATTTCGGCACCGCTGCGGGCATCAACAGCATAGACTGAGCCCCAGACACCAGAGGCGTATAACACACCGTCGACTATTTGCGGAGTGGCTTCGAGGCCCCGTTGCGTGCGGGTGTCGAATTCCCAGGCGAACCCGAGCTTGGAGACATTATCCCGATTGATGTTTTCCAGTGGCGAGTAGTGTGTCTTGCCGAAGTCACGGCCAGGGGTTAGCCAGCTTCCCGACTCTGATTCGATATTCAGTAATCGCGCCCGATCGACAGCACCGGCTTGCACAACAGCATTTTCAGGCGAGCATCCAGTGATCAGAAGCAAGGCCAGGAACAGAGAGAGTATCGCCATGTAAGCTTTATATTTATTCATATCGTTTATGCCTTCTATGTGCTCAGGGACCGCAAGACGGACTCACTGATACGAATTGCCTCGAGGATAGCTTTACCGCCAACCATTGAAAAATGCCTAATTATATATAGTCCCTTTCAGACCTGAAAACCTCCATATGGCATATCGACCCGATTGCGCGGTATATTAGAGCACGCTAAGGGCTTTCTATAGGAGCCGCTAAGGGCTGGAGATTTATGAACAACTGTGACGTACTGGTACTGGGTGCTGGCATAATAGGCCTGTCTACAGCCTACCAGATAGCCAGACGATCCAAGCTGAAAGTTTGCATCGTTGAGAAAGGTGCGGCCCTTGGTGAAGGCTCGACAGGTGCATCCTCGGCCATTCTGCGTCACCGATATTCCATAGACAATATGGTTTTTCTGGCTCGGGACGGTATTAATTGTTATCGGGAGTGGCAGAGCTTCACGGGTATAACAAAACCCCGTATGCAGTTTATGCCGCATGGTGTGCTGTGGATGCCTGGTGAAGAACTGGCGTGGTCTGAATCGGAGCACCGGCGACTGAACGGCCTGGGCATCACAAGTGTTGTTCTGGATGACCAGAACCTGAGAGAGCGATTTCCAGCAATTAACCCCTGCATACATACTCCGGACACCCTTACGGGATCTGAGCACACCTGCGAAACCGGAGGTTCTCATCTTCTTGAGCCTGATGGGGGTTTCAGTGACCCGGTCGCTGCTATGGAAGATTTATTGGAAGCCTGCCAACGCGAAGCGGTTGATATCCGCATGAATACCCATGTCAGTGCTATCAACGTGCTCTCGGGCATTGTTTCAGGTGTGACCCTTTCCGATGGCAGCAGTATGGAAGCCGGAATCGTAGTTAATGCCCTGGGTCCCTGGTGTGGCCCCCTAAATGCAAGTGCGGGACTAAAGCCAACTGCTGAGCTCACACCCACTCGCATACAGGTTCTGTATCTGGATTTGCCATCAGAGCCGGGTTCGATATTACCAATGCCACTGCCCGCCTGCGCCGATTTGGGAGGTGTATATTTCAGAACCCAGAACAATAATCAACAGCTGGTGGTAGGTTCGACGCTTGAATCAGATGAGTTTGAGATCGTGCACGATCCGGACAATTTTGACCGTTTTCCAGATGAAGACTTTAAAATGCGTGCATTGCATTTGCTTCACCACCGGCTTCCCGATTTGCCTTACCGGGGCAGTGTTAGAGGCTATTGCGGTTTGTATACTATTAACCGGTCGGACGTACACCCCATAGTGGGCGAAACTGAAGTGAAAAACCTGTATATCGCCAACGGTTTTAGCGGGCATGGATTTAAACTCGCACCCGCCATAGGCAGCTTGTTAGCCCAAACTATTACAGGTAATCGCACAGACCTGGATACTGATGTACCAATAGAGTTTTTGTCTGCTAACAGAGAACCGCTAATTATAACCGGCCAGAAGTCGGCGCTGGCCTGATTTATATTCGACTGGAACAGGTATGCAATGAGTGATCGGAAAACGGGACTGCACGTTTTGTTACCAGTCAGGCACACCTTGCCAATATTCTGGACAAACAGTTCGACCCTGAATACTACACAAAAGATGCCAAGGGGATTCTCTGGAATTTGAAAAACTATCAACAGTACAGAGTATCTGTATCTCCTTTTGGCTTCTGTTCAATGAGGAGGAGTTCCTGCTCTTTGGCCTGGCATATCCAATTGCGCACCAGGCCTTTGTCTACTTTCAATGCTAACGATTAGATTATGGAGTTCCTAACAGAAAAAATTGTAAGTTGCCCATACTGTGGAGAGGTCATTGAAGTGCTCATAGATCACCAGGAAGCAGGGCATCAGTATATTGAGGATTGCCAAGTATGCTGCAAGCCGATTTTATTCAAGTTGGTTTTTGATGCGGCGGGCAATACATCATTCTCGGTACACGACGAAAATGATGTCTGCTAATCAGAACAAAGGAGACTAAATATTAGACGCATTCAATCAGCTAGGTTTAGTTGCTGAAATTGCCTCAGCGTTGTTGGGGTTCATTGCTATCTTTCTAGCGTTGTCCAAGACGGATGGCCGATTCACGGAGTCCGATCGGCGTTTTATGTCAGTGGCGTTACGCTGCTAATTCCCCTTTACCGGTGGGTTTTTATCGGTGTGGTTTACAGGAGATTCTTTTAACTTTTGCGGCTTAGCCGTAAAACGGGCGGTGATTGCTCGCGCCCGGTTAATCTTCTGAAACTCCAGTGATGCCTATAGCGTCTCCCCATGATGCCTATAGCGTCCCCCAATAAAGTTGCAGGTCATACCTAAAGCATTCAATGCTTGCATCGTGTTATTTTTGGCGATATCCGTAAGCCAGGTTGCGATAGCAGTGACAAATTGCCTATTGGTATTTGACATTGAGTACTTGTTGCGTAAAGATAGTGACTAATTACTATCTATTGGATTACTATGAAATCGGCCCGCAAAAACCTTTCTGCAGATCAACGCCGGGTGGTAACTGTAGCTGCCGTAGTTGAGTTGGCGGCTGAACAAAATCCTGGTGATATAACAACGGCCGCGATTGCCAGGCAAATGAATCTTACCCAGGGGGCTTTATTCCGCCATTTTCCAAATAAGGAAGCGATATGGGGCGCTGTTATGGAGTGGGTTGCGGAACGATTGCTGGCACGGATAGACAAAGCTGCTGCCACTACAGGCAGCGCTTTGTCAGCTCTGGAGGCAGTATTTATGGCGCATATTGAATTTGTCATAGCGCATCCGGGAGTACCGCGCATGTTATTCGGTGAATTGCAGCGCCGTGAAGATACACCGGCTAAAGTCATGGCATGCACGCTGACCCGAAAATACGCAGAACGGGTAGCTACATTGATCGAAAAGGGGAAGCGATCAGGTGAGGTTGATCCCTCTGTAGATACGATGGCTGCGGGAACGCTTTTAATAGGATCTGTGCAAGGCCTGGTTATGCAGTCCTTGTTGGCTGGCGAAATTTCCAGTATGGGAGACAAAGCAATGGGTGTTTTTAAAATTTATCGCCATGGCATTGAAAGTCGATCATGAATACTGTGTTCAAAAAGCCGTATATGCTTCCACTGGTCGCGGCTGTTGCTTTGGCTCTGGTTATTGCCACCGTAAAGACCCAACAACCTGTACAACATGAGAGATTGCAGTTCCCGGTCAAGACGGTAGAAGTTATAAACCTCAAGAAGCTGCCTTTCCGTAGCCGTGCGATTGCTTATGGAAATGTAGAACCTGCCGTATTGCTGAAAGCCAGAACCGAAATCAGCGGTAAGATAGCCTATATTCATCCTGATCTGAAAAAAGGCGCGAGCCTGGCGAAGGGCACCGTGGTTTTACAGATTGAACCCACGACTTTTGAGTTTTCTCTGGACCAAAATGTAGCCGGGCTGGCCGGTAGCGAATCCTCCCTGAAGCAACTGGAAGTTGAGGAGGAAAGCACCCTCCGCTCGCTTGAGATTGCCAGATTGAATCTGCTGACGGGCGAAAAAGAGCTTGATCGATTGCTCAGCATTTGGGAGAAACGCTTGATTGCCCGAACTGTAGTGGATACAGAGCAACAAAAAATTCTTCAGTTACGCCAGCAAGTTGAGGATTTACAGGGCAAGCTGGCAAGCTTTGCAAGTCGCAAGTCTGTAGTCAGGGCACAAATAGATCAATCACGAACCCGGATCGATCAAAGTAAAGATACGCTGGGCCGGACTGAAGTTCGCCTGCCGTTTGATGCGCGCATTGGTATGGTTTCGGTTGAAAAAGGAGAGTATACGACCGTTGGTACTGTCTTGTTTGAAGCCTTGGGTACGCAGGCGATTGAGGTTAATGCCCAGCTGCCAATCAGTCAGTTTTACCCACTTGTTATGTCGTTGGGGAAGAATACAGTAAACTTGCAAAGACCCAAAGATATGCAGATTGCGCTCTCAAGATTGAGACTGGAAGCATACGTTAGTCTGGTTGGGCACGAAGGTATTTCAGCCCGTTGGCAGGGTGAGCTGGTTCGAATTGGAGAGTCCGTTGACCCTGGTCGGGATACGATAAGTCTGATAGTTGTTGTAAATAACCCCTATAAGGATGTAATTCCCGGTAAGCGACCTCCCTTGCTGAAAGGTATGTATGCTGCCGTAGAATTTTTTGCACCTGCCCGGCAGTTGCTGGTTTTACCGAGGAAAGCACTTCATGAGGGACGTATATACCTTGCTGTTAGCGATAATTCGGGGCTTGGTTATCACCTTGAGATACGCCCGGTAAATATTGTCCACAGGCAAGGGAACCTGGTAATCATAGACGACAATTTTGCCGAAGGAAAAAAGCTCATCATAACCGATGTTATTCCTGTAATTGAGGGCTTGCCGCTGGATCTTATTCAGGCAAGGGACTACGAAAAGCAGATAGCCAGGGACGCCCTTGGTTACACAAGCAGCGATACAGGCGACGGTTCTGGCATGGAACATGAACCAGCACAGGAAAGTGTAATAGATGATTCATCGGGCGATAGAGAATGATTCGCTATTTCGCGGAGCACCCCACACTCGCTAATATCCTGATGATGGCCATTATTGCTATTGGTCTGTATTCGGTCACCGGGCTAAACAGAGACTCCTTTCCACTGCTTAAAGCCAGCAAGGTACAGGTTACAGTTGCGTATCCGGGCGCAAGTCCGGCTGATGTCGAAGACGGTATTTGTAATCCCCTGGAAGACGCCACAGACGGCATCAGTTTTTTAAAGGAACAGGTATGTGATGCCCGGGACAACATCGCAATTTTCACTTTGGAAATGCAGGAATCAGGCGATATACGTACATTTACCGATGATATTGAAACCGAGGTCAATGCCATACGGAATTTCCCGGAAAATATTGAAGACCTGGTTATAAGGCAGTTGGGAAGAACCAATTCAGTTGCCAATATTGCCATCACCTCAGTTAAGTTGAGCCCTTCGGAACTAAAGGCGCTGGCCGAGTATTATCGTGATCGTCTGGTAGCGATGCCTCAGATTCCGATTGTAAGTCTGGGAGGATTCTCAACGCACCAGTTGCAGGTTTTGATAAAGACTGATACCCAAAAAAAATATGCGCTTGGTGTTCGGGAGATCGCCAATTTGATTGCAGCCCAGGCAATCGAACTACCTGTCGGAATACTGGAATCAAAGCAAACCTCTTATCAGATTCAATTTGACAATGTCAGGAAAACTGCCGATGAACTGGCAAATCTCGTCATTATCAATACGCCCGAAGGCGGCGAAATAAAACTTGGTGATATCGCTGAAATAAGGGACAGGTTTGAAAAGCCTGAGGATCGTATTGAGCTCAACGGCAATCCGGCAGCGTTACTTAAAATCAGTAAGAATACCGTGGATGATTCGCTGAGTGTCTCGGACGCACTGATTGCGTTTGTCAAAACTGAAAACGAAATTCTGCCTGAAGGTACCCGACTGACGATTGTTAGTGATACCTCCATATCAGTACGAGACCGATTGCAGCTGCTGTTGAAAAACGGTTGGCAGGGTCTCCTGCTCGCCACCTCGATGCTGTTGCTGTTTTTCTCCTGGCGCTATACGTTCTGGATTGCCCTTGGACTGCCTATTTCTTTTCTTGGCGGGCTGGCCCTCATGGTCGTGTTTGGCTTGAGTCTTAACATGATTTCAATGGTCGCCTTGCTGATGGCGATAGGTATTCTGATGGATGACGCCATTGTACTGGCAGAAAATATCGATCAGGAGTATAGAAAAGGAAAATCGTCTCTGGATGCAGCCGTTGATGGCACCAAGCGGGTTTTTCGTGGCGTTTTTGCTTCCTACCTCACCTCAGCCATGTTGTTTGGAAGCCTGTTGATGATGAAAGGTGATCTGGGGCAGGTGTTGGGTGTTTTACCGGTGGTTTTATTGTCTGTGTTGACTATTAGTCTTATTGAGGCCTTTCTGATATTACCCCATCATCTGAAACGCTCGCTGGAACATACTCATCAAAAGCAAGCACCAAAATGGCGGGAGCAATTGGAGGTCCTGTTCGAGCGATCTCGACAGGGAGTGGCTCGGATGACCGGGTTAGCAATGCAATTTCGGTATCTTACGGTGGGTGTTGCTATAGCCATGCTGGTTTTTTCTGTCGGGTTGATTGCGACAGGGACGGTTAAATTCAAGGCCTTTCCTGAGATGGAAGGTAACAGTATTGAGGCCAGAATATTATTACCGCAAGGCACTCCGTTGGCAGAAACCGAAAGGGTAGTGGACATACTGCTTGATGCGCTGGAACAGGCTAATAAAAGCCTAAGTAAAAATGAATCAGAAGAGCTGGTTAAGAACATACAGCTCTCCTATGGAGTGCATGGCGATGTGCCTGAAAACGGAACACATCTGGCTACCCTGAGCATAGACTTGTTAAATACAGAAAAACGTAATACGAAAAATAACGAGTTAATCCAACTCTGGGAACAAAACACGGGTCCATTGCCCGAGGTGCTCAATATTCAATACAAAGAGCCCAGGGTGGGTCCGGCCGGTCGCGCCATCCATATTCGCCTGAGCGGAGAAGACCTGGATGACTTGTCCCGCGCTTCCTGGGAAGTGCAAAACTGGCTTAGGGGCTACAGTGGTGTACATAATTTGCTGGATGATCTCCGGCCTGGCAAGCCACAGTTCAGTATCAAGCTAAAACCCGGCGCTTTGGCTGCGGGTGTTGACTCTCGCAGCATTGCATCACAGCTGCGTTCGGCGTACCTGGAAGTTAAAATCAGCGAGATCTACAGGGGGCGGGAAGCGTATGAAATTATTGCCAAACTGGATAGCCACTCAGGTCGCGAACTGCATGATTTCGATAACTTTACCGTGTTTTCGAACACGGGCAGGCAAATACCACTTTCCAGCGTGGCCCTTACTAAAGAGTCACGTAAGTTTTCCCGAATCGGTCATATCAACCACCAGCGCACCGTCAACGTCTATGGTGATGTGGATTCAGAGATTGCAAATACCTCTGAAGTTGTAGAGGGGCTGCAAGCAAATTTTCTCACTACCTTACAAGAGAAGTACCCTGGAATTGGCTTTGAGCTGAAAGGTGAAGTCGAGAACGGTAGTGAAACCAGATTATCGATACTCTCCGGCTTTGGGCTTGGTGCATTTGGTGTATTTCTTCTGTTAAGTCTGCAATTTGGCAACTACCGCGAACCGCTTATCGTGATGATCAATATTCCACTGGCTCTGGTTGGTGCAATCTGGGGACATTTGATAATGGGGCTGGATTTCACTCTGCCGAGCATGATTGGATTTGTTTCCCTTGCTGGTATCGTTGTAAACGATTCTATCCTGTTGGTAGAATTTGTACGATTTCACATCAAACAGGGAATGGCCTTCCACGACGCTGCCAGACAGGCAGTATCCGATCGTTTTCGCGCCATATTTCTTACTTCCGTCACAACTATTGCAGGCATGACGCCGCTATTGTTTGAGACCAGCACGCAGGCTTTGATTCTTGTACCACTGGTGACCAGCATCGTTTTTGGTATGTTGACTTCTACTCTGCTAATCATGCTGGTGTTGCCCGCAATGTATGCGATTATGGAAGATTATGGCTTTGTAGAATTCGCTGACGACCCACAGTCAGTAGCAGCATAGCTGATAAAATCAGGTGAAGATGGAACGCTGCAGGACAGCCTCACAGGGAATGAGTGGTGAAATAGATGCCTCTGCCATGTATGCCAGTACCGGTACAAAGAATCATTCCAATCGAAATAAAAGGTGTTATTCGGGAGTCCGAAACTCGGCCACACCACTCTCACGCCATCCATAACGAATGGCTCGGGCCTCGATCTTGTCGTCAGACTTAACACTGATGGGACCACTGTAGAGTTGCCAGTCACCCCCATTGTTACGGTAGCCCAGAGACGCACCCCCCGTCTCGCTGTGAATTGTCAGCATCGGGGTTTGCCACCTAAAACTCGGAATGGACGTCGTTGGTTGCTCACCTTCGGGCCAGAAGCCTGCGGCCATTGTCGCCTCAGACTGCTCGCTCCAATCCTGGTTGTTCTGCTGCCATTTGGCCAATGCTTTTCGCATTCGTTTTAGTATCTTCTGATGCTCCGGGCTTTCGGCGAGATTGTTCAGTTCAAAGGGATCAGCCACAGTATCGTATAGCTGTTCCTCTCCGGGTGGTTCAAACCAGCGCCGCTGGTCCGAATTAAGTTGGCCATTTTCAAGCATCTGCCACATGGTCTGCATCATCGTAATATTGTCCCGGTATGCAAGTCGGTGGCCACCCGGCTGTTCGGGATACCAGCTGCGGATATACTTGTAACGCTGGTCACGCACGGCCCGCTGCCGATCGATCACCGCATCCATGCGATCCCGGCTGGCGAAAACATATTGGCGCAGTGGCACTGACGGATCCAAAAAGTTCTGTCCGGGCAGATAGTCGGGTACCTCTACCCCTGCCAGCGCAAGAATGGTCGGGGCCAGATCAACGAAACTGAGCAAGCGCTCCTCAAGTTGTCCCGGCTTAAGGTGTGCGGGGCGGTAGCGCACCGGCCAACGGATAATCATCGGTACTTTAATACCGGAATCGAACACTTCCCGCTTTGCACGCGGCAGACCATCACCGTGATCGGTGGTCCAGATTACGATCGTATTCTCGGCCAGCCCATCGTGCTCAAGCCTTGCCAGCACCTTATTTACCTGGCGGTCCATCAGTGCAATATTGTTGTAATGACGTGCGATGTCAACGCGTACGGTTGCTACATCGGGATAATAGGGCGGCACCTCGACCTGCTCCGGGGTAACGAATTGGTGTGCATCGGGATTATCATAGTGCTGGGCTCTAAAACGCTGGAAATTAAGATACTTGCCAGTAAGCCGCCGAGTCTCCAATGGAGGAAACACACCGCTTTCGTGCGTCTGCAGGAAGTTAATCATGCCAAAAAAAGGTTGGTCTGCCTGACGCTCTGACCAACCCGCCTCAGCACCTTCGCGGTCCCAGATTGTAAACGGCCCGGTTCCATCACGGATCCCACTGAATTGGTAATCGAGCTTGTTGTCGGTGAAGGTGAAATAACCTGCTGCGCGTAGCAATTCCGGATAGGCCTTCACCTCAGCTGGCGGTACGGCCATATAGCCACCTGCGGGGTGGTTCGAACTGCGCATATGTTGCGCGCCGATTGAAGCCGGGTGCATGCCGGTGATCAGCGAGGCACGACTCGGTGCGCAGACCCCGGCCGCGGTAAAGACATTGCCGTAACGCACCCCTTCACTGGCCAGGTGGTCGAGGTTGGGCGTGACAGCTACCGGGTCGCCAAAGGCGCCAACCCGCGGGCTCATGTCTTCGACCATCAGCAACAGGATATTGGGCCGTTGGGCCTCACTCGCTGCAATGGCAGATGAGAAAACCAGTGTAATCAGGATTGCAATTCGCATAGGCTGTTTAGCTCCGGTTATGCACTAGATGGTAAATTTATCCACGGCACTACTGTAACCTTCTAAAACAGCTACCGGTCTTTTAACACTTCGTTAACCGCTTTCAGCCGCTTTGCTTTTTTGGGTCCGTCGGGAATGATATGTTCCCAGCGGTCTTCGGCCTTGTCGTCACGAAGCCACTTTTCAGGAAACTCGGCTGTGCGAGATCGATCCTTGTGCCTGAACACTGCACCCTGATTGAACTTTGCTGAGTAGGGGATAACGTTGTTGCCTTTCTGATTGGAGAGTGATGCATACAATCGTCGACGCATATCAACCTTTACGCCGAGCAACTTCGGATCTTCGATTAGATTGTGCGCCTCAGCCGGGTCCTCACGCAGGTCGAATAACTCTTCAGTGTCCCACACTCCATGATATTGAATGTACTTGTAGCGCTCGGTTCGCAATGCGAATACGGTTGGTGTCTGGGGATAGTTAAACTCCCAGTAATATTCGTAGGTCAACTCGCGACGCCATTGTTCTTCCCCCCCACCCACGGCCAGGCTGACAAAGCTCTCTCCGTCATAGTGCGCTGGAGCTTCAACACCGGCAAGTTCCAGCAGGGTCGGCGCAATATCAATGTTTGCCACCATCCCGGTAACTGTCTTGCCGCGCGGGAATAATCCCGGCGCGACTACCAGCAGCGGAACCCGCATCGACTCTTCATAAGCATTGCGCTTGTCGATAAGGCCATGCTCACCAAACAGAAAGCCATTATCCCCCATCAGTACAATAACTGTATTCTCTGCAAGACCAGCATCGCGCAACCATTCACGTAGTCGGCCAAGGCTGTCGTCAACAGCAGAAAGTGTACGATGGTATTGGCGTTTGAATTCCGCAAGTGGTAACTCACTGTGATATGGAAACTCGTCGCCGTGCCAGCTGTTCTGCTGGTTTTGCACCCACATAGGCACATCGGCATTCGCCGCGCCAGATTCACCCAGGCTTATCTGTGCGTCAGCATATTGGTCTGCATGCCGGGCAGCAGGCTCAAAGCTTGCATGCACAGCCTTGTGTGAAAGATAAAGAAAGAAGGGCTTTTCGGTATCCCTGCCATTCAAAAATTCTATTGCGTAATCCGTGAGTTCATCCGTGATATAACCCTTCTGCGGAACCTGCTGACCGTTCACATTAAGTATGCTGGGAAATCCCAGGGCCGTTCTTGGATAGTAATGACCCTGCCCTGGAAAACTCACCCAATAGTCGAATTCCGGACGCGGTTCCGAAACCTCGCCGCCCATGTGCCACTTGCCCACATAGGCGGTCTGATATCCTGCAGCTTGGAGCCGCTTTGGAAAGAGCTTCAGGCCCTTCGGCAAGGGCCGGTTATTATCGACGACACCATGGTTGTGCATCATCTGTCCGGTAAGAATGCTCGCGCGACTGGGTGAGCAAAGCGATGTCGTAACAAATGCGTTGGAAAAGTGCACGCCTTCACGGGCAAGCGCGTCCATATTTGGCGTATGCAGCACAGGATTGAGAAATGCTAGTTCGTCGTAACGCTGGTCATCGGTCAGAACAAATATTACGTTGAGTCGTTGGTCTTCGCTCGCAGCCATAACCGTTGAGAACAACAGGGCAATCAGGATGACAATTCGCATAGTCTGTTCGACTCCGTTAATGTACTTTAATTGGTAAACGCTCGTTTCAGTCGGCTATCGAATATCGGCTCGCGGCTTTCCATCCCGGCTTGATGCGCTGCCAGAGCTTCCATAAGATCGCTGACGACTTCAGGATGTTCGGCGGCAATATCGAATTTCTCTGCCGGGTCCTGACCAAGATGATACAACACCGGGGTCTCGTACACGATGCGTTTTGGCGGCAGGTTGTATGCTCCTTCCGAGACCAGACGGATCTTGTAAGGGCCCTTGCGGAAAGCTTGTAACTCCCCAGCACGATAATAGGCTATTGAATCACGCGGACCGGGTGCTCCATTCTTGAGCGTAGTACTCATATCCATCCCATCAATCCCTTCCGGGGCCGACGCACCGGCAAGGCTCAAGGCTGTGGCAAATACGTCAAGCGTCGAACCGATGTCACTAACCAAGGCAGGCTTGATGGTTCCCGGCCACCAGAAGATCCCCGGCACCCGCATGCCACCTTCAAAAGTTGTGCCTTTGCCGTTGCTAAGCAGTCCAGCACTGCCACTGTGATGCTGCATGGCAAGCCAGGGACCGTTGTCGCTGCTAAAGATCACCAGCGTCTGACGATCCAGTCCTTCTTCCTCAAGCACACTTCGGATTTGCCCAACACTCCAGTCGATCTCCTCAATCACATCTCCATAGTGACCACCAAGGCTACGACCAACGAATGAAGCACTGCGGAACAGTGGTGTGTGTGGCATGTTATATGGCAGGTAAAGCAAAAAGGGTTGATCACCGGACTCTCGAATAAAGCGCTGGGCTTCTTCGGTGTAGCGCCTGGTTAACGTGCGTTGATCCACCGGGCGTTCCACCAGCTCATCCACAAAACCTGCGTCGGTATCGCGACTACGCAAAAGCGGCACGTTCCAGTACTCGATTCTGGGGTCAAAATATTTGGCTTTGCGGCTGACAATGTCCTTTTGAACAGTCTTCCTGTTGCCCTGGGCTGAAAGGGCCAGTATCTCTTCGAGCGCCATATGACCTACCCAATCCATATCATTTGAATAGGGCAAGCCGAAAAAATAGTCGAAACCGTGACGAGTTGGCAGCACATCGGGCGCATCACCCAGGTGCCACTTGCCGATAAGTGCGGTACGGTAACCCTGGTCTCTCAGCGCTTCAGCAAGCGTAAGCTCACGGGCGGGCATCCCGGCTGAATCGTTGGGATGCAATACTGGAATTTGACGTCCGTAGAGCCCTGATCGGTTAGGCAGCTTGCCCGTCATCAACGCGCCACGACTTGGGGAGCACACAGGCGCTGCAACGTAGAAGTCCGTCCAGCGTTGCCCTTCGCGTGCCATCGCATCCAGATTCGGTGTGCGGTTATAGGGATGGCCATAGCTGCCGAGATCGCCGTATCCAAGATCGTCGGCGAACAGAATTACGATATTCGGCCGGGTTGGCTCAACCCTGGCATTGGAGGGCGCCCCATTCGCTTCGTGGTCCATGCTGCAGCTGGCGATTATCAGAAGGCCTAATAAAACGAGTAATTGCGACTTGTCATTTTTCATATTGTTGATTACCTGGATAGCGCCAAAAGGGACGACGAACACAAGCACATGTTCAGCTTCTTTCATTTCTTGAAAAAAACCAACTAGTCACGAAGTCTATGCTAAAAATGCAATGTTCACACCAGTTTGACTGGCCATGTTATGGCTGCATCCCGCGAAAATGCTGTCGATGCATCTACCAGGGAAAGCAGCTCAATTCGACATCCGGGCTAATCTACATGCCGTGATGTCTGGCGATTTCCTCTTCACTCAAGCGAAGAAAACGGGCGGCGTTGTGATAAAGGATATCGCGCTTTTGCTGTTCACCGCGAAATGGAGTTTCTTCTATTGTGCGGATGGAACGCCCGATGACGCCCCCCAAACGATTTGATCAGACTCGAACATGACGCGGTGAGAAAAGCCGGCATTCGTAATTCCTTGCAGGAAACGGTAGAAAGCTTCGCGTGGTTGCGTGTAATCAATGACGCCAATATCGACGTAAACTTGTGGGTACCTGTACAAAACTGCAAGCAGATCGTCGTGCATGTGCAAGTCGATTATAGACAGGCGTTCCTGGGAAAAGCCGGGCGTCACCGAACCGAGTATTGAAAGCACTAGTATCAGGCGCATACAAACCCCCTCGATCTGTCTGTAATTATGTACCGAGGTTAGCATGTATGGCTTTGCCGTCCAGCTTCGACGGAATCGGTGTCCATGCTGAAAGTGAAGCTGGCAATACCTGGCCATGGTCGACTTGTAACCGGCCAAAGATATGCACTATTCTCAATAGAAATGCCCACCAGGAAAATTTAATGAATTGTCGGTTTATCGCTGGTTTTGTTGTAGCCCTGCTGATGACTGGTCACCCTGTCGGGGCCCAGGAATCTAGTCTGTCGGGTGCGGCTAAACCGACCTTGATTATCCCCAGGTTTGATGAGGTAGAGCTGCGCATTGATGGCGATTTAAGTGACAGCATCTGGAGCAGGGTACCGGTGTTTGATCATATGAAGGTGGTAAGTCCCGATGTGTTGACGAATGCGCGTTATAAAACAGAAACCAGATTGTTCTATACAACAAAAGGCCTGTACGTAGGCGCAAGCGCACAACAACCTGAAAGCGGGTTACTTGCAAGGCTGAGTTCCCGTGACAAGCAGGTAAATAGAGACGGCATAAACCTGTATCTGGACACCTCTGGAACTGCTGTGTATGGCATGTTCTTTGGTGTGAACCTGGGTGGTACCTTGATGGATGGCACTTTATTACCAGAACGACAATTGAGTCGTCTATGGGATGGTCCCTGGGATGGACGTACCCAGGTTACTGAAAATGGCTATAGCATAGAAATGTTCCTGCCGTGGTCGATGATGTCGCTGCCCGATGTCGAGGGGAAGCGCACTTTGGGAATTGCCATTGAGCGCAGGGTTGCCAGCCTGGATGAAACCTGGTCATGGCCAGCGTTACCGGATACACAACCTCGATTTCTGTCCGGGTTTCAGAGTATTGAAATTGAAAACATTAATCCGGGGCAGCAATTTGCCTTTTACCCTTTTGTTGCTGCAACACTGGATAGAACCCGAGACAAGGTGCGCAGTCGGGTGGGCACAGACATTTTCTGGCGGCCCTCTTCAAATATGCAGCTTAGTGCGACACTTAATCCGGACTTTGGAATTGTTGAATCCGATGATGTTGTGGTAAATCTGACAGAGTTTGAGACATTTTTCCCTGAAAAACGGTTATTTTTTCTTGAAGGTAGTGAAATTTTTATTACTTCACCACGCTCGCAAATAAGGGGTACAAATGATAATGCCGGTGCCCGCAGGGTGCCTAACACTTTTTCCCTGCAACCCACTACGCTGATCAATACACGTCGCATTGGTGGTGCCCCACGCAGTCCTGAAATTCCGGCAGGGGTGAGCGTTGCCGACATTGAGTTAAGTCAACCCAGTGAATTGCTTGGTGCAGTTAAGTTAACCGGCAGCAAGGGACGTATTCGTTACGGACTGATGCTGGCTTCCGAGGATGATACCAGCATCCGGGGAGAACTCGCGGATGGAACAGAAACCAGGATAAACCAGCAGGGGCGTGATTTCGGGGTGGTCAGGTTTCTGTATGAACATGCCGGAAAAGGCCGTAAGGCCATCGGTTGGATGTCCACACTGGTAGCGCACCCCGAAGAAGATGCAATGAGCCATGGCGTGGACCTGCATTACCGCAGTGCGGCAAGCAAGGTGATTTGGGATGCGCAGTTATTGGCCAGCGATGTGAATGACGATAAAGGCTATGGGGGTTATGTAGACCTGAACTATATTCCGAGAAAAGGGATACTGCATCGATTCACCTTCGATTATATCGACAAGCAGCTGGATATAAGTGACTTTGGCTTCATTCGCCGAAATGATGTAGTTACTTTTCGATACTCCCACCAACGCCAGAAATCCGGTTTAAAAAATTTACGCAATCGAAAAAACTGGTTGTCCCTGTCACACGAAACCAATACCAGTGGCCGAGTGGTGCGCAGTTCAGTATTTTTTCGCAATACACTAACGTTTTTGAACAGTAGCGAGTTGAATAGCACGCTGATTTACCGGCCTGCGCAATGGAATGATACCCTTAGCGAGGGTAATGGAGACTTTAGGACACACAGTGGTGGTATAGCCGAGGTTTCTTATGGTACTGATACGGCGCAGACAGTTAGTACCTCTATTGCGGTAAATGCCGTTTCAGAAGTATTTGGAGACTACTCCTACACAGTTAAGGGCGGCATCTCCTATAAACCAAATGACCGGCTTTCCTTTGACCTGGATTTTCAGTACCGGATTGCGAATGAATGGCTGATTCACCTCAATGGACCTGTGCTGGGCACTTACGATGCAAAGCAATGGCAGCCGAGCCTGGCTATGGATGTTTTTTTTAGCGCAAAGCAACAATTACGATTTTCGTTGCAATGGACGGGTATCCGCGCAGACGCGCAGCAGCTTTACAGCCCACCGCCAGGAGACGGGAAACTTGTGGAAACTGGTGATCCGGACAATATAGGCGCCGCTGATTTCACCATTAGCCGTATGACCGCCCAGTTGCGCTATCGTTGGGAAATAGCGCCACTTTCTGACCTGTTTATAGTTTATACCCGCGGCAGTAACCTGCCCAATAGAGGGGATGACAGTTTTGGTGACTTGTTTTCAGATGCTCTAAGCAATCCTGTGATAGACCGCTTTGTAATCAAATTGCGATACAGGTTCGGGAATTAATGCACGGGGTCTGATGTAATAGCCTTTACAATTAGCCCTGAGTAACGGGCACCATCGTAATTTCTACACGTCGATTTTTTTGCCGCCCATATTCCAGACTATTGTCGGCGATTGATCGAGCTTCTCGCCCGTATAGGCCTCAGACGTTGTGCAACCCCCTATAATAAATGTTGTCATCGTGAGCGAGATTCCCAATTTCGCTATTCGAGTGTTCAAGAGCGTTTCTCTTGCGTGGAATTTACGGGCACATTGTAAACTTTTGTTACCTCACCAGAGACCGCGTTGGCGTACTGATGCGTACAGGATCAGATATAGGGCGCGAGAATGAGCACTGTCTCACCGGAATTTGATTGTGCGCTTTGTACGGTTTGGCCGCCTTTTACTATTCCAGGACAAATAACCCCCGCGAATTGAAAAACAAAGCAAATCCAATACTTGGTCAATTTATCGAAAAGCACTTTTGAAACGACTATCCTCGGTAACCTCGGGTAGAGTAAAAATACTATGTGATTCGTGACCTGTTAACTGCAAATGCTGCATCAACTAGTTTTTGTGGGGGTATGAGCATGCACAATTCACTTTGCGCGTCTTCATTAAACACCTTACCAACAATTCTCCACCCACAGTTGGTCATCATTTTTAGCGAAGACGTCGCTGAAGCATAAGCGTTAGCAACTGGAACGAAGCCCTGTTCCACTGCATTTCGTACGCAGCGGCGTGTCATCAAGCCAGAGACCCCCGACAACCTGACCTGCGGAGAAACTATTAGACGAGCGATTTCTGCAAGGCGTGTGATATCGCAGGATAGTTCACGCATCCACAGATCAGCCTCTGGCCCCGCCGGTACACTGGAAATACCAGCATGGCCTACGATAACGCCCCGCTCGTCGTGCGCAACCCATCTTCCGAGATCCGAATGAAAGGCCATCCATTCACTTAAATTCCAATTTTCCCGAGCATAAGCCGGTGGCCAGTGATCATCACTTTTCATATGCGCAGCCAGTAGTTTAGAAACGCCTGATTCATCCGGAAACCTGTATTTACGGGCAGTAAACCCCGCTTTGGGCGCGGTTGTTCCAGTCTTAATCTGCTTGATACTTTGCATTTGAGATTCACGAAATTAATCTTCCAGGAGCTTGATTCTACTCAAGCTCCTGTTTTTGAGTAGTAGTAGTATGTAAGTGCCAGTTGCAGACGGGGCTCAGCCCTAAGCAGACCTTGAGAGCTGGTTTCGTATCTATTCCTGATGAACTGTAAACCTAAGATGGAACACTATCGAATGCCAGGTAAGGTTGGTATGGTGTTAATGAAATTCACTGTTGTCGAGGAGTAAGGGAATGACGTTCGCTTGGAATTATGGCGATATTCTTGATGGTGTAGCCACGATTGTGCCGGTGGGTCAGGCCGCGTTGATACATGGAAGCAGACAGACTTCCTGGTCTGCGTTTACCATGCGAACCAACAATCTGGCACGTAACCTGCTCGCAAATGGCGCGCAGCCCGGCGACAAAATTGCCTTTTATATGCGCAATTGTGCGGAATATAGCGAAGCCATTGCCGCTGCTTTTAAGGCGGGCTTAACTCATGTAAATGTGAATTATCGGTATATTGAAAACGAGCTCGTTTACCTGTTGGATAATAGTGATGCAACAGTAGTTATTTATGGCGCAGAGTTTGCAATTCAGGTTGAGAAAATTCGGGATCGGCTACCTCTGGTAAAACAGTGGATAGAAGTGTCCGGGAAAGGGTGCGACCCGAAGAACGAATATGAATCGTTGGTTACACAAGGGGATGGAAAAGCACTCGGTATTGAAAGATCCACTGATGATATGTTGTTTTTGTACACCGGCGGAACCACGGGAATGCCGAAAGGCGTTATGTGGCGTCACGCAGATCTGTGGGCAGCCACCGGAGGGGGAGGAGATCCTGCGCGGGGAGTGCCTCCGCCACAGGATCTGGATGGTTATTTACGGCTAATTGAGGCTGGCGAGCCGCCGGTTAATCTGGCGTTGCCGCCATTGATGCATGGTACTGGCTTACTGGCTTCTATTGGAGCTATGACACATGGAGGTACCACCGTTACGCTCGACTCCAAAAATTTTGAAGCGAAACTGGCACTTCAAGCCATTGACGACTTTGGAGTGACAGCCACGAGTATTGTCGGGGATGCATTTGCGCGACCCATGCTTGAAGTACTCAATAGTTCACCAGGAAAATACTCGCTGGCCTCATTGCGCACCATTACGTCTTCTGGGGTAATGTGGACAAGTGAGATTAAGGCTGGTTTGCTTAAACACCAATCCGAACTGACGTTGTCTGACCGGTTTGCATCGTCTGAAGCGCTTGGCATGGGTGGTTCGATTATGACCAAAGATGCCTCCGTGGAGGTGGCAAAATTCGTTCTGGGTCCTGATACAAGGGTATTCACCGAAGAATATGATGAAGTGGTTCCTGGATCAGGGGTGTCTGGTATGGTTGCCGTTAAAGGACCTTTACCTGTTGGATATTACAAGGACCAGGAAAAAACGGACAAAACTTTTCCTGTTATACAGGGGGACAGATATTCGATGCCTGGAGATTGGGCAATAGTTGAGGTTGATGGCTCACTTACCCTGTTAGGGCGTGGAAGCAATTGCATTAATACCGCGGGTGAAAAGGTTTTTCCAGAAGAAGTGGAAGAAGCGCTCAAGTTTCATGAATCGATAGCTGATGCTCTGGTGGTTGGGCTTGCAGACGATAAATGGGGGCAGGCTATAACGGCGGTAGTCCAAATGCATGAAGGGTATGAACTGGATGAAGTCGAGTTAAAGTCTTATACAAGGCAACACCTTGCAGCTTATAAATTGCCAAAAAATATATTTGCCAAAGCAGATCTCGAGCGCGCCCCTAATGGTAAAGCTGACTATCCTGCGATAAAGGCTTATGCAGAAAAAATGGCGGGTAAATAAAAACGGCACCTGAACCCGGTTCTGGTGCCGTTCTACCTACGTTCCTGGACTATTCGTATTTTCTGACTTCTGCGCGACCTACTACCATGTGATGCACCTCATCTGGGCCGTCTGCTATTCTAAGCGTACGCTGGCTGGTGTACATTTGTGCTAAAGGTGTCCATTGGGATACACCGGCTGCACCATGCATTTGTATAGCAGCGTCGATAATCTGACAGACGCGCTCTGGCACCATGGCTTTCACCGCACTTACATATACACGTGCTTCGCGGTTGCCAAGCACATCCATTGCCTTCGCAGCGCGCAGCACCATTAGTCGCATAGCATCAATATCAATACGGATGCGAGAAATTTTTTCTATGTTTCCACCGAGCTTGACGAGAGGTTTGCCGAAGGCTTCACGTGACAGCCCTCTTTTTATCATCAGTTCCAGGGCGCGTTCGGCCTGACCAATTGAGCGCATGCAATGATGTATGCGACCGGGACCCAGGCGCACCTGGGATATTTCAAATCCTCGGCCCTCGCCCAGTAGTATATTTTCCTCAGGTACCTGGCAATTATCAAAACGGATGTGCATGTGTCCGTGGGGTGCATCATCATTGCCGAATACATGCATTGGACCCAGAACTTCTACTCCAGGTGCATCTATAGGCACAAGAATTTGTGATTGTTGCTTGTGTTGTGGCGCATCCGGGCTGGTCTTAACCATTACAATCATGATTTTGCAGCGTGGGTCTCCTGCACCGGAGGCGTAAAACTTCTCACCATTAATTACCCATACTCCATTTACCAATTCCGCACTCGTGCTTATGTTCTTTGCGTCTGACGAAGCTGTATGTACCTCGGTCATGACATATGCGGAGCGGATTTCACCATTCAGTAAAGGTTTTAGCCACTTGTCTTTCTGAGCTTGTGTTCCAACACGCTCCAACACTTCCATGTTGCCAGTGTCTGGTGCACTACAATTGAGACACTCTGAAGCCAATGGTACCCGACCCAGTTCTGCAGCAATGTAGGCGTAATCCAGGTTTTTTAGACCTTCGCCGGTTTCAGCATCAGGTAGAAAAAAGTTCCACAGGCCTAATTCCTTGGCTTTAGCTTTCGCGCCTTCAAGCAATTCGGTTTGTCGGGGTGTATAACTCCAGCGGTCGTCCTTGGAGTTGGCTTCAGCAAGATATTCTTCGTAGATTGGTTCGACATGATCTTTGATAAATGCTTTAACTGCATCCAGTAATGGCTGGGCTTCCTGTGACATCACCAGATTGTTTAAATCTACAGTTAAGTCTGAATTTGACATGGGTATCCTCGTTTTAATTTTGCTTGTTCGTGTAGCGTTATAGGTGTGTATTAACTTAAGGTGCGCGCGGGCATATGTCTACAGCTGAGCTTGTTTATTAGGCTGGTATCATAGTAATTTAGCTGTTCAGCAGAATAGTGAGTTTATGTCGGAGGTTTTTCGGTGAAGTGGACAACCAAACCCGTTGTTTCGAGAAAGGTAGAAGAAACCGAATTTGAGCTTGAATGCGAAAGCCGTACTGTGCCGGGGATAATGTGGCGTCCGGAGAAACACGGTGAAAATGGCAAGCTGGCCCTGCTGGGGCATGGTGGTGCGCATCATAAGCGCTCTGAATATGTGCTGGCAGTTGCTCGATGGCTGGCACGGTCTCATGGAATAGCGTCAATAGCGATCGACGGACCTGGCCACGGTGCACGACTTGGAGAAGGGCTGGAGCCTGATTTTAGTGAAGCGTGGGATGCCGAAGAGACAACCGATAATATTGTAGCAGACTGGCGTGCAGCGTTAGATGAGGCGCAAGTTAAGCTGGGTGTTGGCACGGTGGCATACTGGGGTTTGTCGATGGGCACTATGATTGGTATACCTCTCGCGGCGGTTGAACCCCGTATTAAGGTGGCTCTGTTTGGTTTGATGGGTTTTTGGGGTTTAAATCAAAAACAATTGCGTACGGCTGCGCCACTGGTTACCTGCCCAGTTCGGTTTTTGTTGCAATGGGATGATGAAATTGTACCGCGTGAGCGGGGTTTGATGTTGTTTGATGCGCTTGGTTCAAAAGACAAGGTACTGCATGCGCACATGGGTCTTCATTCTGCAGTGCCCATGACGACCATGCGAAAATCGACCGTCTATCTGGCATCCTATTTGTGTGTTGATTAAAGCCCTTAGCCAGGAAAAGCCTTTAGCCAAAAAAAGCCTTTTGCCCTAACCAAGAAATTCACCGGCATCCAGCTCCAGCGCCATCTGGGTACTGCGGCTTGCCATTGCGAGAAACATTTCGTCACCCCGCTTTGTCCGCCCTACAATCATTGATGCGATTACTGCCATGTGCAGGCCGTTAAAGCTAAAGCGTCGATAGTCATTCCAGCAGTCGTCAAATGAATAACCAGAGATTGGGTATTCGGAAAGTGCCGCATGGTAGCCTTTAAGGAGCGTCCGTTCATAGCCATTGCGTAAGATTGAAGGCAGGCTTGTACCTAAAAAATATGCAGCATCAGCAGCTCCAGGGCCCAGGGCCGGTGTTTGCCAGTCAACAACGGTAAGCTGTGTAGTGCCGTTAAACAGCATATTATCGAGCCGGTAATCCCCATGAGTAACTGTCATGGGGCCAGCATAAGGTTGAGCAGGGTTTGCAAAGTGGGCGTTGTAGCTATTTGCTATGCTGATTTGTTGTTTGCTCAAAGCGGGAGCGTAGCGTTCTATGAAACCAGCCCAGCAATAGTCCCATAGTGCTCTGGCCGAATCGATTTGCTCTGCTTTGTTGGGTACCAGCCAGTCAATTTTTGAAAGCGATTCATCTCCCCAGCGTGGGCCGTGCAATTTGGTGAGCTGATTCAATGCCAGGGTAGCACTTTGTATATCACATCCCTTTATCTGGTTCCCCTGGCTTGCGGGGTACATATCTTCCATCATCAGACTGAAATCGTGAGAAGTGGGTTCAATGTCAGCGAAATAAATTTTAGGCGTGCGAATATCAAGGGTAGGCATAAGCATTTGATAAAAACGCACCTCTTTGATATAGGTATTGTGGTCTATACCGGTCTGACGACTGACAGGATTGTCCGAAACAAATTTCCCCACGATAGATTTGGGACCCTGCCCACAGCAATACGTGAGTGAAAAGCGTACGTTTTGGCCAACCTGTCCCGTCCCTACGTTTGTCTGGCGAAAGCTTTCTACTTCCACGTCAAATCCTGCGTGCTGCAAAACGGAACTGAGCCAGTTTGCGCGCACATATTGTGGTCGTGAGCATATAGTGGGCATGTGAAGGTCTCGTGCGTTTGCCAGGGATTGCAATATTCAGGAAAGCTTACATACCAATCTGTGCGTATTGTTTCTAACCTGAGCTGCTCTGCATAAGCTATATGCTGAGATCACTATGTGCAATACGCTATTTAATTGTGCAATAATCGCTGCAAGGGGTCCCGGGGCTTAAGGAAAAGCGGTGAATGCAAAACTAACACGTCGAAGATTTATAAAGGGCGTTATTGCTTCCGGAGCGGCCGCGGCAAGTGCCAGCTCTGCGATGTTTGTGAACGCGGCAGGGGCAACAACGGGAGCAGGACCCGTCGAACGCCTGATCACCTTAACCGTGAATGGCCGAAAGCGTCGGGTGGATGTTTTGCCTCAGGAGATGCTCGCAGACACGTTGCGCAAGCGCCTGGGTTTAACCGGCACTAAAATAAGCTGTAACCGGGGCGAATGCGGTGCATGTACCGTACTGGTAGATGATGTAACGTATTACAGTTGTTCAACCCTCACACACAGTGTGGTTTCAAAAAACATTTCCACGGTCGAAGGCTTGCAGGCAGCCGATGGATCTCTGCATGTGGTTCAACAGGCATTTGTTGAGGAGCTGTCACCCCAATGCGGGTTTTGTACGCCCGGCCAACTAATGGCGGCAGTAGCTTTGCTGAAGACCAATTCAAAACCCACACGACACGAAGTACAGCAGGCGATGTCTGGCAACCTGTGTCGGTGCGGTGCATATGAGCAGTACCTGAATGGTGTGATGCGCGCATCGGGTCAATCGGGTAATACCGGACTATAATTCTATGAAGACAGCTTTAAGAAGGGAAAATGGCTGAATCGGACAAGTATCAGCATATAGGCAAAGACTTTGTGCCACCCGATGTTTTGGGTAAGGTTACCGGCAAAGCAAAATACACCGCAGACATTTCAGTTGACGGGATGGTGTTTGCGCGGATGTATGTCAGCCCCATTCCACATGGGCGAGTTACCCATCTGGATTTGAGCGCGTCGCTCGCACTTGAGGGTGTGCTGGGCGCAATTACAGCAGACGACGTGCCCGCCGCGCGATCTGCAGACAGAACTGTTCTGACTAACGAACCCATGTATGTGGGTGAACCTATTTTTGCCATCGCTGCAGTTGACGAGCGTACTGCTGAAAACGCATTAGCACTCGCCAATATCACCATTGAACCTCTGCCTTTCGAAGTTGACCCCTTGTCCAGTTTAAAAACAGGTGGTGCTAACGCCCATACCAGCGGGAACATCTTTAAGGGTGGCGAAGCTGGAGTTGTGGAACTGAAATGGAGTGAACAGGATCTGCAAAATTTCGTAAACGGGCAGTCTTTGTCTGGTGAGGCAATCAACGAATGGCAGTATGGTGATCTTGAACAGGGTTTTGCAGATGCCAGTGTTGTAATAGAAGAACCCTTTGTAACCTCGGGTTATTCACATATGTGCATGGAACCACGCTCAACTTTGGCGTACTGGCAAAACGGTAAGTGCATTGTCTATGGCTCGACTCAAAGCCAGAGTTTCATCCTGCCCTACCTCGCGGGAATGCTCGAAATAGAGCTTAAGGACCTGGTCTACATAGGTGAGAACTGTGGGGGTGGTTTTGGGTCCAAAATTGGACCTTATCCGAGCATGGCTATTCCGGTGGTTCTCGCAAAAAAGATAGGTCGTGCAGTGATGTTACGCGTTACACGCGAAGAAGAATATTATCTGGGAACCGCGAGAGTGGGTTTTCAGGGGCGCGTAAAAATTGGTTTTAAAGCGGACGGGACAGTGTCTGCGGTTGATTTGTTTATTGTGCAGGACATTGGCCCGCATTCTGGTGGGGGGGATGCTTCATCGGCAGGGGGTTCCATTTCTATTCTTTATCAGCCTCAGGCAATGCGCTTTCGAGGCATTCCGGTATTGACCAACACCACTCCACGTGGTGCCCAGCGGGGGCCTGGCCAAAATCAGATAGCAGCAGTTATGGGGCCTATTATGGACACTGCAGCGCGCCAGTTGAACCTGGACCGGGTGGAAATTCGTCGTATCAATGCACCTGACAGCGATTCAAAATTAAACGCTAACCAGGGTTCGGTCACGAGCGCGTATATGAAACAGGCGCTGGATATGGGGGCTGAGATGTTTGGCTGGGAGCAAAAGCTGGCATCCAAAACTGCTTCCGGGTCGCATAAGGTAATTGGGCTTGGCATCGGCCAGGGTTATCACTCTGCAGGAGCCAAGGGTTTTGATGGCCTGGTGCGGCTTACTCCAGACGGAAAAATTCACTTACACAGTGGTGTTGGTAATTTGGGTACCTACTCTTATGCGTCTACTACCCGCTCAGCGGCGGAGGTACTCAAGTGCAGATGGGAGAATTGCGTAGTTGAATATGGCAGCTCCCAGGCGCATTTGCCATGGAGTTCCTATCAGGCAGGAAGTAACACCAGTTTTACCCATTCACGGGCAAATTATGCAGCCGCGCAGGATGCGGTCACCAAAATAAAGCAAATTGCAGCCCAGGTGATGGGCGGTGACGTTGCTGACTACGACTTTGCAGATGAAAGTGTTTTTAATCGCACAACACCTTCCAAAAGTATGAGTTATGCGCAGGTTGCTCAAAAAGCTATAGATCTGGGTGGTAGTTATAGTGGCGCTACGTTTCCTGACGATATTCATCCGGTTACACAGCTAGCGGTTCAAGGAGTGGCTGGAAGCGGGCTTATCGGTGTGGCAAAAGATACGCTTCCTCAAGAAGGTACTGTTCCAGGATTGGCAGTATGTTTTATGCAAATTGAACTGGATACCGAAACAGGTAAGTACGAGATTCTGGATCATGTTGCCATTGCTGAGTGCGGCACGGTTGTGCATCCTCAGGGGCTTTATAACCAGTTATCTGGAGGAGCCGTCTGGGGTATTGGTCTTGCTGGCTATGAGCGGCATGCGTATGACCCGCAAAATGGCTTGCCCGCCAATGTTGGCTTTCATCAATGTAAACCGCCCACATACCTGGACACGCCGCTTGAAATTAAAGTGGGTGCTGTTGATTTACCTGACCCTCAAAGTCCTTTCGGGATTCGTGGTATTGGTGAACCCGCTATGGGGTGTGCATCTGCAGCACTTATGAGTGCGTTGTCGGATGCACTGGATGGTCAGCTGTTTAACCAGAGCCCGGTTACTGCGGATATGATTATTAATCTGGTACACGGCGAGCTGGCTGAAAAAGAAATGTCGGGTGTGGTTTTTAACCCCGATATGAAAGCACACTCATTTTAAGAAATATTTGAGAAAAATTTATGAGCGCCTTTGATGTAATGCCCAATACCGAGCTTTACCAACCGGTAACAGTTGAAGATGCTGTAGCCCTGGCATCCAGGCTTGCAGAAAAGGGTTGGCTGGTGGGTGGTGGCCAGGATACATACGGCTGGTTTAAAGACAGAGCTAAAAATACCCAGGCATTGATAGAGCTAAGCCGTATTTCTGAGTTATCGGGAATCAAAAAGACTGCTTCAGGGCTTGAGATTGGCGCAACTACAACGCTAACAGAAATATCCGACAGTACACTTGTTAAACAACTGGCTCCTTTGCTTAGTGACGCCGCCGGGCACGTCGCCAGCCCACAGATTAGAAATGTTGGCACCATTGCTGGAAATATTGCCCAGGATACCCGTTGCTGGTATTACCGTCGGGGCTTAAGTTGTTATCGGGCAGGGGGCAATATATGTTACGCGGATACGACCGAGGGATTAAACCGGGAGCACTGCCTGTTTGGCGCCAGTCGATGTGTGGCCGTTAGCCCTTCGGACACGGCACCAGCGCTGGTTGCACTGGAAGCCAGCGTAGTTTTTGCTGACAAAGAAGGCACGCGTACTGTGGCAGCGGCTGATTTTTTTCTGGGTCCAGATGTGGACATTACCCGGATGAATATTCTAAAACCTGGCCAGGTTATTGTTTCGATTGTTATACCCCTAAAGTCTGAACAAAGCACACACTATTATTTTGAGAAAGTTGCCGATCGAAATGTCTGGGATTTTGCGTTGGTAAATATTGCTGTTGCAATAGAGCTACGAGCAGGCGTCATAAAAAAAGCACGCTTTGTGTGTGCTGGGGTAGATTGTAAGCCCTACCGATTAAGAGCGGTGGAAGAATATTGTGTGGGCAGGTCCATAGGTGAAAAGACCGCCGAAGGTGCTGCACCGCTGGCTGCACTTGGTGCCGTACCCCTAAACCATAATCATTTTAAAATAGCCCTGATGCAAAACCTTGTACGAAGAGCGCTAAGAAGCCAAAGCTGAAGGAAGAGAGAGTGCTGTGGAATTAGTTAATTACAAAAAGGACGTCTGGGGCCAGGAAGTTTTTCTGGGAATTTCCTGGGATCTTTTATGGCTTGTTTTAATACTGGCATTTGTGTTTATTGCGCTGCATGCCCTTGTTATGACGAGAGTAATGGCGAGAGTGATGGCAAGAGGCGAGAAAGCAAAAACGCCCTCCGCGGATGGTCCCCGGCTGGTACGCCACGTGTTGGCTGACCGCTTGTTTCACTGGGTGCTGGCAGCAAGTGTTTTTGTGTTAATTGTTACCGGTGTGTTCCCTGTTATGGGGATAAAATTTTCATGGTTAACTGTGCACTGGATTGCAGGTTTATTGATGACGGCTGCGGTGTTATTTCATATCGGCCGTTCGGTTTTCTCCAAGGATATGGCATTGATGCGCATTGAGGCCGAAGATTTAAAAGAGCCCTTTGATGTTAACAAGAAAACTGGAAAATATTCGCTGGCCCAAAAAGGGATTCATTGGGCAATGACGTTGCTGGTACTTGCTGTTATAGCAACAGGCCTGCTTTTGTTTTCCTTAATGAACACACCCTGGTGGGAACGTAACAACTGGATGAGCGAGGCTAACCTGGGTTGGACATTTGTTGTGCATGGGCTTTCAACGCTGGGGCTGGTTGGCCTGATATCACTGCACATCTATTTTAGCCTGCGGCCCGAGAAACTTTTTTACACGCGCTCCATGCTTAAAGGCTGGATATCCCGTGATGAGCATAATGCCAATCACGTAAGTGAATTGTGGGCTCCTCAACAGGAACAGCCGAACCTGGATAAAAACGATTAAGCAACTGTGACCAGCCTTTCAAATTATATCGAGGTTGTAGAGACAGCATATGAAACGATGCTGGCTTATGCGGCACAGGGGCGGGAATCAGATCTGCCTGCAAACCCTTCTGCTGATACGCCCCCAAGCGAAATCAGGTTGTTACTAACTGGCCTTAAGCAGGCATTGCACCATATTCAAAGTAGTTTATCCGGGTCTGCTGTCCGCTTTGCTGAAGTTGTTGTGGATGATATTTATAAGGTGGATACAGCTCTGGAACTGGTTCTTGGGCAGACAGATCTTGGATCTGAACTTATAGACAATTTGAATGCATCGATTCACTTAAGGGCCGTTCTTACTGACTTGTTTCTGCTGGACGATACTCAATAACAGCTTCTCCTGAGTCCGCCCCACTAATATAAGCACCAATCTAAGCACTAAAAAGGGTGAACTTTCTCATGGCCAACAAACACACTGAGTCTCTCAAGGATGTTGAGCAACTGGGATTGTTTGCAGCACTTGGGAGCCTGGGCTATGTATTCTGGGTTCTGGGTGGTATGGAGATGGTTGAGCGCCTTGCCTACTATGGGGTGCGCTCTGTGTCAGGTTTGTATGTCACCAATCCGGTGTCCGAGGGTGGCCTGGGTGTTAGTGCAGAAGCGCTGGGCTCTATTTTTATTGTCTGGGCACTGGTGCAAAGCCTGGTACCGGCCCTTATGGGTGGCCTCTCCGATCGTTTTGGTTACAAGGAAACTATTTTTGCTTCTACTGTGGTAAAGATTGCCGGGTATCTGGTGATGGCTCTTTATCCCAGTTACTGGGGCTTTACCGTAGGTGCTATCATTCTTGCTGCGGGAACCGGTGTATTTAAACCTGGTATTCAGGGAACGCTTGCCAAGGTATGTACGCGTGAGAACAGTTCCATGGCCTGGGGTATTTTTTATCAGACTGTGAATATTGGTGGTTGGTTGGGGCCACTAATGGCGGCGCAGTTAAGACAGCTTGATTGGTCCAATCTGTTTTATGCCTGTGCGGGAATTATTTCTCTGAATTTTCTATTACTTTTGGCATATAAGGAACCGGGCAAAGAGGATCGCCTGGCACATCGCAAAAAAATTGTTCGGGGCGAGGTGCTTGAAGAAGCTCTATGGAAAGAAGCAGTTCGCGAGCTGGCAAAACCGCATTTAGCAGGTTTTTTGCTTTTGATGTGTGGGTTCTGGTTTATGTTTAATGCCCTGTTTGATGTGCTGCCACTGCATATTCGCGACTGGGTAGATACGTCGGTTATTGTCGGTGCCTTATTCGGGCCGGAAGGAACCCAGAGCGGGTTCTGGAAATTTATTTTGGGCATGAATTTTGAAGGCACACGAATCATGCCCGAAGGTCTGCTTAATGTGAATGCGGGGCTGATTATGGTCACCTGTTTTCTCTTCGCTCAGATAAGTAGCAAATTCAAAGCCATAAACAGCATGATTCTGGGGACGCTTTTGTGTGGTCTTGCCTTCGCGGCAATGGGGTACACCGCGGCAGGCTGGGTGGTTTTTACCGGAATTATTTTCTTCAGCATGGGCGAAATGTTTTCCAGCCCCAAGTTTCTGGAGTACATTGGAAATATTGCACCGACGAATAAAAAGGCCATGTATCTAGGCTTTGCGAACTTACCAATGGCGGTGGGTTGGGTAGTTGAAGCTGCAATTGTACCTTCGCTTTATGGGAAATATTCAGCCAAAGACACTCTGGCTCGGGAGATGCTGCAAAGTGAAGGCATGCCTCAACAACTGCTGGATCAGGTTCCTTTGGGGGATGCTTTTTCCCGGCTGGTGGAATATACCGGGACTCCCGCCGGACAGTTAAGCGAAATTCTCTACCAGTCTAATAATGTGGGCGTGGTTTGGTACATTTCGGCGGTGGTCGCTGTGCTCACGGCCATAGGGTTGGTGTTCTATGGTGTCTGGATGAAAAAGTTGCTCGCATCACCCGGTTAGATTGTTTTGGGGTAAATCTGCATGCCGACATTACGTTGTAGCCATAAGTCATGTGGGGGCAAGAGTTGTGGTGCGAGCCGCAAACGATCGAAGACCTGTTGTACTACCTTAGGTTTGGGCAGGTTATCACCGTACATGGCTTTACATTCTTCGCGCAAAAAATCCATACCGAACAGGATGGTCTCATAACTTTCATGGTTCCACAGCCCTGCAGTATCTACAGGGCTTCGGTGATCACCAGGAAAGTCTCCGCTAGACAAGGCTAAATCTGGCTGACCAGGAAAAAACTGATCTTCAAAATCCGAAGCCGTTGGTGGTTTGTGCCGCCAGTATTCCAGTTTCGCAGCCAGTCTTGGGTTTATGCGTTCGGATTTCTGCACTTCTTTCCAGAAGGCACTGTCGGCTCGTTTTGTGAGACAGTAGTGCATATTGATAAAGTCGAGCACTTCGTAGAAGCGGTTAGCCAAGATCCGATTTACCCGGAAAGCCGCTGCCTCGTATCCAGCAGGTGAATGTGGAAAGTGTTCGGCTAACATAACAGTGGCCAAATCACTCAGGTACAGCCCGGTCGATTCCAGTGGCTCGATAAAACCACCCGCCAGGCCGATACTTAAGCAGTTGCCCACCCACACTTTTTCACGCCGGCCTACTTTGAAGCGAACCAGCCGGGTCTCCAGTGACTCACAATGCGCACCTTCGTAACGGCGTAACTCCGCTTCAGCATCCTTTTCATTGATGAAGGCACTGCTGTGTACATAACCAAGGGACTTACTGGTTTGCAGTGGAATTTCCCAGACCCAGCCAGCGGACAGGGCGGTGGCTTGTGTGTAGGGCCGTACAAAACCAGGATAGAAGCGATCGTAGGGCACATGCATGGTTACGGCCCTGTCACACAATAACCATTGAGAATAGTCCAGAAATTCAACGCCCATGGTTTTTTCGATTAAAACAGAAGCAAAGCCGGTGCAGTCTATAAACAGATCTGCCTCAAGCTTTAAGCCTCCACGTGATATCACGCTGGCAATGTTCCCATTTTCGGCGCGTTTCACTTCCACGACATGGTCTTTATAGTGACTAACACCACGCTGGGTAGCATGTGCGCAGAGATAATCCGCAAATTTGAGCGCATTCATATGATAGGCGTAGGTGAGTGGTGCACCAAAGTCTCCAGGACGACCCTGTTTGGGCGCCAGGCCCAATTCACAGATCACAGGCTGCGCTGACACTGTTTCCATAAAGGGGATGGAGCGGTCGCTCATTAGCCAGCTTCGCCCCGAGCGGTCGATAGGTGCCGGGCGATATCGACTAAAAGGATGGTGGTAAAACTCTCCTTGGTTGTGTAGCCAGTTAACGTATCGAATAGACTGTTTAAAGGTACCGTCCACCGTGCGCATAAAATCCAGCTCATCAATACCGATGACTTTCAAAATGTGGTTTATATTTGGAATTGTGGCTTCACCCACGCCGATGCGCGGCACATCCGGAGACTCGATTAACGAAATTTCTGCTATTTTTTTGGGCCCGTTATCGGGGTGATTTAGTGCTGCGTTAAGATATGCTGCCGCCATCCACCCCGCAGAGCCACCACCTACTATTAAAATACGCTGTGCTTGCATAAAGTATGTCTGGTCCGGATGAGTTGTAGTTCGAAGGACAGTATACAGATATCTGGCAGCCTATTTTATATGCGGAAAAGGTTCGCAAATCCATAGATGTTAAATTGTGCAATTGTCGGACAAACATGCAATGGGCTATAAATAATCATTGTTTCTTCATTTTTTTTAGTTTACTTAGTCAAAAATTGCGTTAATATCCGCAGGTTAGAGTGTAACGGTTCTGTAACATTTGTAAGCAGATGCAACAGAAGACGAAAACACGGATTGTCACGAATCGCCAGACATCGCAAATAATTGCGATTGGTTTCCTTTTTGGGAGCACTAATTAAGGCGATCTGAACCTTTTGGGGATATACAATATGAGAAATATTGCGTCATTCAGAAAGAATCCATTGGCTTCCGCCATTGGATTAGCCATAACGGCGAGCGCGCTGGGCGTAAGTCCACAAGCGCTTGCAGAAGAAGAAGCACTGGTAGAAGAAGTGGTTGTAACCGGTTCGCGTATCAAGCGGGACGGTTTCAATAATTCCTCTCCTATTGATGTGTTGTCCGCCGAGCAGGCTATCACCCAGGGTTATACTTCTGTGGGTGCGCTGCTGCAAAACACTACTATTGCTGCTGGTTCACCTCAGGTGACTGCGGCCTCGTCATCTGCGTTTGTACAAAATGGTGGTGTTGGAACCTCGACATTGTCATTGCGTGGTTTGGGCGCCAACAGAACACTGGTTTTGTTGAATGGACGTCGAGCCGGGCCTTCAGGTACACGCGGTGGCGTTTCTTCTTTTGATCTCAACGTAATTCCGTTGTCTGCCATCGAGCGCATCGAAATACTGAAAGACGGTGCATCCTCTATTTATGGATCTGATGCTGTAGCCGGTGTAGTAAATATCATCACCAAGAAGAGCGATGGCGGAAGTTTTGACGCATTTCTTACTCAGCCAACTCGAACTGGTGGTGAGCAGCAAAGAATTAGCGCTTCCTGGGGCAAGACCTTTGAAAAAGGTAACTTCCGTATTACGGGAGACTACAACCGACAGGCAGAGCTGGAGCGTGATGACAGGGGTTTCTTCAGTTGTGGTGAACAATATGTGTTTAACCCCGACACTGGAGCACGACGGGATGTGGTTGATCCGCGTACAGGTAAGCCACACTGTGCAGATCCAATGGTGGTATTTGGGGCCATGTATGGATATATGACTATCAGGGTCCTGGCGGTAATGTACCGGCTGCCAATAACCGGTTGGCACAGTTTGACTATGATGGTGACTTGGGTAACTACATTCCAGGCTATGCCGTGGATGCCAGTAATCCAGATTTTTTAACCTCGCCCGACGGCTGGTTTCCAGTGGGCTATGACCGCGCATCTGACGGCGTGACCAACTTCCAGCATCCCTTCTATGACGATACTTCGTTGGTACCGGAAACTGAAAATTTCACCGTGTATGCTGAGGGCGAGTATGAGTTTTCTGAGAACGTATCGGGCTATGGTGAAGCGCTGCTCAACCGTCGTAAAACGAAAGTAGACGGTTATCGCCAGTACTGGTCGTATATCTACAATGAAACTTTCTTTGGTGGCAACCCCTTGAGCGCTGGCTGGACTGGCTCACAATGGTTTAGCCCAACGCCGATTACTGATCATTCTGATACTAAAATTGAAGTAGACTACGCTCGTTTTGTTGCCGGTTTACGCGGTGATTTTGCGGAAGACTGGAGCTGGGATGTGTCATTTCAATACAGTAACTCCGACGGTGACTACAGAGATGACCAGGTCTACAACGATTCAATAAGAGACCAGAACTGGTTGAGTGGACCTTGTGCAGGCACCCTGACATCGGTACGTGGTGTACCCTGTATCGATGTTCCCTGGCTCGACCCTGCCTTATTGGCTGGAGAAGTGAGCCCTGAAATTGCTGCTTTCCTGTTTGGTACCGAAACAGGTAATACCAAATACACACAGTGGTCAGTTGAAGCGGTTGCTACGGGTAGTGTGTTTGAACTGCCAGCTGGATCTGTTGGGGTTGCCGTAGGTGTACATTATCGGGATGATTCGCTTAACGATACACCCGGGGAAATTACGCTCGCGGGTAATACCTGGAACACCAGTGCTTCTGGAATAACCAAGGGTGATGACAATACCAAGGCGGTATTTGCTGAAATTGATATTCCATTGCTTAAAGACAAGCCTGGATTTGAAAACCTGAGTGTTAACGCCTCAGCACGCTGGACCGATGTGGATTCCTATGGCGATGACACAACTTATAAAGTTGGCCTTAACTGGCAGATTATCCCCCAGGTACGTGTTAGAGCCAGTCAGGGTACTTCTTTTAGAACCCCGGCATTGTTCGAGTTATTTCTTGCTGACCAGACTTCGTCTTTGGCCCAGAGCCGAATCGACCCCTGTATTCGTTGGGGAACGGCCCTGGATGGTGGTGATATCAACCAGCGCATCGCTGATAACTGTGCATCGGAAGGTATTCCCGACGATTTCGGTGGAGCAGCCATCTCGTCCACCATTATCACAGGTGGTGGCTTTGGAGTACTGGACGCTGAAACCTCCAAGTCCAAAACGATAGGTGTTATTTTTCAGCTCGAAGAACTGGATTTCAGCCTGTCTCTGGATTACTTTGATATTAAAGTTAAAAACGAAGTATCCCAGATTGGAGCTGCAAATATTGTCACGGGTTGTTACAACTCCAACAATTTCGCAACGGAGCCCTTGTGTGACCTGTTTGACCGGTCAGGAATTGGCTCAGATGGCATTGGTGGTGTTGACAATATTCAGGACAGTTTTATAAATATAGCGGAGCAGCGAAACAGAGGTATCGATTTTGCAACGCGCTATCAGACGGAACTGAGCTGGGGTAATTTGCTGGTTGAAGCGCAGGTTACCTACCAGCTGGAAGACGAGATTGACCTCTTCCTGGATCCGGAAGATCCACCGGTAGACACTAATGGTGAGCTGGGTGATCCAGAATGGATTGGCCAGTTGAGCGCTACGCTAACACGTGGAGACTGGAGCTTCTTCTGGGCTACCAATTACATTGGTAAGGCTAACAATTACGGGCCAAGTGCCTTCAATGGTGATACCACCACTTTACGTGGTGAAACAGTGCGAGTTGTGCTGGAAGCCGACTCCACCTGGTATCATGCTTTCTCGGTGACAAAGACATTTGATGATGCAGGGGTCAGTCTCCTGGTAGGTGTTGCGAATGCTTTTGACCAGAAGCCACCACGGGTAACCACCTTGAACCTGGGTGAGATTGAAACCCAGGGTAACTCGGCTTTCTACAGCCAGTACGACTGGTTGGCACGCAGGTTCTTCGTGAGCCTGAGCAAATCCTTCTAGATTTACTCTAGCTGGTAGAAGCAAATAAGAGGGTGTGTCGGCAGATGTCGGCACACTTTTTTTTTGCTTTTCTTTTCGCCTTCTTTTTGCCCCTTGTGCCCATCGTATGGCTGCGTTTATATAGGGCTGCGTTAACCTTGTAGTTACTGAGGAAGTTTCATGCCAACCATTCATGCAAAAGCTGACAATTTAAATGCGCTAAATGGCAATTACATACAGATGCCCCTCAAGCGTCCGGTTTTTCTGAACAGCGTACCCAAGTGCGGAACGCACTTGCTGCGTAACATATTAAGAATGTTTGTTCCGGTTACACAGCAATACCACAAAGCATTTATACAAATCCCCCTTCTTCAGCAGCATCAACAACAGGCATTTTCGCGATCGCGGCCGTGCCTGAGTTGGGGCCATTTGTTGTTTTCAGATGATTCTGCAATGGCACTAAAAGATATTCCACATCTGGTGCTGGTACGTGACCCCTTTGACTGGGTGTTGGCGCGCGCGCGATTTTTTCTCTCGGATACTTTTCAGGGCAACCTGGAACACCTAAAGGGCGGAAATGTATCCAATGAAGAGGTACTAAATATGATGATATTTGGTATCTATGACAAAGCCCCAACGCTCAAAGAAATTTACCTTAACAACGCAGTAGCCTGGTTGGGCACGGGAGTCCGTTTAGTGCGTTATGAGGAACTCATTCATAATTTACGCGAGTTGGAGTCGCCCCAGGCAAAGCAGTATTTTGGCGAACTATTAAAACCACTGGGATTGAATTCTCTGCCCGATGACTGGCGAGAGCGTGTAATGGTGGGTTCTGATAGAAAGCAAAGCGGAACGGCGCGTGAAAACCTTGCCGGCGGGGTAAAAGAGTTGCCCGAAGCGCTTCCGGAGATACAAAAAAAACTCGTTGAAATAGCCGCGCCAGGGTTACGCGCTATTTTGGGTTATCGCTAGCCTGGTTCTTGTATGGAACCACTTTTGTTGTATCTGCTGGACAATAGCGAGACAGAACTTGATAGTGGTCTGGCATAGAATCCACTGTTTGTATAATGTGCTGCCGCATTTTTTCGTAGTGCTGGTTAAGCTTCTCCAGCGGGACAGAATCGGCGAAGGGGTCGTAACTTTCTGGTAAACAGTCTAAGCCAATAAGTGCAGAAACCCATTGGTGCGGCGAAAATATTTCATCGTTGCTGTGTACCAGACGCCCGGACTCTTTGAAAAGTTCCAGCTTGTGCGTTAGTGAAGCGGGTAACAGACACCCTTGCCGTTGTTTCCAGAAAGCGGTGTCGCTGCTGCTGTTTAGAGCATAGGGTAATAAAGCATAGTCTCGTAAATTTTCGTACTCGATTACGCTAAGCCGATTATATTCCAGGCTTGTCAGCTCATTGGAAGATGGATGGGGGAACAGTTGAACCAGTCGGGTTGCGCCACTGTATATTTGATAAAGGTAGGTGGCAGTAATAGCTTCAGATCGGCCAACACTATGACCAATAGCGATGCAGTTTCGCAACCAGGGCGTAGTTCTGAAGCCAGATCGAAATGAATCGCGCCTGGTGTCACTTAGACCTAATCCTTCAAAATTTTCAACAAACAGACTTTCTGCTTCATCCTCTCCCAGAAGATCGCTTTGATAATGATAGCGATGGTTTGTCTGGCTCTGCAGGGGCACGGTCTGAGTCCAACCGTTGGGCTGGGTCAGGTATCTGGTATATGGCAGCGGATCACCTGTGTTTGCAGTGGAAACCTCAAGACTTGCATCACAGGGAAACCACTGTTGCCATTCGCTAAATTTTGCCTCCAGTACACGATCAATTAACAGAGCTTTCTGCTCGCTACAATCCAGAAACAAATCGGCTTCCAAACGCTGCCCGTTACTCAAAATAAGGGCTCCTATATCTCCGTTTTTCCCGTCTAGTTTTACATTGCTTATGTCAGCAGAGATACACTTCACACCTTTGGACTCAGCATAGCGTTTCATGAAGCTGGTATATAAACCCAGATCTATATGCAAAGCGTAATCCAGGGTGGATAACAGAGAGGCAGAACTATGGTCGGGGCGCGCAAACTTCTTGTTGCGCGCAGCCATAGCACTAAGAGAGTAATTTTCGAATGCGTATGGCGAACCGGCCATGCGCATTTTAGTAGTGAACTGATGAAATGCAACAAACCCAAAAGTTGAGCCCTGGGTACCCAGACCTTGCATAAAAGTGTCATCCAGGCCATGCCAACCAACATATTCATTAGCCAGCTTGAAGGTTGCCTGGGTTTGGCGCATCAGCTCCTGTTCGTCAATTCCAAGTTGATTGTGAAACTTTACCAATTCCGGAATACTGGATTCCGCAGCTGCCTGGTCCGGGACGTCTGGTAGATCTATCACGATAATTTCCAGATTCTGTTCGTGCTCATTCGCTGGAAAACTATTCGCCAGAACCGAAGCAGTAATCCAGCCGCTGGCCTGGCCGCCTACTATAATTACTTTTTTAACGAATGGTTCAGACATTTCTTAGGTCTGTTCTGCTGGCGCTGCGCAGTACCGGGAAATGGTTTTTGCATGACTGGGCAGGGAGTCTGCTGCATTTAGAATTACTTTTTTCATTTGTCCTAAACGCTCTGCAATCTGTTGTGTTTGCAGACATTCCACCCGCGGATCATATTTTTTGGGTATTAAATGTTGACCATGAAATACGGACACCCAGTTTGCTTCAACAAACAAATCACTGTGTTTGTAAACTACATGACCGCGTTCATGGAACAAACGCATTTTGTACTCAAGTGAGACCGGTACGTCCATGTGTTGACAATATTTCCAAAACTCTGAATCCTGCCTTTGATTGGCCTTGTAATGAAAAATGAGAAAATCACGAACCTGCAGAAATTTGTCATCCATACTCGCATTAAAATCCTGGATTAATGCAGGTTTAAAGGATTTGTCAGGAAGACACTCAAGCAGCTTCATAATTGCAGCCTGAATTAGATAAATGCTGGTTGATTCGAGCGGTTCAAGAAACCCTCCGGAAAGGCCAATAGCAATACAGTTTTTGTTCCAGGTGCGTTTGCGTTTTCCGGTTGTGAACTTCAGAATTTTTGGGTCGGCCAGCGCCTTTCCTGGTAAATTGCCACTGAGAATTTTTTCGGCATTGTCATCGCTAAGGTAATTACTGCAGTAAACGTGTCCGTTACCAGTACGATTTTGTAATGGAATTTGCCATTGCCAACCCGCCGACTGGGCGATTGCCCGGGTGTAGGGTCTGGGTTCCGATGTGTTTTCACTGGGAATAGCGACCGCTCGATCACAGGGTAACCACCGGGACCACTCTTCGTAACCAGTGTTTAGCGCTTCCTCGATTAACAAACCGCGAAACCCTGAACAGTCGATATAAAGATCACCGTGTATTACCTCGCCGCTCTCCAGTTTTACAGATTCGATAAATCCGTCGTTTGCTCGTAATTTAGTGTCAACAATTCTGCCTTCTTTTCGTAGTACGCCCAGTTCTTCCGAGAATGTGCGTAAGAATTTTGCGTATAAACTGGCATCAAAATGAAATGCATAAAAGTAGGTGGAAAAAACCGAAGAAAGTTCTTTTGTAGGATGCTTGAATTTACCCATTTTGGCTGCAACGTAGGCTAGGCAATAGTGATCGTATTGAGTAGGGTCGCCGAGCTGCCGCATTTTGTTCCAGTAATGATGAAAACCCACTCCATTCATATCCTGGCCGAAAAAACCAAAAGGATGGATATAGCTCTCACCTATACGGGACCAGTTTTCGAACTCTATTCCCAGCTTAAAAGTAGCGTTGGTGCTGCGCATAAAATCCTGCTCATTAATGCGCAATTTCTGGTTGAAATCATGTATCGCAGGGATAGTTGCCTCTCCCACGCCAACTGTTCCTATCTGTTCAGATTCCACGAGCGTTATTGAACAGGTATTTTTGTTTAAAAAACGGGAAAGTGCTGCTGCTGTCATCCAGCCAGCAGTACCACCACCCACTATGACGATACTTTGCAGGCGATTTTTTTGTAGTTCGTTCATTCCGCTTCAGTCCACACTAAAAATAAGCCAAAGTCCATTCCCTTCACGAAATATGCACGGTAAAGTTATTGTCTCTTAACTTGATTACTGACGCGAATAAATAAAATGACCCAATCGATCCGAATACATAAAACGGGTGGCCCGGAAGTGCTAAACCTGGAAGAAGTCGACCTGCCTGAGCCTGGTCCTGGAATGGTGCGGGTAAGAAACCAGGCTATTGGTCTGAATTTTATTGATACTTACCATCGTAGCGGTTTGTACCCGGTGCCTTTGCCCTCCGGTATCGGGCTGGAGGGAGCAGGGCTGGTCGAAGCAGTTGGTAGCGACGTTTCATTAGTTGCAGGGGACAGAGTGGCTTATTGTTCCGCAGGCATAGGTGCATATGCCCAAGCATTGAATTTACCTGCTGCAAGATTGGTAAAACTACCAGCAAGCATAGATTTTGATACTGCGGCGGCGGTAATGTTAAAGGGCCAGACAACTGAATATTTAATTCAGCGCACTTACGCGCTTAAGGCGGGAGAAACCTGCCTGTTTCATGCAGCCGCTGGAGGAGTTGGGCTGATTTTTGGTCAATGGGCTCGAAGTATAGGGGCGAATGTAATTGGCACTGTGGGCTCGCAGGACAAAGCTGAGCTGGCCAAGGCACATGGTTATGCACATGTTATAAATTACCGTACCGAGAACGTGGTGGAGCGGGTATTGGAGATTACTGGCGGTGAGAAATTGCCGGTAGTCTATGACGGGGTAGGTAAGGATACTTTTGAGATGTCTATCGATCTGATTCGCCCCCGCGGTTTAATGGTGAGTTTTGGCAATGCGTCTGGCTCTCCACCTTTGCTTGATTTACATACCCTGAATGTTAAGGGCTCCCTGTATATAACCCGACCATCAATGATGGCCTATCTGGCTAGTGCCGAAGAGTCCAGGGCATCTTCTGCGGCTTTGTTCAAGTTGATCGAAAGTGGAGATATCAAACTGGATATAAATCAACGCTATGCCCTAGCTGACGCAAAGCAGGCACATATTGATCTTGAAGCAAGGAACACGACTGGATCAACAATATTGATTCCTTGATTGTGACCCCGAACGGGGTGCTAATCGGCCACACAACGTTCTTTATCCAGAAGGACTCGCTTACGCTCCAGACCCCAGCGGTAGCCACCAAGTCCACCGTCACTTTTTAAAATACGGTGGCAGGGCACCAGAATAGCAAGGTTATTTGAAGCGCATGCGCTTGCGGCAGCCCGGACTGCCTTCGGCTTGTCTATTCCTCGTGCGACTTCTGAGTACGATCTTACCTCTCCCTCAGGTACGCTCATAAGAAAACGCCAGACACGCATCTGAAACGCGGTGCCGTTTAAGTGTAATGGAATGTCGGGTGCACCGGCATTGTGTGACAGGTGTTGATTAAGCGCTTCTATCCACAAATTTAGCTGCGGGTTATTTTCAGATGTGGTCGGTGATATGTCTGCCTGGGGGTATTCTTTTTTTAGCTCAGCTAGCAAATTGTTTTTGTTATCTCCAAAATGGATATAACAGACACCTCTGCAGGTTGCTGCCATTAACAATGTTCCCAGAGCTGTTTTGCAAATGGCATAGGCTATTTTTTCGTGTTTGCCACCCGATCTATATGCAGACAACGTCATACCTATGCGCCCATCTATTTGTTCGTATATTCTGCTGGTTGACCCATACCCTGCATCGTAAATGGCACTTGATATATCGCTGCCTTTTTTTAGGGCAGACTTAAGGGTTTTTATGCGCTGGGCATTCTGGTATGCCTTTGGGCTAAGTCCATAAACCAGTTTAAAAGATTTCTGGAGATGTCCCGGGCTCATGCCAAATCTTGCAGCCAATCGCGCCAGGGTCAGAGGCTGGTCAGCATGCGCTTTTATATGCTGTGCTATTTTTGTGATAGTGGTAGTTTGTGCTGTAGTCATTCAATACTCGCGTGTGGCGAAAAGGAGACTATAAATCAGGCTCGTGCACACTAAACTCCGTTTCTGGTTATTGAACACTTTGTAGTAAGGACTAGTGAAAGTAAATTCAGATCTTTTTTCCAGTTTGCGCCCCGAGAAAGAGCAGATTCGGGAAGGCGTAGTATTGTTGCGCGGCTATTGTTCTACTCCGTTATTGCTTAAGTCTATTGAACCTGTTCTTGAAGCTGCGCCTTTTCGTCATATGCACACGCCGGGTGGGCGAAGTATGTCTGTCGCTCTTACCAATTGTGGAACTGTGGGGTGGGTTTCCGACCACTCGGGTTACCGGTATACCGCTTGCGACCCTGTGAGTGGAAAAAAGTGGCCGTCAATGCCTGCCAGCCTGTCTGATCTGGCAAAGGGTGCTGCATTCAAAGCGGGTTTTTGTGAGTTTGCACCCGATTGTTGCCTGATTAACTGCTATGAGGCAAACGCCAGTTTAGGCGCTCACCAGGACAAGGATGAACAGAATTTTAGCCACCCCATCGTTTCTGTCTCTATGGGTATGTCCACCGTTTTCTTTCTTTATGGCAATAAACGCGGTGGAAAAGCACTAAAGATTCGCCTTGAAGATGGTGATGTGCTGGTTTTTGGTGGTGCTGCCAGGCTGGCTTTTCACGGAGTGAGTAAATGTATAGCACCTGGGCCTTCATTTCTGCCCACTCGCCGGATTAATCTGACTTTTCGCCGCGCACTGGATTCTGATTTTGTTTTGCGAGAACCGGACGTTGCGCTAAATGATCGGTAACCTCTTCATAGGCAAGAGCAAACTCAAGCACACCTTGGTCTTCCCCAAACGCGCCTATTAGCTGCATTCCCATTGGGCGGCCCTGTAGATCAAAGCCCGCGGGAACGTTGACGACAGGCAATCCAGCGAGGCTTGGTCCGATAACTACTTCCATCCACCGATGGTAGGTGTCCATCATCTTTCCGTTAACAGATTCCGGCCAATGTGTCTGTTTGGCAAATGGGAAAACCTGGGCGCTGGGCAGCACTAGAAAATCGAACTTCTCCAACAAGGTGGAGATGGCCCTGTACCACGCTGTGCGAGCGAGGCCCGCGCGATAGAGAGCCTTTGCGCTGAGATCGTAGGAGCCCTCAATTTCCCATATTGCTTCCGGTTTCAGCAATGCACGACTGTCGGGATCTTCGTACAGGGGGTGCATCTTGTTCCTCATCCAGTGGCGCAGTGTCAACCATGTTTGCCAGAGTTCCTGCATATCAAATTGAGGCCTGCAGTTTTCCACGATAGCACCCAGATCTGAGAGCAGTTTCAGATTGGCTTGGCAAACATCCAGTACGCCGGACTCCATGGCCAGATAACCGTCATAGTCACCTAACCAGCCAATCCTCAAATTACTAAGTTCGAGAGCGGTGTAATCTGTCGGAGGAGGGAGTGCGTCGCGAAGAGACATCGGGTTGCCAGCATTGTGACCCGCAATGGTATCCAGCAATAATATGGTGTCGCGGGTATTTCTGCCCATGGGTCCAAGTGTACCAAGCTGTTGATAGAACAAATCATCATCCTGGCCGCTCGGAACGCGACCCTGCGAGGGACGAAAACCGATAACGTTGTTAAAAGCAGCAGGGTTTCTCAGAGATCCCATTAAATCGCCTCCATCTGCGACAGGAAGCATTCGTGTACCAAGCGCACATGCCGCACCACCACTGCTGCCGCCCGCAGTTAAGCCGGGATTGTAAGCGCTGCCCGTTGCTCCAAAAACGGGGTTGTAGGTTTGTGAACCCATGCCAAACTCGGGTGTATTGGTTTTGCCGATAAAAATAGCGCCTTTACTGCGAATACGAGCAGCCAGCAGATCATCTTTGGCAGCCATGCTACCGGCGAATAAGGGCGACCCCATACTCGTCGGAAATCCGTGTGCGTTTGCCAGATCTTTAATTGCGTGCGGCATACCATGCATCCATCCCCAGTACTCGCCTCTGTCCAGAGCACGGTCCGCTTCCTTTGCTAGCTCCAGACAGTGTTCTGTGTCCAGCATGCTAACAATGGCGTTGTACACAGGGTTGTACTGCGCAATACGTTTGGTATAGGCCTGCATAACCTCATAACAGCTGGTGTCCCGGTTGCGAATAGCCTGCGAAAGTAAAGCAGCGGTCAATTCTGTTAGATCGGAGGGTAGCGCTGGTTTGCTTGGCATTAAATGTTAATCCGGACATTGCGGCTAAGACATCGTGCATTATCAGTCATCTGGATACTATCGGGAATTACGGATGTCTTTGTTCCGGGTGAACGCTATACGCTTGGATAATTTATCCAGGCGAACACCTGCTTAAGTTGAGAAAAGTGAGTTTTTTATGGCAGTAACTGCTAGTACACAAAAAGCCGAACATTTTGATGTTCTTGTCGTTGGTGCCGGAATATCCGGAGTGGGAGCGGCATACCACTTAAAGGATCAGTGTCCTGATCAAAGTTTTGTGGTGTTGGAGGGAATGGAGAGTTTTGGCGGAACCTGGTGGATGCATCGTTATCCTGGAATTCGCTCTGATAGCGATTTGTACACCTTTGGATACCGGTTCAAACCCTGGACCAGTGCACCCATAGCATCGGCTGAAGAAATCCTGAGTTATATGGGTGAAGTGATTGAAGAAAATGGACTCGATGACCACATTCGATATTCACACCAGATACAGACGGCCAGCTGGTCCAGTGCTGACAAATTCTGGACACTGGAAGGACATAGAAAAGACACCGGGCAGTCAGTACGATTTACCGCGAATTTTCTCTGGATGTGTCAGGGCTATTACAAACATGCAGAGGGTTATACGCCGGACTGGAAAGGAATGGAGGACTTTAAAGGTGAGATTATACATCCGCAAACCTGGCCTGAAGATCTGGACTACAAAGGCAAGAAAGTACTGGTGATTGGTTCCGGAGCAACAACCGCGACGCTTGTTCCCGCGATTGCGGCAGATTGTGAACACGTAACTGTATTGCAACGCTCTCCTACCTATTTTATACCTGGTGAAAACAAAAATGAACTAACGGATACACTTCGAGAGTTGGAAATTGATGAAACCTGGATACATGAAATTGCTCGTCGCCAGGTATTGTTTATGCAGGCGGAATTTACGCGCCGTGCCATGGAAGAGCCCGAAGAAGTAAAGAAAGAGTTACTGGCTGGTGTGCGGACATTTTTAGGCCCGGATTACGATATAGAAACCCATTTTACACCTCGGTATCGTCCATGGCGGCAGCGTATTGCTTTTGTGCCTGATGGTGACCTTTTTAAAGGTATTAAGTCTGGAAAGGCCACAATGGTTACGGACGAAATTGAAAATTTTACCGAAGCGGGTATTTTGCTTAAATCTGGTAAAGAAGAAAAAGCGGATATTGTTATTACGGCAACCGGTTTTAATCTCAGCGTACTTGGAGGCATTCAGTTTTCAGTAAATGGAAGCGCAGTCGATTTTGCCGATACGGTCACCTATCGTGGCATGATGTTTACCGGCGTACCAAATATGGTGTGGGTTTTTGGCTATTTTCGCGCGAGCT
>Ga0256847_1000131_pt1 | contig 51253 bp, 31 predicted proteins | sample TeddybearmetaG_FD_189099 | JGI IMG/M metagenome (GOLD analysis project Ga0256847, IMG submission 189099) | Hydrothermal vent microbial communities from East Pacific Rise, Pacific Ocean - Teddybear | ecosystem: Environmental > Aquatic > Marine > Hydrothermal vents | place: Pacific Ocean: East...
CTCGGCCTCTGTCGGCAGCGTAAAGTTTTGCCCGGTTCTATGACTTAACCATTCCGCATAATCCGTCGCATCCCCCCAGCTTATAGACACAGCCGGTTGTTGTGGGCCATTCAAACTATATCCTTTATATGCTTGGCTGTTGTGGTTCGGTTTCATTTTTCTAAATTGAGCATTGGTAATTTCATACTTACTCATCCAAAACCCTTGATCAATACTGACGCGGTGTTTTTGCTCCCCATGATACCGACCATCTTCATTACTTGGGCTACCCATTTGGAAATGTCCTGCAGGAATGTAAACAAACTCAATGTCAGTGCCTGGGTCTGTCCAGGTTTGGCCTTGTTTCGGTTGTGAGGCTTCCAACGTATCTTCTGCCATGTCGAATTTTTTTAGCTTGGCACGAAATAATACCGCCAGTTTCCCTTGGGGATATTCATCAAGATACGTTTGTATTTGGATCTGGTCGTCTTTGTCCATGTATTGAATGAAAATATCTTCTACACTGGCACCATGGACAATAGGGTTCGGTACATTTTGGGTCAAGTTCGTGAAGTAAAACTCACCAATAATAGACCCCTCGCGGTAAGGCAGCTGTTTTTCCCCTGTCGCGTTGTATACCGCTTCCGCCGTTTGTTTAAATACTTGATCTACCGTAAGCCCCGGCTGGTTTAGTTTCTGCAATAAATTCTGGGTAAATACCCCGTTGCGTCCTTGGCCATCGGCCGCTTTTTCACCGGGGGAAGCCGCGTATAAAATCATTGAACCTTTGGGGACGGGAATGCGGGTTAAACCACGAGAGTACGACGCACGAAACGACCCACCAAACGGGTTATCACGGCACGCATCTAAAATCACTAAATTCAGATTATTCCCCGCTGCCTCCATTTTCCCCAATACGCGCCCTGCATCAATGGCTTCATATTCCACATCGGTTTCACCATCTATCGTCGCACCAATTGGAATGAGATAATTACGGTTTTTAACTTGCACGCCATGACCCGCAAAATAAAATAACCCCACGCTGTCAGGTTGCACCAGTTGTTTGCCAAACTGACTAATCGCTTGCTTCATCTGCCGCTTATCCGCATCGAGTTTTTGAGTCACGCTAAAACCCAATGCAGTTAATGCTGTTGCGATATCTCTCGCATCATGCTTTGGATTTTCTAAGTTGCCGATTTCTTTTCCATAAGCACTATTGCCTATCACCAACGCAATACGATTTTGCGCCAGCACGGAATTGCAGAGTATCAACATCAATAAGAGTGAAAGTAGTCGGTTTTTCATGATCATTTGCGGGGTTAATGTACGCTCAATTATAGCTCAAACTTTAAAGCGCGATTATATTAGCATATTTATAAATACAAACATTATATTCCTTCACTTACATCGTAAAATGGGGTTATAGAAAAAATAGATCAAGTGGCCCATTAAATACTACAGCGCCCTCAACAAACGAAAGCCCAGAAAATAATCGCTGTCGTCGGACGTACTATCATCACGAGCGGTACAGCGGCTGCGCGATGCGCCATCGTTCCAACTGCCTCCCCGAATCACGCGATCTTGACCACCTGCATCATATATAGGGTTGTGACGTCCATGTGAACGGTAAGCGCTATCGCTATAATCATCTTGCACCCACTCCCACACATTGCCACTCATGTCATACAAACCTAAACCATTGCCATCTTTTTGCCCGACAGGATGGGTTTTACGATCAGCATTGCCCTCATACCAAACCGCTGAATTGGCCGAGTTTCTCCCTGCATATTTTTGGTTTTTTCCGCCACTGCGACACGCATATTCCCATTCTGCTTCTGTTGGCAAGCGATACGTCTTGCTGCTTTGGGCGTTTAACTTACGTATAAACGCTTGGGTGTCATCCCAAGAAACTTGCTCTACTGGGCAAGTCTCATCATCACAGTCGCCATCGGAAAATACGCCGCCATTACTTGCAAAGTGGGCGGGATTGTTTCTCATCAGCTTTTTCCATTGCCCTTGCGTGACTTCGGTTTGACCCAACCAATAACCATCCACACACACTTCATGCACGGGTTTTTCGTCACCATCACCTAAACGGCTACCCATCTGAAAACATCCTTTCGGCACCCACACAAATTTCATACGGGTGTTGGGGTCTGTCCAAGTTTGACCCTGCTTCACTTGTCCCGCGTACTTCAATGGCAAAGCTTCTTTTTTCAAGACACCTCGCACCGTTTGATTGCTCGCAAGCTGAAGCATTTGTTCAAACGTCTCATAGCCTTCTTTTTCTATTTTTAGGGTGTACTCACCAGGCGGTAATTTCACGTCTAGACGAGTCGTGCCATAGTTTTTCCCATCAATATATACCGTGTCACCATTGACATTCGAGCGCACGGTTAAGGTGTATTCTGAAATCTCGAATTTTTTCAGTTTGGCTCGGAATAATACCGCCAGTTTCCCTTGGGGATATTCATCAAGATACGTTTGTATTTGGATCTGGTCGTCTTTGTCCATGTATTGAATGAAAATATCTTCCGTACTGGCGAGACTAACCATGGGGCTTGGGGTTGGGCTGGTGGATTTATTGATGCGCGTTAGCCGAAAGTAAAACTCACCAATGATTGAGCCCTCACGATAAGGCAGTTGTTTTCTGCCTGTCGCGCTGTATACCGCTTCTGCCGTTTGTTTGAAGACTTGATCGACCGTGAGCCCAGGCTGGTTTAGTTTCTGCAATAAATTCTGAGTAAATACCCCGTTGCGCCCTTGGCCATCGGCCGCTTTTTCACCGGGGGAGGCGGCGTATAAAATCATTGAGCCTCTGGGAACCGGAATGCGGGTTAAACCACGGGAATACGCCGCACGAAATGACCCATCAAACGGGTTATCACGGCACGCATCCAAAATCACCAGGTTCAAGCTGTTACCTGCGGCTTCCATTTTCCCCAATATGCGCCCTGCATCAATGGCCTCGTATTCCACATCGGTTTCGCCATCTATCGCCGCACCAACCGGAATAAGGTAATTGCGATTTTTGACTTGTACGCCATGACCCGCAAAATAAAATAATCCCACGCTGTTGGGTTGTGCCAGTTGTTTACCAAATTGGTTGATCGCTTGCCTCATCTGCCGCTTATCCGCGTTGAATTTTTTGGTCACGCTAAAACCCAATGCGACCAATGCGTTTGCGATATCTCTTGCATCATTCTCAGGGTTCTTTAGATTACCGATTTCTTCCCCGTAAGCACTATTGCCGATCACCAATGCAATACGCTTTTGCGCCAGGGCTGGATTGCCGAGTACCAACATGAGTAAGAGTAAAAATAGTCGATTTTTCATCATCATTTACAGTTTTAAAACAGGATCGAAAAGATTCCGGCTCATGGCCTCAATTTGGCATTCCCGGCCGAGCTTGTCCAACAAACGGTTAAGACTGTAGCTTCTCGCTGCGCAAAAACTACAATCCAACCGGATTCGTTAAGTTTGTATTTTTACTTTCTTTTTATTAACTTCACTCCGTAGCCGGCTATAATGCCAACCATTACCACGATAACAAGACCAATTGACACAGCAAGCTCGCTGCTACTCCCACTGATCACGCCAGCGATAATATATTTTTTTCCGACTACGCTTAGCAAAAATCCAGCGACTCCCGCCCCTATAAGCGCAGTCACCCAATCGAACGCCCATTTAGTTTTCGGATTATCCGCTTTTCCTTCCCTATTTTTTGATAAAACATGTGCTGCAATGCTCCCCTGGGATACATCATCAACGACATCTGCCATCGCCTTTTTGTAATTGAATAGGATGAGCCCTATTCCGACAATCATTGCAATAGTCGCTAAATTCAAAGGCAGCATAGACAAAAGAAATTGTAAATTGAAACCGGATGAAATTTTATCGTACAGCAGCCCGACGAAAAACCACACCCCCACAATACCCAATACAGGCAATGGCACTAGGTCGCTTTTGAACTGGCCCTTAATAACCTTCACCCCTATCCATAATAGAAATGCGATGAACACCGCTGTCCATGGAATCCAAACGAGGGAAATCCAGGAGAATTCAAGTACGATTCCCTCACTTGTGGTGGGCATGGCGAGCCTGGCAAACCAATAACCAAATAAAGCTTCCATAACCCTGTACGCCAGTGATGAAGGGTCCCCATTTGGCACCAATAACCAATAGACTTTAACGAGTAAAACAAGGCTTGCGCCACCTGCAAGCAGATTTCCGCCCAGTTTATACCGATCGGTTGAATGCATATTGCTTCCTAGATTTTTCATCATGATTGAAACGCTGCGTATGGTGATCACCAAGACGCTGGCGAGAACCGAGACACACCGCCACCGGGGAGTGTTACGTTGCTATTACTCGAAAGTTGGCCGGAATATGATGGGATACCGTCATCCCATCGCCCAAACACACAGAGGTGTTCGCGGTCTTTTCCTTTGCAATACCATGCGCGCCATGCCACAACCTCTTTTCCTGCTTGCGTATTCTCGCAAACAAACGATGCTAAGTAGATCCCCGTATCGAGAGCAGCAGTCTCTTCGGTCAATTGCGGTGATGAACATTTCGCAACGGGGAACTCCGGGTTGGACACTCGTTTTGGCATTGTCTGCCCATCGGCTTGGCGCTTAACTACCTCTGCTTCCAGGCTATCTTGTGCGATGACTCTTGCTTGACGTCTGGCTTCCTTTTGAGCCTCCCGTTCCTGTAAGGTAGGGCCGCTTGAACATCCTACAAGCACCTCCAATACGAGTATGAAAAGCGTAAATTGTATTGACCTTGCTGTGATACACATAACGTGTTCCTCATCCTTTGAAGTAATGATTAAAAACCGGGCTTGCCCAGCAAACTAACTTCATTCACCAAACTGCCCAGCCCATTGCCTTACTTGTCGTATTCAGGCGTTGCACTCGTCCGATGAATACTCAAATCTGCGCCGATATACTCTTCTTCTTCCGATAAGCGCAAACCTAACACCCCTTTGAGCACCCCATAAATGATGAATCCACCCAGCAATGCAATGCCAATCCCCATCAAGGTTCCAGTCAGTTGGGACATAAAACTCACCCCCCCTTTACCCCACATTGACTCCAGACCAAAAATACCCGCAGCCACGCCACCCCAAGCGCCACAAACACCATGCAAAGGCCAAACGCCCAATACATCATCTATTTTGAGTATATTTTGCGTCAAGATAAAGGCCCAAACAAACAAAGCACCGGCAATGCCACCGGTGGCTAGTGCGCCAATGGGATGCATTAAATCCGACCCCGCACAGACGGCAACCAAACCTGCCAAAGCCCCATTATGAATGAAACCTGGGTCATTCTTGCCCACCACTAGGGAGACCAAAATACCGCCCACCATGGCCATTAAAGAGTTCACTGCAACCAAACCACTCAAGCCCTCAATAGATTGCGCGGACATCACATTAAACCCAAACCAACCCACGGCCAGCGTCCAGGAACCTAACGCTAAAAACGGAATGCTAGACGGTGGATGCATTGAGATTTGACCATTTGCCCCGTAGCGGCCCCTTCTTGCGCCCAATAAAATCACTGCAGACAATGCCACCCAGCCGCCAAAGGCATGCACGACAATGGAACCTGCAAAATCATGGAATTGATACTGCTCTGTGCCCCCAAAAAATTCCCCAATCCAAGCATTGATGCCAAAATTGCCATTCCACACAATCCCTTCAAAGAACGGGTACAAAAAAGCCACCAACAAGCATGAGGCAATTAACTGTGGGTAAAATTTTGCGCGCTCAGCAATGCCGCCTGAAATAATCGCGGGAATGGCGGCAGCGAACGTCAAGAGGAAGAAAAATTTGACCAATCCAACGCCATTATTTGCTTCCAAAACGGTCGCACTCTCAAAAAAATTGGTGCCGTAAGCGACGGTATAACCAATAAAAAAATACGCCACGGTCGACACCGCGAAATCCGCTAAAATCTTAACCAAAGCATTCACTTGGTTTTTAGACCGCACCGTTCCCACTTCTAAAAAAGCAAACCCCGCATGCATCGCCAGCACCATCACAGCACCAATCAACAACACCAGAACGTTCGCGCCATCAGCCATATTTTGCGTCATAAATCCTCCACTCCCCTATCTAATGGTTTATACATCACACTTAAATCAGCCATTTTCAGCTTATCATTCAATGGGTTAATTGCAGATAAGTTAAGGCTGAAAAATAACGCGACATTATGCCGTATTTCCGTGAGCAAAACAAAACCAATTGTGCTAGAGGCCTGAAAAAAGAAGGGGCGGAGTAGGGCTGGACTTTCCCTTGCGGGCTGACTACCATGCGAATCACACTGTTTGCGTCATTGACTAATAAAAAAAAGCCGCACCTTTATGCCCGCACAGAAAAAACGCCCAAGAAAAACCACCCGCAGCAAAAGAAAGACCCCCAAACCCTCCCGTTGGCGTCCAATCCGGCGATTTTTGCTGTGGTCAATGCTGATGGGTACGGTGGTATTGTCACTCTACGTGGTGTATTTAGACCATATCGTGCGCGAGAAATTGGCCGGCAACCGCTGGACGTTGCCCGCCCGTGTGTATTCACAGCCGATTGAACTGTATCAAGGCGTTAAATTGAGCGCGTCCCAATTGGAAAAAGCGTTGGTGCGGATTGGTTATCATGCTAGCAAGAAAGTCCGACAAGCCGGGCAATATCGACGCTATAAAAACACCTTACACCTTTATACCCAAGGCTTTAATTTTTGGGATGGTGACGAACCATCATTGCCCGTCACCATTCGCATTAAGGGCGGTTATGTTGACCGCATGATACACACGCAAAACAAGACGGACATCGATCTACTGCGTTTAGAACCTGAAGAAATCGGCCAGATACACCCCGCGCAATATGAAGACCGTATTCTCATTGCATATCAGAAAATCCCGCAAAAATTCCTGTCAACGTTAGTCGCGGTGGAGGATCGCAAGTTCTATCGACACTGGGGGGTGGATGTTTGGGCGCTAGGGCGTGCCTTTATCGCCAATTTTAAAGCCGGTCGCGTGGTGCAAGGGGGCAGTACGTTAACCCAACAATTGGCCAAAAACTTTTTCCTCACCCGAGAGCGCACCTTGTGGCGAAAATTCAATGAAGTGATTATCGCGCTGTTAATCGAGGTTCACATTGAGAAACCGGCCATTTTAGAAGCCTATAGTAACCAAGTGTTTCTTGGCCAATCGGGTGCCAAAGCCATTCATGGCTTTCAACTGGCAAGCCAGTATTATTTCGCCAAATCGTTACAACAGTTATCCAATGCAGAAATCGCCATGCTGGTCGGCATGGTTAAAGGCCCGTCCCATTATCACCCGATCAAACACCCAAAGCGGGCACGAGAGCGACGCCGCATTGTCTTAAAACAGATGCGAGACCAACAGGTCATCTCCAGTACAGAAATGAAAAGGGCGTTAACCCAACGTTTGCCCAAAAAAGCCGGGCAACGTTTGGCACAATCCCGTTACCCCGCGTTTTTGTCCTTGGTGAAACAACAACTCACCCGTGATTATGATGAAACCGATTTAAAAACCACGGGGTTGAAAATTTTCACCACCTTAAAACCGAATGTGCAACAAGCGGCAGAAAACGCTTTGGTTTCAGAGCTGAAACAATTAGAGCGCCAATATCGATTGAAACGCGGTAAGTTACAAGGCGCGGTCATCGTCGTCTCGCCACAGGAAGGCGAAGTGTTGGCCGTGGTCGGTGATCGAAAAACCCGTTATCAAGGTTTTAACCGCGCTTTACATGCGTATCGCCCCATCGGTTCGTTGATTAAACCGGCGGTGTATCTCACCGCATTACAAAAAGATTACACGTTAACCACCTCAATCAACGACAGTGCGGTGACCTTAAAAACCCATGATGGCACGCTCTGGAAGCCGAAAAATTATGATAGCAAAACCCATGGCGCAACGCCTTTGTACCAAGCCTTGGCAAAATCTTACAATTTGGCCACCGTCCATTTGGGCATGGACGTTGGTTTAGAGTCCGTCATTCTGACGTTACGCCGCTTAGGCTACGAAAAACCCATCTCGCCCCTGCCCTCCTTATTACTCGGCACCACAGAAATGAGCCCGTATGAAGTCGCACAAATGTATCAAACGTATGCCAGCGGTGGGTATTATGCGCCGTTAAGGGCGATTCGTTCGGTGTTAGATGCACACAACGAGCCCCTTAACCGCTATCCATTGACTGTGGATGAACGTTTGGACAGTGCCAGTGTTATCTTGGTTAACCATGCCATGCGTGGCGTGATTGAGCTGGGCAGTGGTCGTGGCTTACGCAAATGGCTGCCTGAAGAGGTTGTCATCGCCGGCAAAACCGGCACCACAAACGACACCAAAGACAGTTGGTTTGCCGGTTTCGGCAGCGATAAAGTCGGCGTGGTTTGGGTCGGATACGATAATAATCGCCCCACCAAACTCACCGGCTCCAAAGGCGCTATGCGCGTTTGGGGCAAAATGATGCAACAAGTCGGCATTAATGCTTATTTCCCACCCGTGGCACAGAACATACATTGGTTGCCGGTCAACCCCCAGTTAAATTTACTCGCACCTGAAGGTTGCGAAGAGCAAGTCACAATGCCTTATATCATCGGCACAGAACCGCAAGACTATGCCGAATGCGCATCAACAGAAAAAGGATGGTTAGACCAATGGTTTCAATAACACCTTCAAACATTCGCTGGATGACTTGCATACTGACTTATTTAAGTTTACAAGCTTGTAGCATCGTTCCATCCCCTACGCCATCACCGGTACTTGAGCGCCAATCACACCGACACGATCAGACACCCACACACACTCACAGCCATATCACGCCCCAACCGATCAACGAAAGTGATTTGTCCTCGCCGGACTCAAGCCAACAATCGCGCAAAACCCGGCTGAAAAAAGTCCATCCGGCCATCGCCAAGTTATTAAAACAAGCGCTGGGTCAACAACAACAAGGGGATTTAGAAAAATCGGCCGCCACGATTGAGCGTGCACTGCGCATCCGCCCCAACGAGCCCTTAGCTTGGAATCGTTTGGCGTTTGTGCGTTTTCAACAAGAACAATGGCAACAAGCAGAACACTTGGCCTTAAAATCCAATTCCTTAGCCGCGAATAAACACCGCTTAAAAGTACGTAATTGGCGCATCATTGCCGATGCGCGCAAACACCAAGGCAATGCCATTGGCGCGAGAGCGGCACAACGGCAGATCCGACAATTAACGCGCTGAAGCGGTTGATGGCAACTGAAAAAAACCAACACTGCGTTGTAGCTCAAGCGCTTGCCCTGACATTTCTTGAGCGATTGAGGCAAGTTCTTCTGATGCAGCCGCATTGTGCTGTGAAACCTGTTCCAACTGGCCAACCGCAGTATTCACTTGGGCCACACCACTGGATTGTTCCGCCGATGCTGCGGCAATCTCATTAATCAAGTCTGCGGTCTTTTTAATCCTCGTCACAATCTCATCCAATAATGCACCGGCCTCTTGCGCCCGGTTCACCCCCGTACTGGCCAGCGCATTAATCTCTTGCGCGGATACACGGCTTTGTTCGGCCAGTTGACGTACCTCATCGGCCACCACCGCAAAACCTTTGCCATGCTCCCCCGCCCGCGCCGCTTCAATTGCTGCATTCAATGCCAGCATATTGGTTTTGTAGGCAATGTCCTCAACCACGCTAATTTTTCCGGCAATGTCTTGCATCGCGGCAATCGTACTCTTCACCGCTTGACCGCCCTTTTCTGCTTCACTGGCGGCTTCCTCTGCCATCGTATTGGTCACTTGTGCATTGTCTGAGTTTTGCGTAATAGACGCTGCCATCTGTTCCAACGACGCACTCGTCTGCTCCACACTGGCCGCTTGTTCGCTACTGCCTTGGCTCAAGCTTTGTGCGGTTGAATTGATCTGGTTGGAAGCGGTGGTGACGTGATCAGACCCCGCCCGTACTTGCACCATCACCGTTTTCACTTTATCCACAAAAGCATTAAAAGCATCGGCGGTTTTGCCTAACTCATTGGCCCCAAAATCCGGGAAACGCAGGCTTAAATCGCCACTGTCACGCAATTCATTGGAGACCCGCATCATCACCGTACAAGGCCGAGTGATCATACGAATGCTCACCATCGCAACCGCGAGGCCAATCAACACCGCCATCACGCTGATGAACCACATAAACTCAATGAGAAAGGTCGATGCTTGACCCGCTGCACGGACATCTTCATCCGCCAGTTGTCGCTGACTGTTCGCCATGGCATGAAGGTTCACCAAAATTGTCGATGCCTCCGGTGCCGCTTTACGGCTTAACCAAGCATTCGCAACGTTCCATTCATTAGACCCTCGGATCTCAAACATTTTTGCCGGCAGTTTCACAAACACCTGCCGAGCCGCTTGCATGTGATTGAACGCTTGTTGTTGCTCTGCGGTGAATAAATCACGCTGGCTAGAAAGATCCCGAAAGCGCCGTTCATTTTTGACCCAGAGTTGATTGAATTGCGCGCTAAATTTAGCCTCCCCAGTCAACAAATACGCACGAATGTTGGCCAGAGATAATCCCATAGTTCCGCGGACATCGGCCATCATGCCCAACAAATTTTTACGCTCTGGGGTGGCTTCCTCAGCGCCTTCCAAATCGATCAATCGGGTAATGTTTTGCACAATAATGTTGGCTGCCGGCGCAGCTTGTGTCATGAGAATTTTGGTTGCGGGGGTCTCATCGGGGGTTCCGATAATGTCTTCGATGGCTTCCTGTGCTTGTTGAAACAGATGCAAGCTCGACTCAACCTTCTGCAAGCGTGACACATTTTCCGCATTCGTCCAGTCGCTTGAAAAATTTTTCAAGGTGGATAAGTTCGCGTACATATCCGCCCACGCGTGCTTTCTCTGCTGTTTAAAAACATCCTTTCGCAGTAACATCCAGCCACGTAATGCTGATAACGAATCGTTTAGGCTACTGATCATCTGGGTCGTTGCAATCACTGTGGGTTGGCGCAGTTGAATGACTTTTTCATTAATCGATTGGGTATCCTTAACTTGCAGGCTAGAAAATACCGCCATCAAGATCATGCTGGCGATGAGAATAGCAAACCCACCCCCAATTTGTTTTGCAATGCTCAGATTAACCAACCATTTCATGACCCTAACCCTTTATCTTCTATTTCTGCTGAAGCCGACTGCTAGAATAAGCATAGTTCACGGCTTACTCATTCATACTCATTACATACTCATTCATAACCAAGCAACATTTTACTCACCATTCTCGGGTTAAAATAATATGGCGGACTTCGTACTAAAGTGCCGCAAGGGTTTTACCCTATAGATAAATTCGCGAATTGGTCAATAGTGTATTCTCAAGAGCATAAAAGTTAATCACAAAATGCGTGCACACACACAGCCGTTGTCTTTACCCAACCAAATCCGATGTCTCTTATCCTTCGGGCCTGTTTTTTGGGGGATGTTAGCCCTGCCGAATGCGGTTATTGCAACCCCATCTGATGGCAAAGTCATCTCTGGACAGGCCGTTATTCAACAGCACTCACCCAATCACACCGTGATTCATCAACACTCACAAAAAACCATCGTGAATTGGGATAGCTTCAATATTGCCCCACATCAAACCGTCCAATTTATCCAACCGAGTAGCGCCTCTATTGCCTTGAATCGCGTTACGGGAGGCAGCCCGAGCACGATTTTGGGCAATCTTTCTGCCAATGGGCAAATTTTTTTAGTGAATCCGCACGGCGTGTTTTTTGGCCCATCGGCCACGGTCAATGTCGCGGGTTTGGTCGCCAGCACATTGCAGATAAATGACCACGATTTTTTGAATAATCGCTTCACCTTCTCGCGTTTCAATGCGCAAACAAACGGCAGCGTGATTAACCAAGGGGACATTTATGCAGAAGGGGGTTATGTTGTTTTAGCCGGGAATTATGTCGAAAACAAAGGGGTGATTGAGGCCAATTTGGGCAGCATTGCTTTGGCATCCGCACAATCTGTCTCCTTGGATTTACACGGGGATGGGCTCATTACGTTTGCGATTAATGGGCAAGCTTTGGGCCACCTGGCTGGCGCTAAAAATACCGGCACACTCATGGCGAAGGGTGGCCAAGTGATTATGACGGCAGATGTCGCGGCCAATTTGGTGAGTACGGCGGTACAAAATTCAGGCATCATTCAAGCCAATAGCATTGTTGAAAAAAACGGGGAAATTTATTTATCCGGCCATGATGCGGACGTTTTTAATGCCGGTCAATTGGATGTTTCAGGTAATCATCACGTCGATGGCGGCCGTATTGAGATCACCGGTCAACGTATTGCACTGGTTGAGCATGCCAGCTTAAACGCCAATGGGCAAAATGGTGGAACGATTCTCATCGGTGGTGATGTGCAAGGTTTGGGCAGCACGCCAACGGCCACAGTCACCCACTTAGGCCAACATACCACGGTAACCGCCGATGCCATTGGCCAGGGAAACGGCGGCAAGGTGGTGGTTTGGGCTGACGATGCGACCCGATTTTTAGGCAACATTCGCGCACAAGGCGGGGAGATTGCTGGCAATGGTGGCTTTGTTGAAGTGTCAGGCAAATCCCACCTTGTGTTTCATGGCGAAGTCAGCGTCAAGGCCACACAAGGCAGGCCAGGCACTTTGCTACTTGATCCTGTGTTTATCATCATTACCGCCGGTGGGCCTGATGATTTGATCGGCACCAGCGGCAATGATGGTTTGAATAATGTCCTCAGTTTTGCGGAAGAAGATGCAGGCCAAACCTCCTTCATTGATGCAGGACTCATCAGCAATATTCTGGTTAATGGCACCAATGTCACTTTACAAGCCGGGCTTGATATCACCATTGACCAAGCCATTATCAATACCGATGGCGGCCAGCTCTTGATGGAAGCACGACGGGAGCTGTTTGTGAATCAGGATATTTTACTATCCGGCAGCAACAGTGTACTGACCTTGGTCAGCGACGAAGATGCGAATTCCGCACCCGAAAGTATCTTCATCAATGGCAATGTGCAGTTGGGTGCAACCAATGGCATTACCTTGCGAGGGGGCACCATTAAGGTCAACGGCTCTATCACCAATTTTTTCGGCGATATGAGCATGCAATCGGTCGCGGATGTGGAGATTAATGGCAGCATCACCGGCACCAATGGCGGTGATTTAAGCATCGACGCACAACGGGAAGTCTTAATTAACCAGAACATCACGCTGAATGCTGGCACACTCACGATGAACGCCAATACAGATAACGTGGGTGCCGCCGAATCCGTGCGCATTAAAACCGGGCTAACCCTCGCCGCAGATACGGGGATGAATATCTCCGGCGATGATGTGGTGATCGGTGACACCGCAGGCACAACCACGCTTCAAACTGACGGCGGTTTAATCAATTTGAGCACTGCCGGTGCCATCAAAATTTTTGGCAGCGTGTTATTGGATACAGAAAGCAATGCCGCTGGCAATGGCGGCAATATCATTTTAACCGCAAGCAATGAGGTTAGCGCACTCGCCACGAATGCCAGTTTAACCCTGGATACTAGCGCATCCGGCATAGCCGGAGACATCACCCTGAATGCAGCAATTGATGACTCATCCGGTGGCATTCGGTTGGATGACCTCACCCTCAATACAAGCGGCAGCACCAATGGCACCACCACCGTCACTCAGAGTGTGTCTATTATTGACGACCTCACCATCAATGGCGATGCGGATATCTTCGCCAACCTCAGCACCACTTCAGGGGATATCACGTTCAATGCTGGCAGTGTCATCGTTAAAAACAGCCTGAATTTTGATCGCACCTCAGGCGCAGGCAATATTACCTTGTCGAGTGATTTTAACACATTAAACAACAGCCAAGTTTTGACTATCAATGCAGCCACGGCCGATGTTTTCATCAATAACCCGGTGGGCCAGAGCGTAAGCTTTTTAGGCTTTGATATTGCCGGTGCCAGCAATATCACGTTCAATGCCCCAGTCACCGTCAATGGCACGACTTTGGCCGCCACCAATGCCATCAACATCAATCAATTATTATTTTCAACACAAGTCTTGTTGAATAGCTTTTCTCAGCTGAATATTGCGGCCACAGGCGAAATTAGCAGCAATGTGGGCCTCACCATCAGCGACCCCAGCGTATCCATTAACCTCGGTGGTAGCCTCACCGCCTTTAATGGCGACATTGATATTAGTGCGCCCATTAATCTAATCGGCAGCAGCAGTATCAACGCCGGTACCGGTGGCAATGGGGATGTGATTTTTCAAAATAGTGCCACCATCAATGGCGCACAAAGTTTGTCCATTATCGGCGATAACATTACGGGTAATACGGCCATTGGCAGTAGCACAAGGCTGTTTGATCTAACCCTCAGCACACCTGGCACGGCTCAATTTATCAACAATATCAACGCAGGCACCATCACCGTCAGCAGCGCAAATTTGGCCAATTTTAACGCGCTCGATACCACCGGCAGCGTTCAAATTACCGCAAACACCACCAACCTCAATCAAAATATCACCGCAGCCGGTGGCCTCGCCGTGAGTGGCAATCTTAATTTGGCCTCCCCCGTGACCTTAGATGCTGGCAATATAGACATCAATGGCGGCACCCTATCACTCGGTGCTGCGGTGACGTTTGATACCAGCAGTAGTAATGGGTCGATGTTATTTGGCAGTATTATAGAGGGCAGTAAAGACCTGACCCTGACGGCCGGAACGGGTTCTATTGTCATCAGTGGTGCGGTTGGTGCCACCACCGCACTGTCCAGTCTGTCGATTAATGCTGCCGGGCCGGTCACCTTTAATGCCACATTAGACACCAGCGGCAATACCTTGGTTAACGCCTCTTCTGGCATTAACATCAACGAGGCCATCAACATTGGCGGCAGCCTGACGCTGAATAACGCGGGTGCCAATAATATCACCGGCACCATCAACACGGCACAAGGGTTTTTTCAAACAGGCTCGGGTTCCACCGCATTATCCAGCGACATCACCACTCAAGCAGGTAATTTGAATTTTAACGGTGCGTTACAGTTGAGCGGCGCCCCCAACTTAACCAGTGCTGGTAATATCTCATTGAATGGGGAAGTCGATGGCGCTGCAAATTTGGGTTTATTCGCCGCCACGGGCAATGTCATCACCCATGCAACCATCGGTGGCACAACCCGCTTAAATCAGCTCAACGTCACGGCATTAAATTTTGAAAATATTGGCGCTATCCATACCGATGCTTTAATTAATATAACGGCCTCACAGAATATCGCCCTACAGAATGCCCTTTCCACACGCTTCAATAACATCCTGTTGACCGCACAGGGGGATGTGATTCAGGATGCTGGGTTGCTTACTGCCGCCAATGGTGGCGTCGACATCACTGGCCAAAATATCACGTTAAACACCGGCGTTAGCGCCAATGCAAACACGGTTAACCTCGCCAGCGCCGCCATCAAACTCAATGCCGTTGGGAATATTGTGGTATCTAACCTGACCGCCACCGGTGTGGATGGCTTACACATCATCCTTGACCCCGTTGACATCCTGGTCAGCGGCAACATTTTGGCCTCGGGCAATGTGACGTTGACCAGTAGCAACTCGATCTCCGTCACCAACCTTGCACAAATCCAAGCGGATGCGGATGCTTCTGGCACCGGTATATTGTCCCTCTTTGCCGACTCTGACGGCATTGGCGGGGGCAGCATCTTTGCCGAAACCGGCACATTATTAAGTGGGAATGATGTTTTTTTATCCGGTGGCAACGTCATAGTGGATAAAGTTTTAAGCTTAAATAATAATCTAACGATTATTCAAACCAACATAGTGCTATCTGATTCAGAACGGTTAGAGGCCATTCCTTCGCAAAGCGAACTATTATCCGTTATCAACTTCAGCAGTACTGCCTTTAAAAGCGCCGGTTTTGATCAACAGCAGTTAACCGAGGCCGACGCATCTACGGATACCACAACAAACGAGGACTCTGAAGCATCCGCAGTTACTGAGTCTGATGACCAACAAGAGGATTTGGCCGAACAGCCGTTAATTGAAGTCTCGGAGAACCAAGCTGGCCAGTCCTGTGCGCCTTAAATTGGCTTGTTCTCGCCATAATACCGGTTACCACTCACATCTCTTCGGCAAGATTATTCACGTAATGCCGCACTAAAAGATATCCCTTGGTTTTGGGCAGGGATCGTCAATATCCGGAAATGTATCATCTGCTTCCCAGGTCGATAAGCGTTCGCGCAATCCGTTTCTTTGCTTGATTCCGCCCATGACGAAACAAGCGCGCTTGTTTTTCGTTGGGCATAATCTCTCCATCCTATTCAGCATATTGGTACAAATCTGTAAAAATACTATTGTGCAGAACGAGATCAAATCGCATCCCCAGCAAGTCGTTTAATCGCATCATCAGCATCACTGTAACCAGCATCTGAGGCTTGTTGATACCAGCGTTTGGATTCAATCAAATCAATTTTCACACCGTGACCTTTTTCATAGATCAAACCCAAATTGTATTGCGCATATTGATTCCCTTGTTTGGCAGAACGAATGTACCATTCACGGGCTTTCTCATAATCTTGTGCGGTTCCGAAGCCTTCATCATAAAAATAACCGACTTTATGTTCCGCCCAAGCATCCCCTTGTTCTGCTGCGGTTAAATACCAAGACAATGCCACCTTCAAATCAATCTCCATGCCCAAGCCTTTATGATGCATCCAACCTAAATTGGATTTGGCATCCATATCATCTTGCGCAGCGGCTTTGTCAAACCAGGACTTGGCTTTCACGTAATCCTGGCGCAAACCATACCCATTCAGGTACAAATACCCCATTTTCTGCTGTCCCCAGGCATCCCCCTGTTCTGCCGCTTTTTTGTACCATTTGGCCGCCATCAAGTAATCTTGCGGCACGCCGATGCCTTTCATGTATAAATAACCCAATCGATTCTGGGCGTCGTCATACCCTTGCAAAGCCGATTTTAGATACCATTGAGATGCAAGCAGCGGATCTTTCTTAACACCACGGCCTTCCTCATACATAATGGCTACATTATCTTGCGCTTCTGCATGCCCTTTTTCGGCTGATTTTAAATACAGATCAAATGCTGCCTTATCGTCTTTTTCAACCCCTCGGCCATACTCATACAACAAACCCAGATTGTTTTGTGCATCTTCATTGCCTTGCTTTGCGGATTTTGAATACCATTGCACGGCTTGCACGGCATCTTTCGGCAAACCTTTACCCACATCGTAATAATACCCAACTTTAAACTGTGCCCAATCATCCCCTTGCTGGGCGGATTTGAAGTACCATTCAAACGCCAACGTATCATTGGCCTTAACGCCCCAGCCTTTTTGATACATGTAGCCTAAGTTTGCTTCGGCATCCACATCCTCTTGCTCAGCCGCTTTTCGATACCACTTAACCGCAGCCTCGTAATCCACCGGCACACCCAAGCCTTCTCGATACATATAGCCGAGTTTTTGTTGTCCCCAGGCATTGCCTCGTGCCGCTGACTTGCCGTACCATTTTAATGCGGCCGGGTAATTTTTTTGCGTACCGTACCCTTTCATATACAACCAACCGATATAATTCTGTGAGTCCTGATGGCCTCGGTTGACTAGATACAAAAAAATCGGGAAAGCATCCGCATACTTCTCGGCGTCGTAATAGTCATAGGCATCATCTGAGCTACCCACCACTTCTTTATCTTCATGTGCTGAGGCCGCAACCAGGTCAGTATCTTGCTCTTTTTGTTTTTTCTGGGTGACCGTTGGTGCCATGCTTTCCAGTTTAATCCGCGCCAATTCAGAAAACGTGCCACTGGGAAAGCGTCGCAGATAAGCCTCTAACATGCTTTTGTTGTTGCTGTTTTTAACATCATTCCACAAGGTTAATTCTAATGTAGGATTGGCTAACGCACGGGTTGGTAACCCGGTGTTTTGGCCCGGCTCATTTTTATGATTAATTGTGACATTAATATTAAATTTAAATTCACCCTTAAGAGACGACGTTTCCCAAGGGATTTGTTTGCCGACGGTTTCCGCCTCAACATCTGCACGCACTTTTTTAAACACTTGCTCGATGGTTAAGTTTGGAATTTTCAGCGCACTCAACAGATATTTGGTATACACCCCATTGCTTTCTGCGCCATCGGCCGCGACAGACCCTGGCGCGGTAGCATACGCAATCAGCGAGCCAACAGGCCCATCCATTCGAGCCAAACCGCGTGTGCCAGAACGAAAGCTGCGTGAGAAAGGATTGTTACGGCAGGCATCCAAAATCACGATATTCAGGCTATTGCCGGCCCCTTTCATTTTACGTAATACCGAATTGGCATCAATACCTTCATCCTGGACTTCATCCTCTGATTGCACATCCGCATCGACTGGCATCAAATAATTCCGCCCCTCCACTTGCATCCCATGACCAGCAAAATAAAACAGCCCGACATCCTCTTTGGTGAGTTTTTTACCGAATGCCCGCATTGCCTGGCGCATGCCTCGGCGAGATAAATTTTGTTTTTCTATCACATCGAAACCTAGGTTTCGCAAGGCAGTAGCCATGTCTTTCGCATCATTCGCTGGATTTTTTAAAGGTGACGACGCATACTCACTATTACCGATCACCAAAGCGACTCGGTTTTTAGCCGCTGCTTCTGCCATAACACCCCAAAAGATCATAAAAACAAGAAAGCTTTTCCACATGCGCATCATCAAATCCTTAACTGAAAGTTCTACTCTGAATTATATCACTCATTTTAATGGGGATGGGAGAATGGCTTTGAATGTTAACCAACGTTAGGACACCGGATTCATGTCAGGCACTGAATTAAATCAATTACAAGAAACGCTCATCGCCGTTAAAGGCCTGATCAAACCGAGCCCGCAGCCCAACACACCGAGTGTCAACGCCATCGAGCATATTTTACGCGTGACCAAACGCTTGGAAAATATCCCACCCAATCTACAACAACGCTTTAGCCAACCACTGGACGCCATTACTGCCTATTTAAAAAAAGCCACCTCGGTGGATGAAATCCGGCTGCAAGATTTATCCTGTTGGGCTTTGCGCTTTAGTGCCATGGTCAATAACACCGCCAGGAGCGTCGAAACACTCATCCCCCTACTCTCCTCTGAACCGGCGCCAGAACCGATTGGGCGCATCGGCTTGAGGTTTCAACGGGAAACGCACATTGATGAGAATTTCTCGTTGATTTTCGCGGCCAACGGTTTTGAAGAACACTGGCACACTTCCGATGAAAGCTTAATGGCAGACATCCAGAAAAACCACACCGATATGCTGGTGCTAGACATCTCCTCCAGCACGCCCAACTTTCAACAATTAAAGCACATACGCGAGATCGCCCCGCACCTACCGATCATCGTCGCCTGCCAAGATAACTGTGAGGAACACCTCTCTGCACTGCGTTTTGGGGCCACAACGATCATTAACAAACCCCTATTAATGATTGATCTACTGTCCAAAATCTACCAGCTCATGAACATGAAAAAGGCCTTCCAACTGTTGTTGATCGGCCACAATACACGCTTTAACCCGCTGTTTGCCCAACACCACATTGAAACCCACCTCTTCACCAGCATCCCAAGTGCCCTGGCATACTTAAAACACGCCTCGCCGGATATTTGCATGATTGAAGGGGATATGGGCGATATCAAAGGTTACGAAATCGCGCAACTGCTGCGCTTAGACAAACAGCAATGCGAAATGCCAGTCATCCTCCTCACGCAAGCGGAAGAAGCGCACCACAACGCCATTGAACATGCGGGCATCGGCATTGATGCGATGGACCCTTTATACCAAGATGAAGACCTCATTACCTTGGTGCAGCAACGCGCCAAACACTATCGACAGATCAAACAAAAAAACGCGTTTTACCGCAAAATCGACCCGATTACCGGCTTACTCCGTCGCCATTATTTTAGCCAACACCTGGGCATCATTGGCGATAACGCAACAGAAAAGGGCAAAATACACGCGGTTTTGTTTATTGAAGTTGATGGTTACCGATATTTGATCCAATCCTTAGATCAAAGCAACCTGGATGGTTTGCGTTCACACGTGGCACATACCATTCAAGCGCATTTAGAGCCGAGTGATTTTGCATGCAGTTACAGTGATCGCCAATTCTGCCTCACCATTGTGCATTCAGACACCGATAAAATCATTGAAACCGCCGAACAAATTCGGCTCTCCGTGCGCGCATCGCCGTTTTACGTGGGAGAGGAAATCGTCAACCTCAGTGTCAGCATCGGCATCAGTAAATTAGAAGCGCACCCAGAAGAGGCCATTGGCGACGCCATTAAAACCTGCATTAAAGCCCAAAACAAAGGCGGTAACCGCTTATGCCGCACCGAACGTTTCACTGAAAAAGCCATGACCAACCAGTACAAACAACACTGGGCGGATCAAATCAAACTCGGCTTACAAGAAGACCGATTTTTTCTGGTTTTTCAACCCATCTCCAGCTTATCCGACGACCAAACCCCACGTTATGAAGTGTTATTACGCTTTAAAAACGCAGACAATGAGACCAGTTCACCAGCACAATTCATGCCGATTGCCGCTGAGGAAAACCTGGTGCCGCACATTGACCAATGGGTCATTGAAAAAGTCCTGCAAAAACTGGGCAATTTAGAAAAAAATCATGAACAAGTCTTACTCTTCGTGAAACTCTCCAAAGCCACCATCGAAGAAGCCGGTTTTGGTGAATGGCTCATCAACAAAATCAACCTATACCTGATTGACGCCCGCTCCTTGGTTTTCGAATTATCCGAAGAGGATGTCATCAGCTCACAATACGCCTTGCAAACCTTGCTGCCCTACTTCCGCCAATTAAGTCTAAAATTCTCTATTGAACACTTTGGGCGCTCACAAAAATCCCTGAAAATTTTAGAAACGTACCCGGTCGATTACCTCAAGCTCGACCAATCGATTACCTACGGATTAGCTGAAGATATTAATAAACAAAATTTTATCCGAGAAATTTCTGGCAAAATCGACACACAACAAACGCACATTCTCGCCCCCTTTGTGGAAAGCTCAAACACCCTCATGACCCTACTTCAACTGGGAGTCACCTACATTCAAGGCGACTTTTTACAACAGCCGGATGAAGAGTTAAGTTATGACTTCTCGATGGAGCTATGAGTCACCGCCACACTAAAATACGCCAACAGATTTTCAATGCTCTGGGAGAATTCAGCAAAAGCATGTTCAACACACGCGGTTTCTTCCTGTTCAAAGGCTTCGAGTAGCTGGTTTTCCAACTGCTCGGCCGCATGTTTAAACTGAGGCACGCCGCAATAAGCCGCAGAACCATGAAACTGATGAACAAAATCCTTTAATTCAACATAATCCTCTTGTGCATACAAAACCTGAATGTGTGCTTTTTTATCACGCAATTCTTGTAAAAATTTGTCTCGGAATTGTTCGGCCAAAGCCAATTTATTCCCCGTGCTGCGTAATGCCAAACGCAAATCATACACCGGTAACGTCGGCAACACCGCTTGCTCGGCAACCCCTTCAGAAACAAAGAGTAAATGATAACTAATATCCCAAAGGTCTGACTCTGAAATCGGCTTCAGAATAAACTCATCCATACCATTGCTTAACAACCGTTCCCGCGTACCGGGCAAAGCATTTGCGGTCATCGCCACCATCGGCACGCGTTGACCCACCGGCTCATGCTGACGAATTTTTTGCGCCGCTTCAACACCACTAAAATGCGGCATATGCACATCTAAAAAAATCAAATCATAGCGCATCGAGCAAGCCAATTTCACCGCTTCCTGGCCATCCATCGCCTCAACAACCGTCGCGCCGGTCTCGCGCAACAAGGTCACAATCAATTTTAAATTAATCGCATTGTCATCCGCCGCCAAAAACGTCAAACCCTCAAAAGACGGCTGCTTATCCATCGCCACAGGCGTTTGACGCCAAGTGTCATGCGCGATCAACTTGACCAACTCCCGATATAAAATATCGCCTTGTGGCGGTTTCGGCAAACACACTTGAATGCCAGATGCACACAACGCTTGCGTCACCGCTTGTTCCCGCGTATTCACCAACGCCACCATGGGAATGTGTTGCAACACACGCAATGCCTGCAAAATCTCTGCAATCTGCTCAGGCTCAGTTTCCTTGCGCGTTAAACTTAAAATAATAATATCATAATTCAAAACCTGACTACCGGCACTGTGGGTTAAATGCTGTTGGATATGCGCCAGGCTACTCAACGCCGTCACCGGCATGCCCCAAGCTTGCAGCATATGGTAAATACCGAGTTGGGAGAAATTCCGCGAATCATACAATAATGCAGAATATTGCTCCAAACGTGTTTTCGTTTCAAATTCATTGAGTGAATTTTGCTTCAAGCAAGGCATCACAATCGAAAAGGTCGAGCCTTCACCGGGTTGGCTCTCCACCGCAATCGTGCCGTGCATTTGCTCCACCAAATTTTTGGTAATGGCCAAACCCAAGCCCGTGCCCCCCACCAGCCGCGTTGAGGACGAATCAATTTGCGTAAACGCTGAAAACAGCTCCGCTTGACCGGACTCAGGAATCCCAATCCCGGTATCCGTCACCGTCATCCGCAACAACACCTCTTTGTCAGGCATCGAATCATCCTCTAACATCACACGCACCACCAAATTGCCACTGGGGGTGAATTTAATGCCATTATTCACCAGATTCAGCATCACTTGTTTGATTCGAATGGGGTCACCAATGAGCTTCACCGGCACATCAGAATAAATCAGCAAAACCAATTCCAAATCTTTTTCATGTGCCGCAGGGGCCAAAATCGACAAGGCATCCTCAAGACAATGGCGTAGATTAAAATCGATGTGCTCTAACGTCAGCTTACCAGACTCAATTTTTGAAAAATCTAAAATATCATTAATAATAGAGAGTAAATTACTGGATGACTTTTGAATGGTTTGAACAAAATCTCCCTGTTTGGTTGATAAACGCGTACGCCACAATAAATTGGTAAAACCAATAATGCCATTTAACGGCGTGCGAATTTCATGGCTCATATTGGTCAGGAACTCTGATTTCACCGTATTCGCATCAATCGCACGACGGCGCGCCAAATCCAGCTCAATATTTTGTCGCTCGGCTTGATGCAAAGTCTCTGACAATTGTTCGTTAATCGCCGTAGTTTGTTGCGCCAACGTGCGTTGCGCTTGTTGGAACTGTGCCTGCAACCGACGCAACTCCCAAGGCGATGCGTGTATCGCACTGACATCCAACACAGACTGTTCTGGCTCCTCAATAGCCTCACTCATGCGCAAAATCGGTTGTACGATATTCCGGCCCGTTCGCCAAGCCATAACACTGGTTAACATCAAACCCAAGCCCAATGCCAACAACACAGAACTCAGCCACCGCTGGCTCTGTTGTTGCACCCGTTGCGGTGAAACAGCCACATCAACCTGCCCACCTAAACCGCTTATCGGCGCGCTGAACAGCAAAGCCGTTGGCGCGGTTAAATCCCCCAACAGCAACCACGTTTGCCCCGTTTTGTGTGTGATGTGGATGCCCTGAACATCCGCCTGCTGCAATTGGGCGGCCCCAAAAGCGGACACTTGCGCGAATTGATGCGGCTGTGGATGTTGCACCACATACAAGGCTAACTGTGCGGCGGTAAACTGCCCGGTTTGTGTCAACTGTTGGTTCACGCTTTGGCTGTGGGTATCCAGGCAATACACCACCAGCACAAGGCTCAACAAAACCATCGGCAGCAAACCAACTAACACAATACGCGCTTGAATGCCGAGCTGCATTGGGGGGTTCTGGGCACTCATAGGGGATGCATTCCTGTTTTTGTTTTGGGGTTTTCTGGCCATCTTTCCAGGAAATTTTCAGGAAAGCCAGGCGTATTTTTAACCCGCAGAGTCTCTCTGCGGTTGTCTTATGCTGCTTCAACAACAAGGTTAAACATCAATAGACTCAATAACCCAGAAAAATCGTAATTAAAAGAAAAATATTTCACGACTTAAATTAAATTTAACACACCATCCAAAACATCAGACGTACCAATCAAACCCTGCCGCTTTAAGAGATCAAGATATTCAGTTTGATCATATGGAGGTTTCAAGTAATGACAACGATCCCGCTTAAAAATTGGTAGTATTTTTTCAGAATATTCGGCTAATAAGTCAACAATAAAATCATCTGGATGCTGTGCAATACAGTTATATTGCTTTAAAACATGACTTGGGAAGTCTTTTAAATTCACCGTGACAATTATTTCTGCATTGACCTTTATTGCTGCAGCAAGTACATGCCGGTCGTCTTTATCAGGCAACTCTAATTTATCAATCATCCATTGGTAATCATCTACGAGAGAATCAGGAATCACTTTAATCATTAAGTTTCGTTGGAATTCCAACTGAGCTCTGGTCAGATCCTGGCGTTTAAGCAACAAATTTTTAATCCACTCCTCATGAATTTCTAGTGTCCACCTTGCCTTAAACAGCCCTGTTGTGGCTAAATACATCAAAATACTTCTTAATGATGCAGGGTACAGCACATTGGCATCAAAAATAACGGTGTGTTTTAGCATTATTCCATAATGCCCAATTTTTGAGATAAACCGGCTAATTCAGATAATACTTCTTCACTTTTTTGTTTCTGTATCTGTTGGTAAGCAAGCAAGTCTTTAAAGTATACTTTCCGACGATTACCTGCTTTATGGAAAGCCAATTTTCCTACATCTAAAATATTTTTGATCAAAAATGGACGTGATATATTGAGTAAATCTGCCGCTTGCTGAGTCGTTAATTCAGCCTGCACAGATATGATGGACACTGCATTACCTTGAGCCATTTGCTGTAGAATATCCGCAAACATATCAATTGCTTTAGACGGGACCGTTAGCTCTTTACCTTTAAAAATAATGCGCATCGCCCCCCTATCATTTTCTTCAGAGTATGCTAATAATGCTTTACTGCCTTCCTCTGCGAGCTTTGAATCACTTTCATTGGGTATTTCATAAACATGCTTTTCTTGAATTGTCATCATGATTCTCTTTAAATGGATCTGCTGAACGACACATCAACTCAGTATATCCCTGATGAGAATTATTCGCAATATTCGAAACTGATAATAAAAATAACACCATCAATAATGCAGGCCTTCTACTCCCCCTGTGTCAAGATAGTTGTCCGTAAGGGGAATTCTGAAAAGAGCCATCGTGTATTTTATACGTCTGCCTTTTCCATATCTATTTCCACAACCTGACCATTCGTAATATTCCGTATTTCATTCAAAGTTAATTTAAAAAAATACTCGCCATCACTACTGTAGAAACTAAAGCAAAATGCTTTTTCATCCGCATCATAACCGCCGACAAATGGTTTTTTTTGAAACATATCATCAGATTCAATTTCCGCCCATTCACTATCTGACTTCCCTTCAGAAAGAATATCCTCAAAAATAGACAGTAATACCCCATCAATGGTGAGTTTCATCATTCATTGCACCTCAATATTTTGCAATCGGTTTATGACCTATGACATGAGTATCCATCGTCCACCTTGCTTGCTGGTACACATCCTTCGTAGCCGCATTGGGGTTACGTCAATCCATCGCTTCCATATCGGGTGAAGCCCCTTTGCCTTCCAGTTACTTGCGTTAGCAGATTTCCATGTTTGTCATATAGCTTGAAAATTGCGATCCTTCCCACTGATTCAACATGATAGTCCATTGCCACATGGACATTATCCCTAGATAGCCCATCAGGAATATTCAACCATTTAGGTAATCTAGATGCTGTTGATAGTTTAAAGCTTGATTCAGCGCACCCGGTGACTTGTGTTGTCACAATGAAAAACAAAAAAATATTTTCATATTATTAATTAAAAAATATTTATTATATTAACAACAGGATTGCGCTCATTTATTTTGGCCAGGCTATAACCAACCTTTCACGCGAATCACACCGCAAATCATTCAAATATTTCTCCCCTTTTGTTATTATTATGTGTTCTTTTATTGTCATTCGTTTCTTATTATCCGATATTTTTCTGTGCAAAATATGGCATTTTGGGTGTTTTGCTTCAAACATAGACAAAAAATATCGCCCTTTAGCTACAACCAATTCCACTTGAGGATCTTTTCGCAGATACCAGTTAATTCCACCGTCGTATTCTGAACACATAGTGTTTTGCAAAAACTTATCCTTACATGATATTTTTCTTTGGTATAACTGATTACCGAGATTATCCCAAACAATTATTTGCGGATTACCGCTACCGGTTATTGAGTGAGTCAAGCCTATGACTAACCTCTCATTTGAAAATAATCCGATATAGTGCAACGGGGGTGACTTTACAACTTTTCTCTTACCATTATTTTGAAAAAAAATAGTTTCCGAATATGGGCTGACAAAACTTGATAAATCATGACGGTGAATTATTTTAATCGTGTCACCATTAATAGTAACTGCGTTGCGCCCAGAATAAAATCCTACTGCACATATATCATCACAATACAAAATAATTATTAATAATAAAAATATTATTATACTATTACTGTGCTTTGTGGTCTGCATACTTACAACTGCCTTTCGTTCGGCCCACCATATTGATCTTAATCCCATTTTCGAAACCATCTTAACCATTTATTTTCTCCATCGACTACTGTATCCGGTGAATTTATAGCTGTATATTCGCCAGAACAAACTACAACAATACAGTATTATTCCTTACCTACTTAATTTTTCTTGTTTTTTATATTATTGATCGTTTGACAAAAACGACATTAAAAGAGATGTATTCATCCATTTCAATCGTGATGTCGATGTTATCAATTGTTTAACTTGCTATTTTAAACATTATTTGTAGAGCGCATGTTTAATGACTGCTAGTGCATCTCCAGCGCGACCTTTAAAGGTGTTAAAAAGTTTGGCCAAAAATGGGGGCGAAAAAACCCACTTCCACCAACAATCGTAAAAATAAATCAAGATGCTAATTGCGTCAAATTTCGACAGCCTAGATTAGACCTTGACCCCTATAGCTAAGTAGAACCAAATTCCAAAAAACATAAACAAACCCCACCCGAGCAACAATAATGGAATGGACACCAAAATAGACATAAAAATACGTTTAGTTATTTTATTTTTAATCCGCCTAAAAGGAACAACAAACCCAATCATCACAAATAAAATAGGATAAAATTTAATGGAATTATAAAAATAAATATTATTAAAATATTGAAATTTAATATGTAAATATTGAAGCATTACCCATATCAAAAATAGCCATGCAAATATCTTAATGTATAGAGATACAATCTTTAAGTATAATTTCAGATTCACCTTATTCGCACACCAGTTGAAAGTTCCACGTTATTTTACACCTCAGAGCCCAGCCAACATCTTCGAAAATATCTCTCGCCCAAGTACCCTCAAGACTAGACCTACATAATGAGACACCTGGGAATACACCCATTAACATGGAGCTGCGTTAAGATGTTGACTCTTTATACAGAAGAATTTCTATTGCCTGCAATGCAGTTTCAAAAGAATTATAAGTCTTATCAGCACCACTAAAATCACATTCCCTTGGGTTAACAATAGATAGTCCGATTTCAAGAGTGCAAGTAATTTCGATAACAAACCATTTAATGGTAGATAGTTTGATTTCAAATATTGTCCCGCCCTTATCGTATTCATGGTAGCTATAGTCCATACCAGTACACAACTGCATACAAGCTTTTATAAATTCAGTGTGATCCAAAATTCACCTGTTACCTAGTTTGGTTAAAATATTAGTTCCATATAATCCGTCTATTTTAATACCTCCACTCGCATCAATAGTAATAATATTGCCTTTTGTGCGAGCCGTAATACTTCCATCAGGCAACCTGTGTCAGGATAGTTGTTCTCGAACCGTCCGTGTGACAAAGCTGCGGGTGTTACCACCGGCTTCTAAAATGATGCTGGTGCCAAATCCGTAGCGTATCTTGGCCAAAATCTGCTGGTTAACGCGAATGCTGAGTTCGCCTTATGTCAGTTTGGCGGTGACGGTGTAGATGTCGCCTGAATTTAAAACGCCGATGTTTTGGTTTTCACTTGTGTTTGTTGCCAAGTGTGTTTTAACCCGCAGAATCACCGGCCGTTGTCTTATGCTGCTTCAGTAGCAAGGTTAAACACCAATAGATTCAATAACCCAGAAAAATGTGTTGCAATAGGCCTCTATTTTTGAGCCCGGTAAAACGCATGCAAACGCCCAGCCATATTATTGAACTGATTGAAACCAATAAAAGCCGTCGTGAACCGGTCTTGGATCTTCGCGGTCAATCTTTATTGAGCATTCCAGCAGAAATCCAAAGCGCCACACATTTACAGCGAATCATGCTCAACAACAACGCCATTCAGCACCTACCCGCGTGGTTAAATGATCTGCACGAACTGCAATTCATCGTACTTAACATCAACCCATTACAAAGCGTTGGAGATATTCAAGGCTTGGTTTTGGACTGGGGTGTTTGGCGACGCTTGCAGCCTAAAGCTGAGCAAGTTGCGGGGTTGTGGTTACGCTGGGAAGACGATGCGATCATCCATGAATTGATGCAATTACCCAATCTGCGTTGGTTAGATTTAAGCGAGCAGCGTTTACGGCAACTCCCCACTCCTGTAGTACGCCTGAAAGAGTTGCAGGTGTTGTCACTATGCAATAATAGCCTGAATAGACTTCAGGATATCACACAACTGCAAAATCTCACTCAGCTCAACCTGAATCACAACCATCTAAGCCAACTGCCAGCAGAAATCACAACACTGCAAAACCTCACTTGGCTTGACCTGAGTTTCAACAGCCTAAACCAACTACCAGCAGAAATGGCAACACTACAAAACCTCACTCGGCTTGACCTGAGTGACAACAATCTAAACCAACTGCCAGCGGAAATCACAGCACTACAAAACCTCACTGGGCTTAACCTGAGCCACAACGGCCTAAGCCAACTACCAGGGGAGATCACAACACTGCAAAACCTCACTCGGCTTGACCTAAGTCACAACGACCTAAGCCAACTACCAGGGGAGATCACAACACTGCAAAACCTCACCCAGCTTGACCTGAGTCACAACGGCCTAAGCCAACTACCAGCAGAAATGGTAGCACTACAAAACCTTACTTGGCTCGACCTGAGCCACAACAACCTAAACCAACTGCCTCCGGAAATCTCAACACTGCAAAACCTCACCTTGCTTAACCTGAGTGGCAATCGACTAAGTCAACTACCTGCGGAAATCGCAACACTACAAAACCTCACCCAGCTTCACCTGAGTGGCAACGACCTAAGCCAACTACCAGTAGAAATCACAACACTGCAAAACCTCACTCAGCTTCACCTGGATTACAACAACCTAAGCCAACTACCAGCCGAAATCGCAACACTACAAAACCTCACTCAGCTTGACCTGAGTTACAACAACCTAAGCCAACTACCAACGGAAATCACAACACTGCAAAACCTCACTCGGCTTCACCTTAATAACAACAACCTAAGCCAACTACCAGCAAAAATCGCAATACTACAAAACCTCACTCAGCTTGACCTGAGTTACAACAACCTAAGCCAACTACAAACCGAAATCGGAACACTGCAAAACCTCACCCAGCTTCACCTGAATGGCAACAACCTAAGCCAACTACCAGCAAAAATCGCAATACTACAAAACCTCACTCAGCTTGACCTGAGTTACAACAACCTAAGTCAACTACCAACCGAAATCGGAACACTGCAAAGCCTCACCCAGCTTCACCTGAGTGGCAACAACCTAAGCCAACTACCAACCGAAATCACAACACTACAAAACCTCACTCGACTTAATCTAAATGGAAATGACCTAAGCCAACTACCTGCGGAAATCTCAACACTGCAAAACCTCACTCGGCTTACCCTGCATAAAAACCCATTGAACCAGTTACCCTCAAAAATCGCACAACTACACGACTTACGCACGTTAACCATTAACACGGTGGAGATACCACCACTTGAAAGTCTTGACCTCGAACATGACCGAGTCAACATCACCAAACTGCGTGCGTGGTTTCGTCAAGTCGAACAATCCGGGTTAGATTATTTGTATGAAGCCAAACTTTTGATTGTCGGCGAAGGGGGAGCGGGAAAAACCAGCTTCCTACGCAGAGTCCAAGACGAACAAGCACCGTTACCAAAAACAGACGAGTCCACACGAGGCATTGAGATTGTGCCCTGGGAATTTACATTTCAAGATAAAAAAACCCAAACACAAAAAACCTTCCGAGTAAATTTCTGGGACTTCGGCGGGCAACAAATTTACCACTCCACACACCAGTTTTTTCTGACCAAACGTTCGCTTTATGTCTTGGTTGCAGATACCCGCAAGGACGACACGGTGTTTTATGATTGGTTAAACATGGTCACATTATTCAGCCAGAACAGCCCTGTGTTAATCATTAAAAACCAAAAAGATGACCGTGCTGTAGAGCTGGATGAAGCCTCTTTACGGGAACGTTTCAACAATTTCGAGCGCAGTTTTGCATGTAACATCGCAACCAACGCAGGCCGTGAGGAAGTCTTACAATTTATTCAATATCGTATCCAACAATTACCGCACATTGGGCAAGTCTTACCTAAAAGTTGGTTAAAAGTCCGCATTGCTTTAGAAAAAGAGGCTGCTAACCGGCCTTACCTCGCATTCACCGAGTATGAAGCAATTTGTGCCGAACACGGCTTTACGCGAGACGACGATAAACTGCAACTGAGTGATTACTTGCATGACCTCGGAGTCTGTTTACACTTTCAAGCCGATGAATTGTTGCGCCGCACCGTGATTTTACAACCCACCTGGGGTACCGATGCGGTCTATCAAGTATTGGATAACGAAACCATTAAAGCCGCACATGGGCGTTTTGGTACACAAGATTTAACCAACATCTGGCAGGCACCCAAATACAAAGACATGCGGCCAGAATTACTCCAATTGATGATTAACTTCAAGTTATGTTATGCCCTAACAGAACCAAATTGTTACATTGCCCCTCAATTACTAAATAAACAAAAACCAGAATATAACTGGCCCGAGGAGAACAACTTACAGCTACGGTATACCTACCCAAGGTTTATGCCCAAAGGCATTTTAAACCGATTGATTGTTGCCATACACGCATTAATTGAAAATCGACGTCAACGCGCTTGGCTACATGGGGTTGTTCTGAGCAACCACAATACCCGCGCAGAAGTACGTGAAGATGTGGAGCGTCGGGAAATACGCATTCGCTTGTGTGGTGATCACCAGCGGGATTTATTAACCACGGTAGTGTCTGAGTTAGAAAAAATTCATCAGAGCTTTCATGACCTAGAATACACTCAACAAATTCCCTGTTGCTGTTCAGGCTGCTCAGGGAAGCCAGAACCTGAATTTTATAGTTACACAAACTTAAAACGTTTCCAAAAAGATGGGCAAACCACCATTCAATGCCAGGCGAGTTACCAACAGATTAATGTCCGACAACTCATAGACAATGTGATAGATGAACAACGATTAGACGATGTAATAGACGAACAACAGTTGCCTCTAGATGAACCCAAACCACCTAGACAACCACTCGAAAAACTCACTCTGAAAGGTTTCAAATCGATTAAAAACCTGAATAATTTTCACCTTACACAGTTAAACCTACTGATTGGCGGCAACGGCGCCGGAAAAAGTAATTTTCTGGATTTTTTTCGTTTATTACGAGCCATGATGAATTTACCCTTACCTAATCTCCCTAACACGAATTTAAAAGCCTACATAGCCGATAGCGGTGGAAGTGACGACTTTTTATTTAATGGCCCAAAAATCACCGAACACATTCAAATAGAAACGAAATTTGGCCCCAACCGATACCGATGTAAACTCTCTCCAACCAGTAAAAACACCTTCATTATCAATGAAGAGCAAAGATACGATGAAGCTGGTAGCAGTGAGTGGTGGAATCTCGGTAGTGGACACACTGCATCTGAATTATTGTCCGATAAAAATAAAAAGATTATCGGCGAACATAATCCAAGCTTTTATATTTATGAAGCCATCGCTTCGTGGAAAATTTATCACTTTCACGACACCAGCAAAACGGCAGCCATGCGCCGTTATCACGATGTTGACGACTGTGATTATTTGCGTTTTGATGCAGCAAATATTGCCCCATATCTCCTAAAATTACGGCATGACAATCAGTCAACGTATGAAAACATTGTTGAAACCATTCGCTTGGTGACCCCGTTTTTTGACGATTTCATTCTGCAACCCGGCGCCAATGAAAAAATTCAATTGCGCTGGAAGCAACAAGGCGCGGACTACCCACTGAAAGCACAACACCTATCAGACGGCACACTCCGATTTATCTGCTTAACCACCGCTTTATTACAGCCTATCCCACCTTCAACTTTGATTATTGATGAACCCGAGTTGGGTTTGCACCCTTATGCCATCGCCATTTTGGCCGAATTAATTCAGGCTGCGTCTGAAACAACACAACTGATCATCTCAACCCAAAGCCCCATTCTAATTGATTACTTTGAACCAGAGGACATTGTTGTGGTGAACCGAAAAGAAGGTACATCCGTGTTTGAACGCTTAAACAAAAACGACCTCAGCTCATGGCTAGACAGCTACACCTTAGGTGAGCTTTGGCAAAAAGAAATCATTTCTGGTGGGCCGGTACATGAGTAACATTGAGATTGTTATCGTGGTCGAAGGCAAAACCGAACAAACTTTCGTACGGGACGTATTAGCCCCCGAAATGAGCCACAAGGGTTTATACCTGCATGCGGCACTCATCGGCAAAAATGGCCATAAAGGCGGCAACATTTGTTTCGAACGTGCGGAAACCGATATCAGTAAATTTTTGGCACAACGCACTGACACTTACGTGTCCACTATGTTCGATTATTTTAGAATTGATTCAGAATGGCCCGGATACCAAGCCAGTTCGCAGCAAACAGGGGCAACACTGACTGCGGGTGACAAAGCCGAAGCACTTGAGCAGGCTACCCATCAGAACATGATAACCCGCTTTCCTAAATGCGAAGCTGAAACACGCTTTATCCCCTACATACAAATGCATGAATTTGAGGCACTGTTGTTTAGCTGCGCATCTACTCTAGCAAGCAAAATGGAGATACAAGAGCCCGTTATCAAAGGCATTCTTGCTGCATATGCTAACCCAGAAGAGATCAACACCTGCCCTGAAAAAGCCCCAAGCAAACGCCTCAAAGTCTTAAAAAAAGGCTATCGAAAAGTTGTGATGGGAAAAACGATCTCTAAGGCAATCGGCATTCAAGGCATTCGCAAGCAATGCCCCCACTTTAACGACTGGCTCACGAAATTGGAAAACCTGGCCTCATAAAAACTGCCGTTGAGGCACCAACACGCGTTCAGCACACCACCTAACATAAATCCACCTAATATGTACATAACATATACTTTGGAGTGTTAACCCGTTAACACTTCCGAACACCGCCTATCCCCTGCGACACAGGAACCATCTATACTGAATAAAAGGAGGTGGGATGATACGTGTTTAAACGAGTAGCAGGTTTCCTCTACAAACTGATTGCTGATTGGCTGATCCGCGAGGAACCACCCGCCACAGTACCACTGTGTGATTTTGAACGTTTGCAATACGAAGTCCGGCCCGCTGATGTCTTGCTGGTGGAAGGTCGCAGCCGCATCAGTGAAGTGATTAAACTCGTCACCCAATCCTCTTGGACGCATACCGCGCTGTATATTGGCCGCTTGTATGACATCGCCGACCCACAACTCCGGCAACACGTGCAACAGTATTATCATGGCGACCCCAACGAACAATTACTGGTGGAGGCGGAGCTTGGGGAAGGCACCATCATCAGCCCCATCAGCAAATACACCACCTATCACCTGCGCATTTGTCGGCCCCAAGGGTTAACCCCGAATGATGCACAAAAAACCATTAAATTCTGCATTAACCGCTTGGGTATGGATTATGATGTGCGCCACATTTTGGACTTAGCACGATTTTTATTCCCTTGGGCGATTCTCCCTCGGCGTTGGCGTTCCAGTTTGTTTGAACGCAGTGCGGGCACCTCAACGCGCACCGTGTGCTCCTCTTTACTCGCAGATGCTTTTACCAAGGTGAAATACCCAATATTGCCTTTTATTGAAAGAGGAAATAGTGGGGATATCCGTTTTTACAAACGCAATACACGCTTATTTTCACCCAAAGATTTTGATTATTCCCCCTATTTTGACATCATCAAATATCCTTATATTGGATTAGATGATTTATCCATGTACCGGAATCTGCCCTGGAGTGAGGCCGATATCATCTACAATGATGACCAAGAGCATTTACACCGATCCCTAGATGAACACCACAAACAGCAACAAGAAGAACGCAACACCCGAGCAGCCTTGTATGGGCATCACCAACCCAAAGACTGCCTACAAGTCTACGAACATTTCTTAAAACACCACACGCCCGTACTCAACGGTAAAGGGCGAGGTAGATCATAATGATAATATTTTGTTGGTTATTCACTTTTACTCTATTATTCAGCGTGTTGGCTTATCATCAAGCCAGCAGACAATACTGGGTTTTTCTACCCGCCGGTTTACTCTTAATCATCTCCTTAGTGAAACAACCGGATCTGAATATTTTGATTATTTTGTGGTTATTGTGGGGCATTTTTGCGTTATTCATCGGTGTTTTAAGCATCCGACAGCGCTTACTCAGTGCACCGATTTTATCCCTTTATCGGCGCATACTCCCCACGATGTCGGACACCGAAAAAGATGCGTTAGAAGCTGGCAGTGTGTGGTGGGATGGCGATTTATTCAGCGGACAACCGGACTGGCGCAAATTAGAAGCGATCCCGGTTTCCAGCTTAAGTGGAGATGAACAGCATTTTATCAAAGGCCCCACGCAAACGTTATGTGACCAACTGGATGATTGGGACATCACACACAACCAATTAGACCTACCGGATGCCATTTGGGCCTTTATCAAAACCCATGGATTTTTCGGCATGATTATTCCAAAGCAATATGGTGGCTTAGAATTTTCTGCACTGGCACATTCCAACGTTGTCATGAAAATTGCCAGCCGCAGCGTCACCGCCGCAGTCAGCGTGATGGTGCCAAACTCCTTAGGCCCGGCCAAACTGCTGCTAGATTATGGCACCGAAGACCAAAAAGACTACTACCTGCCCAGGCTGGCCAAAGGCCAAGACATCCCCTGTTTTGCGTTAACCGGGCCAGATGCCGGCAGTGATGCAGGCGCCATGCCAGATTTTGGCGTGGTCTGTTATGGCGAACACAATGGCCGCGAAGTCTTGGGCATTCGCCTGAACTGGGAAAAACGCTACATTACCTTAGGCCCAATCGCCACACTGCTGGGTTTGGCCTTCAAACTATACGACCCCGAATTCATTTTAGGCTACCAAAACGACCTCGGCATCACCTTGGCGTTAATTCCAACCAACACCCCCGGCATCACCATTGGGCAGCGGCACAACCCACTCAACATTCCTTTTCAAAATGGCCCCAACAGCGGTAAAGACGTATTCATTCCCATGGAATGGATCATTGGGGGGCAAGCGCGCATTGGCCAAGGCTGGCGTATGTTGATGGAATGTTTATCCGATGGCCGCGGTATTTCGCTGCCTGCGCTGTCTGCGGGGGCCAGCCAATTGGCTTGCCGTTACACTGGTGCATATGCCCGAGTGCGCAAACAGTTTAAAACCCCGATTGGTCAGTTTGAAGGTATTGGCGAAGCCCTCGCCAGCATGGCGGGCAAAACCTACCAAATCGACTCGGCTCGACGCATGACCTTGTTTGCCCTGGATGATGCACAAAACCCCTCCGTGGTCTCCGCCATCATCAAATATCACCTCACCGAACGCATGCGCGAAACGGTTAACCATGCGATGGACATCCAAGGCGGCAGCGCCATTTGCTTAGGCCCGAAAAATTTGCTCGGGCGGGGTTACCAATGCATCCCGATTAGCATTACCGTCGAAGGGGCCAACATCCTCACCCGTAACATGATTATCTTCGGCCAAGGCGCGATTCGCTGCCACCCTTACGTGTTAAAAGAAATGCACGCGGCCAAAAACGACAACCGAAAACAAGGCTTAATCGACTTTGACGAAGCACTGTGGGCGCACATTAAGTTTTATCTCAGCAATATGACCCGTGCCGTGTGGTTTGGCATCAGCCATGGGGCTTTGTTGAGCGCCCCAGGATATGGCCCCACACGGCGTTATTATCAAAAACTCAGCTGGATGAGTGCGGTTTTTGCATTACTTGCAGACTCCGCCATGATCACACTCGGGGGCGCTTTAAAACGCAAAGAACGTTTATCCGCACGTTTAGGGGACATTCTCAGCGAGCTGTATATTGCGTCCAGCGTGCTCAAGCGTTACCACAGCGAAGGCCGACCTGAAGCTGATTTGCCGTTGGTACAATGGGCCATGGAGGACTCTTTATTGAACATGCAAACCGCCATCCTGGGTTTTTTAAACAACCTCCCCGCACGCACCTTGGCACGTGGCTTAAAATGGCTGATTTTCCCCTTCGGCGCGCCTTTTCGTGGGCCCAGTGACGCCTTAGGGCAAACCGTCGCACATCTATTATTAACCCCCTCAGAAACCCGCGACCGTCTGACCCACGGCGTATATCAATCGGATGACCCCAAGCAACGCGTGTGCCAGCTTGAGGCGGCTTTAATCGCCAGCATCCAAGCCCATGCGGTCGAAAAGAAAATTCAATCAGCGCTCAAACAAGGCGCATTAAGCGACAAAATGCACCACGATGTGATCAAACAAGCGGTGGAGAAAGGCGTAATTAATGAGGAAGAAGCCGAATTGGCGCGAACCTCAAAACAGCTTCGGCGTGAGGTCATTGCAGTCGATGCTTTTGACGCCGATGCTTTTGCCCACGGCACCCCCAGCACAGGAGCGTAACTCATGTCCCCCGTCTATATCGTAGATGGCTTGCGCACCCCGCAGCTGAAGTTTGAAGGCAAACCAGGGCCATTTAGCGCCACTGATCTGGCCGTGCAAGCAGGCAAGGCTTTATTACACCGCCAAGCGTTTTCCCCCACCGAATTAAGCGAGGTGATTTTGGGCTGTGTGGCACCGGGGCCGAACGAAGCCAATATCGCCCGCCTGGTGGCTTTGCGCTTAGGCTGTGGCCACGCCATACCCGCCTTCACGGTACAACGTAACTGCGCCTCTGGCCTACAAGCGCTGGACTGCGCAGCGCTGAATATTGCCTCGGGTCGCGCCCAATTGGTACTGGCCGGTGGCACCGAATGCATGAGCCATGCCCCAATACTCTTCAGCCGTAACATGGTGGACTGGTTAAGTGGCGTGTCTCGCTGTCGCAGCCTGGGTGCCAAGCTCAAACACATGAGCCGTTTTCGGCCCCGTTTTTTAGCCCCGGTGATTGGGTTAAAATGTGGTTTGAATGACCCCCTACTGGGTATATCAATGGGGCAAACAGCGGAAAATATCGCCCATCGTTTTCATATTCTGCGCACACACATGGATGATTACGCCCAAGCCAGCCATCACCGCTTGGCGGACGCCCAGGAACAGGCGCTCTTTGCATCTGAAATCACCCCGCTGTACGATGCACAAGGCGGCTTGTACGAGCAGGATAACGGTGTTCGGCCCGATTCCAGCCGCGAAAAATTGGCCAAACTCAAACCGGTATTTGATCGCCACGGCAACATCACCGCCGGCAACAGCGCACAAATCACCGATGGTGCCGCGCTGTTACTATTAGCCTCAGAACGCGCCGTAGAAACCTATGACTTACCCATCCTCGGCAAAATCATCGATGTGCAATGGTCAGGCTTAGACCCTGCCTTCATGGGGTTAGGCCCGACACATGCAATGTTGCCGTTGCTGCAACGACAGCAACTCAGCATCGATGAGATTGACTATTGGGAAATCAATGAAGCCTTCGCCGCACAAGTGCTAGGCTGTGTGCAAGCCTGGCAAGACGAACCTTACTGCCGGGACGTATTGGGCCTAGAGGCCATCGTGGGCAACATTCACCGGGATCGCCTGAACATTGATGGTGGCGGCATCAGCCTGGGCCACCCGGTTGGGGCCAGTGGTGCCCGCATCGTTTTACACTTGCTCAACGTGTTAAAACGCACCAACACATGCCGTGGCATCGCCAGTTTATGCATTGGTGTCGGCCAAGGTGGCGCGATGTTACTCGAACGAGAGGTAAATTAAGCCATGAAATACATTCACTGGCAGCTTAATATAGATGGCGATGACGTTGCGTGGTTACACCTAGACCAACACAACAGCCACACCAATGTGTTATCCGAAGCCGTATTGGGTGAGTTATCCGCCCAAATCAGCGACCTAAAAAACGCACAACCGAAAGCCGTTATCCTGTGTTCAGACAAACCCTCCGGGTTTATTCTGGGGGCCGACATTGAAAGCTTTACCCAGCTGGAAAGTACCGCCACGGTTGAAGCCTTAATCAGCAAAGCACAGCTTATCTTAAACCGTTTCGAAGCTTTACCCATGCCAACCTTGGCATTAATTCATGGCTTTTGTTTGGGCGGTGGCCTGGAGCTGGCATTAGCCTGTCGCTATCGTTTGGCATTGGACGATGATAAAACCAAGCTCGGTTTTCCGGAAGTCCGCCTAGGTCTGTTTCCCGGTTTTGGCGGCAGCTTGAGGAGCACACGTTTATTGGGTGCCCCCACCGCCATGAACCTCATGTTAACCGGGCGCAATGTCAGCGCTCGGGCGGCGCAAAAAATGGGCTTAGTTGACTGCATCGCCCCCCAACGCTTATTCCGCGCTTCGGCCAAAGCATACGTTTTATCCGCCGCCAAACCACAGCAACCGAGTGCGCTAAAACGCCTGAGTAATGTCGCATGGGTGCGCCCATTCTTAGCCATGATGATGCGCAAACAAGTGCGCAAAAAAGCCCATCCAGCGCATTATCCCGCGCCTTATGCGTTAATCGAACACTGGCAAGCACATGCAGGCAGTGCGGCCAAGATGTTATCTGGAGAAGCCCGAGCCGTGTCCCAACTGGTCACAGGCAGCGTCGCACAGAACTTAATCCGGGTATTTTTTCTGATGGAAAAATTAAAACACCAAGGCCGTGCCGCCGATTGCCAGGCCCAACGCGTACACGTGATTGGTGCCGGTGTGATGGGCGGAGATATTGCCGCTTGGTGTGCTCTGCAAGGCTTAAGCGTCAGCGTGCAAGACCAAAACGCCGCGTGTTTAAAGCCGATGATGCAGCGCGCACAGGCCTTATTTAAAAAGAAATTAAAACGCCCGAATGTGATTCAACAAGCCATGGATCGCATCATACCGGATGTCTCCGGCCATGGGTTACAATCGGCGGATGTGATTATTGAGGCGATCAGTGAAAACATTGAGGCAAAACACGCGTTATATCAACACATAGAGCCCCTAATCAAAACCGATGCACTGCTTGTCAGCAACACCTCCAGCATTACTCTGGCGGTTTTATCTCGCGTGTTAAAACGCCCTGAGCGCCTCATTGGCTTACACTTTTTCAACCCGGTGGCGATGATGCAATTGGTCGAGGTGGTGAGCACAGCGGACAGCGACCCGGCCATGTTAACACGCGCCTGTGATTTTACCCGCCGGATTGACCGCTTGCCATTACCGGTTAACAGTGGCCCTGGGTTTTTGGTCAATCGTGTGTTGATGCCGTACCTAATGGAAGCGGTAACGCTGCTTGGGGAAGGCGTTTCCGCCGTTTGTATTGATGCAACCGCCAAACAATTTGGCATGCCCATCGGGCCAATTGAGTTAGCCGACACGGTGGGCTTGGATGTGTGTTTGCAGGTTGCCCAGATTTTATCCGACACCCAAGACACGCAGATACCCGAACCCCTTCAGCAATTGGTCGCACAAGGCCAGCTTGGGCGCAAAACGGGTCAAGGCTTTTACCGATACCACAAAGGCCAACAAATCCGCCCCAAAGTCAGCGACCACCCAACCCCCGAATTGGAACAACGCCTGATCATGCGATTGGTGAATGAAGCGGCCCATTGCTTACAAGATAAAGTCGTCACGGATGCCGACTTGTTAGATGCAGGGATTATTTTTGGCACCGGTTTTGCGCCTTTTAGAGGTGGGCCGATACATTATCAACATTCGCTGTCTAAGCCGTAAGCCAACACAGATCAGGATCCGTGGCATTATGAAAAATCAAACCGATTACATCGACTACCGGCACGCCAAAACACTCTCTGGTCTTTTCCTTGAACGCAGCCAACGCAGCCCAGAACATATCGCTTACCATGCGTACGACCCGGCACAACAGACCTGGGTGAATTACACCTGGGCACACATGCACACCGACATTGTGCGCTGGCAAACCGCCCTCTCACAAGCAGCCCTAGCCCCCGGCACACGCGTTGCAATCCACTTGCCGAACAGCCCCGAGTGGGTGCAATTTGACCAAGCGGCGTTAGGCTTGGGGTTGGTGGTTGTGCCACTCTACACCAATGACCGCCCGGATAATCTGTGTTACATCTTACAAGATGCCGATGTTCAGATCATCCTCGTCAACCATCTGAGCGAGTGGCAAAACATGGCGCAAGGCTGTGACACCTTGAACCTTCAAAAAGTCATTGTGCGCACCCCATTAGCCGCCAATGAAAGCTCTGATCTGATCATCGACATGGCGCATTATTTACACCCGAGTGACCCCAAACAGAGCATGATCACCCGAGGTGAACCGGATGATTTGGCCAGCATTGTATATACCTCAGGCACCACCGGGCGACCTAAAGGCGTCATGCTGAGCCACCATAACATGCTGTGGAATGCCTATAGCGGCTTACAATCAATTCCGGTTTATCCGAGTGATCATCTGTTGTCTTTTTTACCGCTGTCACATACGTTAGAACGTTCGATTGGGTATTACCTGTGTGTCATGAGTGGCTGCAAAGTCTCTTTTGCGCGCTCTGTACAGGAGTTAGGCGAAGATTTACTCACACAAAAACCGACCTTACTGGTGGCTGTGCCACGCATTTTTGAGCGTGTTTACGGCAAAATCCAACAAAGCCTAAGCACCAAATCGGCGCTCGCACATTGGTTATTTAAGCAAGCGTCGGCAATCGGTTGGCAACGTTTTTTGCACCAACAAAAACGCGCCCCCTGGTCACTGCGTTTTCTGTTTTGGCCACTCCTGAACCAATTGGTCGCAGCCAAAATTGTGGCCAAACTGGGCGGTAACCTGCGCTTTGCCATTGCTGGTGGCGCGCCCATGTCGGTGCCGGTGGCAAAGTTATTTATTGGCCTTGGCGTACCGATATCGCAAGGTTATGGTCTTACCGAAACCTCGCCGGTCATCAGCGTCAACCGCTTAACCGCGAATATCATTGAAAGCGTGGGCACGCCGTTACAAGGTGTTGAAATTAAAGTGGGCGCACAAGATGAGTTACTGGTGCGTAGCCCAGGGGTGATGTTAGGTTATTGGCACAATCCAACCGCCACGGCAGAAATGATCACCGCAGAGGGCTGGTTGCACACCGGAGATAAAGTTAACATAGAGGATGAACATATTTTCATCACCGGGCGATTGAAAGAAATTATTGTTTTATCTAATGGAGAAAAACTCCCCCCGAACGACCTGGAAATGGCGATTTGCCTGAGCCCGTATATTGACCAAGCCATGATCATCGGGGACAACCGGCCTTTCCTCTCGGCTCTGGTGGTGTTGAATGAAACGTACTGGCCAAAACTCGCCGAACAGATTCCAGATGGGCATGGCAATCTATTTTCTGGCGCGGTGAAGCAGCAGATTCTAGACATCATCGCGACACAAATTCACGATTTCCCCGGTTATGCCAGAATCCACGCGGTACATTTGACTTTAGAACCCTGGTCGGTCGACAATCAACTGGCCACGCCAACGCTGAAACTAAAGCGGCACCGCATTTCTGAACATTACGCCAGCGAGATTGAAAAACTGTATGCAGGTCATTAAACCCGGAACCTTACAATTTTACCAAATCTTTCCCGACCAAACCTTGCCACGCTTAGCCAGCGCGGTTGCTGCCCCCAGCCCCAAACGGGCCAAACTGTTTTGCCCGCCCTTTCAAAGCGCACTGAATACCGGCGTATTATTCTATCCCCCGATCAATTTTGACGTGTATGTGGATGATGACGCCATGCAAATGCGGGTCAATGCCGACACCGATGACGAAACAATCGTCACCGTACACAAAGCCACTGCAACCTCTAAAGTCAATTATCTGTTATTACAAGATGTGAGTAAAAGCCGCAGCGAGCGGTGTTTGGCGGAATACCGCCGCCGTTTGGCTGAATGCACGTTTCCGGCCTGGCTGAATCCAGACAATTTTGGCTTTTACGAAATTATGGTGAATGGATTGTATGAAGCGGACATTGATGCTTTCTTTTTACAAGTGTGGCTAGGGGGCGTCATCCAAACCGCCCCAGGTGAACACGTGTGGGTTAAACACCCCAGCAACCGTTTAAATCCACAGCCCTATAGCTGCTTGGATGGCATTGTGGCGACGGATCAATGGCAGGGTTGGTTTGCGGTGGTTTTGCGCATTGAGCGTACACACACTTGGGTGCAAATCCGCACGGATGAACCCATCTGTCAGATGATCCCTTGCGCACCGACTGATTATGACTTAACCGTCATTGAAGCACAGGATACCCCGACAGACATCATTCAGCACCCCGTCGAATGGCACATGTTAGACCCCACCTATGGGCGCAAACCGGGTAAATATCAACGCCAGCTCAAGGCGGCGTCAGACAAACCCACTTAAACACCTGGCCATGGCCAAACCGGCATTGTTTTTGAACAACACCCCAACCACCGTGGCCAATTCTTGCACCTCTAAGTTTTTCACTTCACCAAACACATGCAATGGCTGCGCTCGGTTGGGCACGGTAATGCTCAGGCGCACCACTTTATCGCGGGTAATGGACTCATCATCTTTGGCTTTGAGTTGAAATTGACACCCGGATAAGCTGAAATCGGTAATCATCCCGGTCAGCGGGTCACCTTCTCGCGCTTCGATTAATGCCGGTAAATAGGTAGAACTTCGGCCGGACTCTCGAATCGATTTGACCGCTAAAATATCGGGGTATTGAATGATCATTAAGCCAACCGGATTGGGCACCAAATACAATATCTTCGAATGAAACCCATACGCGGAACCATTGGATAAAAAACGAATACTCACGCCATTCCCAGGAGCCAGTTTAAAACTGTAACTGTTAAATTTTTGTGGCACGCGAATAATCAGGCTTTTATGGCCATCAATACCGATAATGGTGGAGGCTTGACGGCGCATTTGCACCCCATCCAGATCAACGAAAATACTCGTGCCGGTTTCAAGCTCCCCGACCTGGGCGCCGAGTAAATTATCGATTTGCTGGCTGTGCACAATCAAACCCTTTGCTTTTACTAAATCATGGAATAATTATATACAAGCACTGTGTGAATTTCTAGGCCGGGAGAATACTCACGCAGCTAAGGAATGTTGCCGGTATTCCGGTGCAGGTCACACCTTAATAGGTGAACACTGTCACATTTTTGCGCAGAGATTGCGGCCATAACGCGGCCGATTGATCCGATGTTACCCCCCTTTCATCCCCAAGCGGCAACATAAAACCCAAAGAATCAGTGGGTTAAATAGCGGGACTGGCAAGCCTCACATAACGGCCAGGTTATTTATTTGTCCTAATATGATAATATTCTAATCAACATAAGACGCGAGTTTTCCGTATTCAGACAATAAGAAGTGATACGCATGCATATTTCACACTATACAACCACTGACATACTCAGCCAGGGAACCTTTTCAACCCTATATCTAGCCACACATGACGACACCGCAGAAACCGTTGTGGTACGGGTGTATGCCGCGCTGTTATCCAACAACCTACATTTTCAGCGGGTGTTTAATCAGGTCTATAGCAAGTTAACGCACTTTCAACACAAACACCTCATACACACTCTGGACACAGGCGTTGCAGACGGCGCGTATTATACCGTCTCAGAATACCTGGTAGACAAACCCTTGGCCGACGCTGAGTTATCCACCGCACAACTGGTGCAATGTTGCGTGGAAGTCTCCCAAGTCATCACCCAGCTGCATGATCGAGGCATTGTGCATGGTGGTGTGCGCGCATCTCGGTTGTTCTATCGCGCAGGTGCGGTGGTGTTAGGCGAAATCGATATCGCCCATTGGTTGGTGTATCAATCAGAAGACATTTTATCCACTGAGTTATCCCGAGCGTACGACATTCCACCTGAATTTTTTATCGGCAAAAAACTCACGCACCGGTCAGATTTTTACCACTTAGGTTTGGCGTTATATGAACTGTTGGCCCGTCGCCCGGCTTTTTCTGAATATGACCTTGAATCCATGCCCGCCGTGCACGCCAAAGGCACCTTGGCACAACTGCCCGAAACACTGTCTCACATTCAACCGTTGGTGGATCAACTGCTGGCAAAAATGCCCGAAAGTAGAATCGCCACCAGTAAACACTTTATTAATGCCGTGCATAAATACATAGACCGCAAACCTAACGCCGTAGCAGAAATCGCCCCCAAACATCGCTCCGGGGCTTTTAAATGGGTTGCGCTAGGCGTCATCTCGGTGGGCCTACCGGCTTTATACTGGGCCAATTTTGCCCAAACCCCCACCCCTAAAATACCGGTGGCAGCTAATATCAAACACACGCCCCAAGTGGCACAGCCAGCAGTCACACACGCTGAAATCACTCAAGCTGCAATACCCCAAGCTAAAATCGTACAAGCTGAAATAGCACAACCTGAAGCCACACAATCTAAAATCACGCAAGCTGAAATCAACCCCCTTCCCGCAGAGCCGGATCAATCTATCTCGGCCCTGGATAAATGGCAGCAAGGTGAAGACTTAAAAACCAAAGCTTTAGCCCAAATGGAAGTTTTGCAGCTCAGCTCACCTGCGGGCGATAATGCGTATGAAACCTACCAAGCGTTACAGACCCTATTTCCAGCAGAAGATTGGGCGAAACAAGGTTTTACCAGCATCGCAGAAAAATACCTAGAGATTGCACGTGCACAATTTCATGCGGGTAATTTAGAGCAAGCCATTTACATGACCTCGCTTGGTTTAGAGGTTCAATCTGAGCACCGTAGTTTACTCTATTTCAAAGCCTACCTAGCGGAAGAAAAACGCTACAAACAAACCGCACAAGCGGCCACCGATGCAAAAAAAACTGCGGAAGTCGCGCAAGCACACGACACACAACGCACCCGTGTACAGGCCTTATTAAAACAGGCAGAAACACAAATCCGCGGATTAAAATTAACCTCACCAAAAGGCGATAATGCGCTAGAAAGTTATCAAGCCCTTGAAAACATAGACCCAGAAAACCCCGCCGTGGCAGACGGCAAAACCCGCATAGCGAAGATTTATTTACGCCTGGCCACACACGCACTGAAAAAAAATGACCTAAAGAAAAGCCAAGCCATGTTGAACCAGGGGTTAAAGGTGGTTAAAGCACACCCGGCACTGCTGGCTTTTCAAACCACGATTCAACAGCGCAAGGTCGCACAACAGCGCCAAGCCAGACGCATTCAAAGCCTCTTTGCCAAAGCACAATCTCAATTTAAACAACAGCAATGGGTCGCGCCAAAAGGCAACAATGTGCATGAAACCTTAAAGCAAATTCAGGTCATTGCCCCGAACCACCCGAAGGTAAAACGTGGCATGGCCAAAATGGCCGACCAATTTTTAGCGCAAGCCAAAAGCCAACAAGACCCCAAACAATTTGCGCGCGTTTTAAGCATGGTCAACATGGGCATCTCCATGTTGCCGCAACACAAAGGTCTAAAACACTTCAAACAAGATTTAGAAACCCGAATGTTGGCCGATAGAAACCGACAACAAGAACAACAGAACCTAGAAAAACGGCTTCAACAATTATTAGATAAAGCCCAACGACAAATGTTAGCCGGGCAATTTTTCGAGCCTAAAAAGCACAATGCTTACCGCACCTATAGCCTATTAACCCAGTCCACACCGGATCACCCGAAAGTGATTGCGTTACGTGCACAGCTTTCGAAGCAAGCCTTGCAAGTCGCCAAACAACTACAAACACAAGGCCAACTGACCCTAGCTCTGGCCCGTGTACACGACATTTTAGCGGTATCGCCCGAGCATGCTCAAAGCCGGGCCTTACGCCAGGCATTAAAGCGACAGATTAAAGAAGTGGCAAAAATCGAAGAACATAGAGCTGCGGTTGCTAGTTCAGAACAAGAGGAAAAACACACACCAAAGAAAAAAGTACGCGTCTTTGGCACCTTTTAACCGCGCCACCTGCCTGCACGATGAAACGAAAGGTTTAGGGATAATCGTACATTATCCCACTTAAATATATTGATGATTTGAAATTTAAATCATCATAATCCACATTTTTTAGATATTTTATGTATAATCCTTTCTATCACTTTTATAAACTGGGAGTAAGGATCAAGCGATGGCTGTTAAAAAAAAGGCGTCAACAAAAAAGCAAGTGTCGGCTAAGAAAAAAGTTGTGACAAAAAAGAAAAAGGTTGTTGCTAAAAAAACAGCAACTGGCAAAAAAAGCCCCTTAGTCCATATTCAAGCCAGCGAAGAATTAATCATCAAGCTTAAAATCGTTGCGGCTAGCAGGAACAAAAAGCTCTATGAACTCGTGAATGAATTTTTAGCTGACTGGCTCCGCAACCAATCCGCTGAGCTAGAGTCTATCGCCTCTCTATTTGACGAGTATAAATAAAACCACTTCAGTGCCCTTTCAACCCTACAATAACGCGAACACATTGCCATAACGTTGAGGTTGAAAGGGAACCACACCTGATCAAAACGTATACAAGCCACATGCTCATCAATACATTCAAAAGCAGACCGTAGCTGTCAGCTTATCACCCAACCAAACGACGAATACCACTCACGAGCGCATTAAAACTGATTGATTGATTATTTTCAGGATTTAATAATGCCCCAATAGCACGTGAACCAGATACAGGCTGGTATTGTGGTGCAATTCCTTTCAGTTCTTGTTTTGGGCTTGCAATCTTATCAGGGTTTCTAAATTTTGCTTTGCTTTGAAGTTTTGCTAAATTTTTAGGGCCAATCGCACATGCGACAGCAGAGAGATCGCCTAAATAAAACGCTTCCAATTCATGGCAAGCAATTCTCACTAAAACCTCTGGCTTACCCGAATCGATGCATTTTTCAACCAGATTTTGTTTGATCGTCATACAATCTCCGCTATCTTTATCTCGCATCACAACAAAGAGACATTCCGGCTTTAGCCAACCACGCAATTTGATCAGCAACTGCTTTTCCAAGTCTTGTTTTCCATCAAAAACCACATAGCGCACACTTAATGTGTTAGGCAAAATTTTGGGCAAAAAACCTTGCAACATCGCTTTTGCGGACGGTTCTTCAAGGAAAAAAACCAATTGACTCATTCAGGGTCAGCCCCTTCAAAAAATCCCTGTTTCCATAAATATCCCATTTTATCTCCCTCCCCCATAAACGCAGCAATTTGTGCATCATCTTTCGCACGTAATATTTGCGTATACCCTTTCTTTTTAACTAACCAAAATACTTCATTAAGCTCAATCGCATTGAGGAAATCGGGCGAATGAGAGGAGACAAAAACCTGCCCTCCACGGTTAGCATAATCCCGAAACTCCTCAGCCAACTCCATTAAGAGGTTGGGATACAGTTGGTTTTCAGGCTCTTCAACGCATAATAATGGGTGTGGTTCAGGGTCATATAACAAAACCAGATAGGCAAACATTTTGATCGTGCCATCCGACACATATTTATCAATAAAGGGATCAGAAAAAGCACCATCTTGAAAACTCAATAATAATCGACCATCTTGCGTGGGAACTGATTTGATTTCACTAATGCCTGGCACCCGTCGCTTCATGACGGCAACAATTTTTTCAAAAATATTCGGGTTATTTTCATAAATATTTCTAGCCACTAGCTGAAGATTATCACCTGTAATAGAAAGGTGATCATCATACCCAATAGCCTCTTTACTCCCACGCGCCAGATTAATATGGAAATCTGACACATGCCAATTTTCAATCAACTGTCGAAAAGCATTCGCTGCTTTAAAGCGTTCAAACTGTCCCAACCCTTTTATCGCTAAGACATCTTTGCCAATAGACTGCTCTTCACGTTGCAACGCTTCATCCTGCTGATCAAAATCCTCTTCATTCGTAATCGCATAACCGATGCCACGGGAAAAGTCTAAAAAATGGAACGGCGAGCCATATTGTCCCCGTTTATACCGTAAAATTTCACGCTCTATTACTGGTTTATTTTTGTCTTGGCCGACCTTAATGATATACGTCACTAACCGATCAATATTCGCAACTTCCATCCTAAACTTAATTTCTATTTCAATTAAGGCGTTTTTCTCTGAGCCCCGACTCATCATCTCAGAAAAACCACCCCGAGCCTGTAAAGCCTGCCTCACATTAAACGTTAAACAATCCTTCAAAAAACCGAAAACATCAAATAAAGTACTTTTTCCTGTACCATTTGCGCCAACCACAACACAATAACTCGGTATATTGAGCATTTGCGCATTTTTAAGGCTTTTAAAATTTTTTAATCGAATAGATTCAATGTGCATTTGTAGCCTTTATCAATCCAGCTTGAGCGACCTACACAATCAGACGCTAACATTATCGGCGACTAAACCCATGGTGATAATCATCAAAAAATGTCAACATTTGCAGTGGATCCGTTAGATGGTATCGTATGTGCGCTTAACCTTGAAGCCACGCAGCAATATTTTTAAAAAAATTTCAACGGTGTATTCAGCGATGGCCGCAATAAGTTGCCCAAGCCGCAAATCATTAACTGACGGCTAAAACATCGCAACTGTACCCTTCTCGGCCATTGACCAAAAGCCATCTGAGCCATATTATGAGTGTGTAAACGATAGACACATGAAGGCAGTTTTCAGATAAAAAAATAATGACAATCCTGATTAAACGTATATCCAACAGCAGAATAGCACCCGTATGATTGGTCTAAAATCACTAGGTGACGGGGCGTGACTGAGTTACTCCCCTCCCCACAACACGCCAAATCGACGGGCCTAGCCAAAGCACAACATCTGCGCACCTCCGGTTCTCGGGAAAATACCCGGCGCGCTTTCGTGTCCGACATGCGATATTTTTGGGCCTGGGCGCAAGTGGCGCATCAGTTAAGCGCAGACAATCCCCCCGTGCCACAAGACATCATTGAATGTTTTGTGGGGGAACATTTATATGGGTTAGAACCCTCGATTGGGCGTGCATTACACGAACTGGGCTTTCGCCCCAAACAAGGGCGACATAAATTAAATACGGTCAAGCGCCGCCTCAGTAGCCTATCAAAATGGCATCGTGCCCAAGGGTTTACGGCTTCAATTTATACCCCGCAGTTATTACAAACGCTACGGGCTGCCGCAGAATCCGATCACGCCCCCCATATTATGCCGCAAAAAAAACCCGCATTAACGTTTGATCTGTATCGACAACTCATCGAACATTGTGGCGACACCCTCATCGGTGTGCGGAATAAGGCCATATTAAGCGTTGCATTGCTCAGTGGTGGGCGTCGGCGCAGTGAGATCTGCCAAATGCAAGTGGAACACTTACGCAGCCAAACGATATCAGAATGGCCTTACGTTAGTTATACCTTAACTTTACCCTTGACCAAATCACACTATGCACTGGATGGCGTCCCCACGTTACCCATCAAAGGTGTGGCGGCGCAGCATTTGCAGGCTTGGTTAAGCCTCAGCCACATTAATACCGGCTGCATATTCCGCAGCATTGACCCTCGAACGGAGAATATTCGCCAACGCATCAGTGCCGAATCCATTCGTCAAATCATTAAACAATTAGCCGCGGCTGCGGGATTGGCCCACTTAGGCCTCTCCCCCCATTCTTTGCGTGCAGGTTTTGTCACCGAATGTGCCCATGCCGGTATTCCAATGGAAAGAGGCATGGCCATGTCTTTGCATAAAACCCCAAGCGCTTACCTCTGTTACAGCCGTGAAGGGGAAGCGTTGAAAAACCCGGCTGCTGATTTATTCCCCATAGACCCCCATACAACAAGGAAAATATAGGATGACTGAAAAACCCGAGACAAAAATGGCCTATCACGCCTGGGACCCTATCGTGAGGCTTTTTCATTGGACCAATGTGGTGTGTGTTTTAGGCTTAATGGCCGTCGGCATCACCATTTTGAATGCGAAAACACTCGGGGTCAGCACCGAGGGTAAAATCTTACTGAAAACGGTTCACGTCTATATTGGGTACGTGTTTGCGGTCAATCTGAGCATTCGATTATTGTGGGGTTTTGTTGGGGGTAAATTCGCGCGTTGGCGTGCGATTTTACCCTTGGGGGGGCGTTACATTCATGCGTTAGGGTTGTTTTTAAAAGGTGCCAAAGCGGATCATCCGCCGCACTTCTTAGGCCATAACCCCATCGCCAGACTGATGGTGACGTTATTATTTATCCTACTCTCAGCGCAAGCGGTGACCGGATTAGTCCTCGCCGGAACGGATTTATACTACCCACCGTTCGGGCACCAAATCGCAACCTGGGTTGCACAAGATCCCGCTCAAGCAGACCAGCTAAAACCCTATGACAAAACACAGGTCAATGCAGACAACTACAAAGACATGCGAGATTTCAGAAAACCTTATATTAACCTGCATTTCTGGATTTTTTATACCTTACTCGGGGCTATTTTCTTGCATTTAATGGGGGTGATTTACTCAGAATTTAAAGAACGGTGCGGCTTGGTGTCTGCTATGTTCACAGGTGAGAAGTATTTTGCCCGAAAACCCGTGGATCTCAATACGACCGTAGAAGGTGACGAACCAAATACGTAAAAATACAATTCATATGACAAACTGTATATTTATCCGGCTATACTCAATAAGCATAAGGATCAAATTTTTGTCTGTCATTTGAAAAATGCTGCGGGAAGAACATGTTACAAACACAGCCGTATCTAAAGCAACTCTCCATCTTGTTATTGATGAATATGCTGATTTTTTTTGTTGCTGTGTTTGCCGCGCCACCGATGATACTGAAAGTGGCTTTGGCCTGCGCAAGTGTTGGCTTCAGCTACCTGATTA
>Ga0256847_1000132_pt1 | contig 51073 bp, 45 predicted proteins | sample TeddybearmetaG_FD_189099 | JGI IMG/M metagenome (GOLD analysis project Ga0256847, IMG submission 189099) | Hydrothermal vent microbial communities from East Pacific Rise, Pacific Ocean - Teddybear | ecosystem: Environmental > Aquatic > Marine > Hydrothermal vents | place: Pacific Ocean: East...
TTTATTTTGTGAAAGATTAATCGCCATATTCGCAAGATCCTGTTTTTTGAATTCTACTTCTGTTACCAACATCTGATTCTCTAATCTGGTGAGACGAATACGGTTTCTATAACGAGAAAGAAAATACAATGCTAATATTATGAGTCCAGCTCCGCCAAAAATCATCCATTGCAATTGAATCTTATTCTTGGAGTCGAGGTTCTCAATGCGAGCGATAGATAACTTTTTTTCACTGGCGTATTCAAGACTATCAGCCAATTGTTCCTTTTCAAACTCGTAATTTAAATCCAAAGCAATAATTCGCTTCGCTTTTTCAATATCAATAATTGAGTCCAGATACGCTCTATGTATTCTATAAGATTCCAACGCTTTGGTGTTGTTATTTAGGCGCTCATAGTTCCAAGTATTTAACTTGTGAAAACTAGACAACAGCTCTTTATGCCCGATGGGCCTAACAGCCGCTATACCATCTTTTACATATTGACGACTCAGATTGTATTTCCCCAAATCATGATATAATATAGCAAGGTTTAAATTAAACGTCCCTACCTCCGAAAGTTTATTTAATTCTGAAAATATTTTAATGTTTTCTTTATAGATAGGTATCATCAGATCATATTTTTTCTCAGTATAATAGATCGTGGCAATATTTCCATTTACTCCAGCTATTTTTTCGACTGACTTATCATAGTTTATTGCTTTCTCATAATAACCTTTCGCGATAGTGTAATGGATCAATGCAGAGTCATTTTGCAAAGCATAGTAATAACTAACTCCTAACATATTATTTGATCCCGCCAATTCTGGGATGGTACCACATTGCTCCCTCAGTTTAATAGCCTTTTTGAAAAACTCCTTAGATTTCGAATAGTCTTTAAGCCTACGATAGCTCATTCCCAAATTATGGTACGTCTGGCTAATCCCAGTTGTATCCAAAATATTCTCCCGGATTTTTAAGGCCTTCAAATGGTTTGTAATACTTTCTTCTAATTCACCCCGATTGCTGTCAAGAATTCCAAGGTAATTGTATGCTAAGCTCTTTTGTTTAAGAAAATACCTGCTTGGATTTTTTTTACCATCAATCACACTTAATACCTCCTCTAATACCTCCAAGGCAGTATTGATATCATGATTACGAACCTCTTCCACAAGTTCTATCTGATATTGAATTTTTATCGAATCTGATTCGGCAGCTTCTATGCGTTGGTTTAGCACGTCCACAATTGTATCATTTTGCTGACAAAATGATGAGGTAATAGATCCGATAGCGAACAGAATTAGAAGGTATACTCTTTGCAAAAACATATAAGAAATTGAGGCAAAATTTGATTTGCGAGTGTTAAGATAAAAAAAAACAATTCCATCTCAAAAACTGTACGTAAATAATTGGTGGAAATTTTAAATTGGAAAGTCTGCAATTACAAAGAACCATAGAGAATTATAGGGATGGTTTATTTGAAAAGCTAGAACTTAAAACAAGAGTTGGACTGGCGGTATATGCTCTAAAGAATGGTTATTAAGATTTGAAAACATGCTTGTAATTCCAATCCCTGAGTGCTGGTTCGATGTTCAAAAGAGGCCTACTTATTGCATATATATTTCATTATCAAAGATATACGGTTCGATAATGAGTCAAGAGGGGGAGCAAAGCAACGAGAAGCCATTCACGAAAGTGAGTGGCTTTTTTGTTAAATAAAAGACCCTTTGCGTGCTAGGCAAAGGGTTGGGTTATATTAAGTGAAAATGCTTTCTATTTTTTAATCACCCTCTTTATAACATTGGCTTGATTACCATAAATATGTGCCATATAAATTCCTGAAGAAAGATTCGATACATCGATTACCTCACTACTGCCGTTGTTTAACGTCTCAAATTGTTTCACCAATCTACCATTCATGTCGTATAAATTAATACTTTCAATATTAATATTCAAATTATTGCTAATTGTAATTATATCTGTCGCAGGATTCGGATAAATGCTAATTGCATCCGAAAAATTGATGTCAGCAACTCCTAATACTTCCGTTCCAGAAAATGCTACTTCAGCAAAAGCAACAAGGTTTCCTGGATCGCCATAATTACTAACCACATCAAAACGAATAAATGAAGCTGAAACTTCAGTAAAAGAAAATTGTTCTGCAGGGCTTGTTGGGGTTACAACCTGTGCGAACGTACTTGGTGATCCTGGAATAGGAGTATAAGTAACGCCATCTTCAGAATACGAAATTACTACCTCTTGAATCCCTGCTTGCCCAGGACCAGGCGCATTAACATTCCAAAATGAAAGACCGTCAACCAAGTAAGAACCACCTAAATCGAAGTCTATGGTGCCTACTTCATTGGTTGCATAAAAAGCATTACCAGGATTCGTTCCACCATGAGAAGCTGATAAACTTGGAAATACGTCAAGGCCAGCACCGTTAATGGTATTATCAAGGCTAGAGCCAAATTGAGCCGACAGTGTTGTTGTTGCAGATACAGGATTAATAATATCCTGAGCATGTAGAAATGTCGTAGAGTACATAAGTGCAATAGACAATATAAAGAGTAATTTTTTCATGATAAATATATTTTTAGTTAATTAAAAGCATTATTGCTTGGTGTAAAAGTAATTAGAGGATAGAACCCTTTATAGTTCTATTTATCTAATGGTAATAATGTTTATCCAATGGCATCAAAGTAGTTCTAATGGTTTATTTAGTGGTTATTGTTTGAAATAGAAGTTATATTGTTCTTCTCCATTTTTATACATCCTCGATCTTTTTTAGATCGTAAATAATGTCTGAACCTATAGAAGCACTTTGACTAAAATTTTCGGATGGAGCGAACCTTAAAAGGAGTAGATTTATCAGCCCAATCCCATCCTCCTTCGTTTCCGAATCCAGTCCAACGCATGTAAGCTTCATACTCATTTGCTTCGGTTGAACTCCAATAGTAAGTATCATTGAGGATACCTGTGTGAATCTTATTTTCGGTTGTATCAAGTAATTCCCATTCTTCATATGAAGGTAAATACCAATCTCCATACTCATCATTTACTTGACCTGCCACACAAATTTGTGCTGCAAAAATTCCTGTAGGATTATCACTGGTCAGTTCGGCAATGATAAGCATGGTATTTATACTTCCTCCATAAATTCCGAAACTTGTAGCATTTGTTACGGTAGGTTCATTATTTTCAACATTATTTGACCATGTTACATCGGCACCTATATCAGTAGCAGTTACCACCAGTCCATGTTGACCGGTTTCATCTAAATAAAAAATAATACCGCCAGCGTAAGTGTCTCCGATAGCTAGAGTGGGTGGTCCATTAGCAGGTTGTTGCCAACTTGCCAACCCATTGACGTCGGAAGTTAGTACTTTCCCCATGCCAGGTGAACCTCCATTTATTTTCACATTACCATCTATTGTTAATTTAGAGTTATGTTCAGTTTGCGGATTACCAATAACAACATTTCCTCCTCTATAAAGAATAATTCCTTGACTCCAGTCCCACGAACCATTTTCGGCTATATCATTGGTGATTTGCAGATATTCCCCTTTTGTATTTGTATGTGAGTTGGGGTCAATAATATACTTTCTGTTCCAATAAGTGCTACTGCCTAAAACGAAATCGCCTACGACATGCAATTTACTTGCGGGAGTATCGGTTCCTATACCTACATTCTTAGCAAAGGAAGAAGTATAAATATAGTTTTGCCAGCTGGTCCAGCCGTCGTCACCCTCAACCTTTTGACCAAAAACAAAAAGAGGAACAATTAATATTAATAAAATAAACACGAATTTTTTCATGATAATAAATTTTTAAAAGTTAATAATTAATAGAATACATTATTGATTAACGTAAACTCTAAAGGAATTTAGTAAAGTCATTGATTAGAATTTTCGAATGGCACGAACTTTATTAGGAGTGGATTTATCTGCCCAATCCCATCCTCCTTCATTTCCGAATCCAGTCCAACGCATGTACGCTTGATCTTCATTTACTTCGGTTGAACACCAATAGTAAGTATCATCGAGTATACCTGTGTGAATTTTGTTTTCGGCTGTATCAAGTAATACCCATTCTTGATATGAAGGTAAGTACCAATTTCCATATGCATCATTTGTTTGACCTGTAACACATACTTGTGCTGCAAAAGTACCAGATGGATCATCAATAGTTTCTTGGGCAATGATAAGCATGGTATTTATACTTCCTCCATAAATTCCGAAACTTGTAGCATTTGTTACAGTAGATTCATTATTTGACCAACTTATATCTGTACCTATATCAGTAGTAGTTACCACCAATCCATGTTGAGCGGTTTCATCTAAATAAAAAATAATTCCGCCGGCGTAAGTATCTCCAATAGCTAGAGTGGGTGGCGCATTAGCAGGTTGTTGCCAACTTGCCAACCCATTGGCGTCGGAAGTTAGTACTTTTCCCATGCCAGGTGAACCTCCATTTATTTTCACATTGCCATCTATTGTTAATTTAGCGCTATGTTCAGTTTTCGGATTACCAATAATGACATTTCCCCCTCTATGAATGATAATTCCTTGACTCCAGTCCCACATACCTTCGGAAGTATCATTAGTGATTTGTAGAAAATCCCCTTTTGTATTCAAATCTGAGCGAGAGTGAAATATAAACCTCTTATTCCATTGGTTAGTCCCCAATACCAAATCACCAACTACATGCAATGTACCTGCGGGTTTCTCGGTTCCAATACCTACATGTTTGTATCTATCATAATCAGTAGTCCAAATATAGTCTTCAGACATACTCCATCCATCTCCACCGACAACTACTTGACCATAATTAAAAATAGGAAAACACAATGTCACTAAAATAAATACGATTTTTTTCATAATAAATAAATTTTAACTTAATTAAAAGCATTATTGCTTGGTGTAAATATAATTAGAGAATAGAACCAGTTAAAGCGCTATTTATCTAGTGGAGGCAATGTTTATCGAAAGGTAAAAGATTGTCCTAACGGTTTAACTAGCGGTAATTAATCTGGTAAATAAAGGAAGTAAAATTGTTTTGGGTCATGAGCCCTAAATTGTGAAAAATTAAAAAAACCACTCGCTGGATTACAGGAGTGGTTTAGTTGTTAATAATATGGTTTCTTATTCTATTTTAGTTTGAAACTTCTACAAATCCTGGGCTAAGAACATTTTCATATCCATTAGAAGACCAAATGGGATGTTTGGGAGGATATACCGAACAAAGGGATGGAGATCGAGGCGATGCGAAAATCCATTTGTTAGACATTTGATCGAAATTTAGTCGCTTTGTTCCGTTATTATCACCATCTTTTACTTGAAAATAAAGTCGCCACGCCACTGTTAAGGGAGGTGTATCTCCAGTAAGTTCTATAACCTCGGTTATAATTGCTCCATACATTGCTACGCCACCATCTATACTAATACATTCTGTTTCCATAATAAAATGCATACTATAACTTGGATTTGATATTTGTAACTCGGCTGTTCCAGAAGTTCCTCTTTCATCCCGATTTGCTGACCATTCAAGAATTACAGTATTTCGAAAAGCTGGCTCATAATATCCACTAGTGCTTCCAAATTCACTTGTTTCTGTAGTAGTAATTAATTTTGCTTCAGCTTGAAAATTGTCAATTTCAATTGCATTAAAGTTTGCTTGATCCATGTTTTGATCTAATACATAAATAGAATTGGCTGATTTCGGCTCAATAAGTTCTAATGAATCATCTTTACTACATCCTGTTAATAAAAAAAGTCCTGCTGTTATTGTTAAAAATAAATTTTTCATGATTGTAAATTTTATTAGTTGAAAGCATTATTGCTTGGTACAAAGTTGAAGTAATTGTTAATTTAAAAATAGCCCCTTTACCCTGTAAATTCGATTTTATTTACCCTTACATGTATAAGGGTATACCCTTAAATACTGAGGGTTTATCATGAAAATGAATGTTTCAAAAAAGCTGTTAATAGCTGCATGTAAAGGTTTTAAAGTGTATTTCTATATTTTGCTAACCAAAGAGGCTTGTAAAATAAGCTGTATTATGTTGTATATTTGATTGACTAAAAATTAAATCCATTTATTATGAAAAATTCGATTTTATACTTATTAATATCATTTTTGATATTTACTTCATGTAAACAACAAAATGAAGAAAAAGCTATTGTAGAGACTAATGTAGTTCCAGAAGTAGTGGATCAACAAGATGACTGTTCTGGTGATTGGGATCCTGAAACAAACAATTGCCTTTGCAGTTTGCAAATATACGGTGAAACAGCATTTATATGGCAGTCTAGCTGGGTATCATACTACAATTACAATTTTGATACAATGAAAGAAGACGGTACCTACGACAATTCGCCTTCATTCAATTTTAACTCGTCTGATATGAACACCTTGTATAAGGAAATAACAGATTCAGAAAATTCTGGGGTGTTGATTTCTTATATAATTGCTACTCCAAATAATGAAGACCCTCAAATTCCGGGATTAGCTATACAAAATATCGTGAACTGTGCGGTTGACCCCAACGGTTCAATCTTTGTGTATTATTTCTTGGAAAGTCAGTTTAACGGAGGTGACCCTGAAGGAATTATTACACAACAGCAATTAGATGGTTATAAGGCAAATTGGTTAGATGCAAATAATAACAATGATCAGGTATTTACAATTGCCGAAGGTTATATATACTCTTGGAGTTCCCTAAATTCAATTAATGCCACTACCGAGGGAATGACAATTAGTTATGGTTTGCGCACCTTAGAATCTGGAGAGGAAGCTGGGTTTATTCAACAAGGAAATAGTGATGGTCGAACAGGAAGTATCGTGTATTGTAATATTATATATGGTGGTAAAAGCGAAACAAATGCTGATGGCACAAGTACAATGCTACATGATTTTGCAAGACCTTGCCCTGTTTATTGTCATGAATAATTTTAAACAATAAATAATACAGATGGAATACTCGTATCTCGAAAATATTGCTTTTTATATTCCACTGCTCCCTGCAGTATTTGCACTATTTAAATGGCAATTAATGAATAAGGCACAAAGATGGTTTGCTTTTTTATTATGGGGTATTGTAATAGTTTCATTCTCTGGAGAGCTTTATTTATCCTTAGCAATGAAAAAGAATAATATGCCTTTTTTTCATTTGTATATTTTAATGGAATATCTTTTTTTACTACAAGTATTTCGTTACATGTTTGAAGAAAGTATTTCCAAAAATATATGGCGAACTCTAGGTATTGGTTATTTAATAATCTGGGTATTCAATGTAATCTCTGGAGAAGGTTGGTGGGGTTTTCCAGATTACATTCACGCCTTGGAAGCTATTGTAATGATTGTGTTAATAATATTATGGTTTCTTAAAATGCTTCGAGAAAAAACCATTCTGCAACCAATTAAAACCTTCGAGTTTTGGATGTGTACAGGTCTTTTAGTTTTTTTTACAGGAAGTTTCTTGTTATTCCTATTTCCAAAATTCTTAATAGACACTAGTACAGAGGTGTTTAAAGTTATTTGGAACATGAATTGCATCTTAATTATCTTATTATCTTTAACATATACAATAGCATTACTATGGGTAAGGAAGATGACCAAATAATTCTTATATTTATAGTTAGTGCAGTATTTGTAGTATTGTTAGTTATATTACTTATTCTATTTCTACTTATCTATCAGAAAAGGATAGTAACACAAGAAAATCGATTGCAAAAACTTGAGAACGAACGACAACAGGTGTTATTAAAGGCAACCATTGAAGGTCAAGAAAGGGAACGGGAACGTTTAGCGAAGGATTTACATGATGGAATAGGATCTTTGTTATCTGGGTTAAGTCTTAATTTGAAATTTCAGAAAAACAAAGAAAGCCCAGAGTCTAAACAGGCCGATTTCTTAGAAGAGGCTTGTAAGCTTGTAGACGAAGGCATCAAGAATGTTCGGCTTGTCAGCCATGATTTAATGCCCACAACCTTAGAAAATTTTGGTCTTATTTCGGCTATGAACGAGTGTTGTGAACCAGTTAATAATTCGAGCAAAATTAAAGTTAAAATAAATGTAGTTAGTGAAATATTTCACTTACCTAAAGATATTTCTTTAGGATTATTGCGTGTTTTTCAGGAGCTACTTCAAAATACAATCAAACATTCTGAAGCATCACAAGTAAATACTGTGGTCGAATTCAATACTAATTTTATACAATTAGATTATTCAGATAACGGAAAAGGATTCGATTTTGATATTAATAATTCAAAAGGGCTTGGTATTAAAAGTATGGAAAGTAGAATTCAAGCATTAGAAGGAATTTTTCAGATAAATAAAAAGAGTAAAGAGGGTTTTAAAGCACACATCAAGGTGCCTATCATGTTTAGATAAAAGTATTATGGAAAAAATTATTCGAATTGCTATTGCCGATGATCATAAACTAATTCGCTCAGGAATTTCAATGATTCTAAGTGAGCAACCTAGTTTTATAGTTGTGCAACAAGCATCTAACGGAAGAGAGTTATTAGATGGTTTAGCTAATTCAAAACCCGATGTGGTATTGTTAGATTTAGAAATGCCAATTTTAGGGGGACGAGAAACGCTTATAGAGCTCCAAAAATTGAATCCAAAAATTCGGGTATTAATGCTTACCATGCACAATAATCAAGCTTTTATTTTACAAATGATGGAATTGGGTGCTAATGGATATCTCATAAAAAACTCAGATCCTAATGAATTAGTAGAAGCAATAAATAAGGTTATAGAATCTGAGTTTTATTTTTCGGATGTCGTTTCCATGGCTATGCTACAAGGTGTTTCTAACCCAAAATTAAAATTGAGCAATTCCATAAAAAATTCCGGACTCACTTCTAGAGAAATTGATGTACTACGTTTAATTTGTAAAGAATACACAACCATCGAAATTGGGGAGGTCTTATTTTTAAGCCCAAAAACAATTGAGGGTTATCGCAAAGTATTAATGGAAAAAACCCAATCTAAAAATATAGCAGGCTTAGTTTTGTTTGCAATAAAACATAAATTATATACGCAGAATTAAAAGAACATTTTTATACAAACTACCTATCCAAAATTATAGTTATTCTAATATGCTTTTATTGTTAGAAAAACATGGGTGTTAGTAACCTACTTATAATTTCCTTAAATAAAATTCAAAAAAAAAGGGTGCTAGTTATACAACTAACGCCCTTTAAATAAACACCTCCTATTTTACCGAAAAAATATTCTTTAGTTCTTTTACAACTCCTCCGTTTCCAGAGACCGTAATCTCACCAATTTTTTCAGCAATTTTTTCAACATATTCCATCTCTTTTAATTTAAAGAGCATGTCATTATCTTCCATCAATTTTGCAGTGTTAAGCAAGCTTCTTGTAGAAGCTGTTTCTTCACGTCTAGTAATTGTATTAGCCTGTGCTCTTTTTTGTGCTACTAAAACCTGATTCATGATCTCTTTCATATCTCCAGTTAAAATAACATCTCTAATACCACAGTTTAATACGGTTACACCCAACTTAGTTACTGTGCTTTTAATAGCTGCAAACACTGCTTCAGCAATTGCTTGTTTGCATTCTAAAAGCTCATCCAAGGTATAGGTGCCAACATAACCGCGCAAAGCCAATTGCATCGCAATATATAGTTGCTTTTCATAATCCTTGTTTTCAAGCAAAGCCTTTTCAATATTAGTAACTTTATACTGCGTATAAAAGTTAATTCTAATCGAGGCCTTATCTTTTGTTAACAATTCTTGTCCAGCAATTTCTAATTGCAACTGACGCATATCGACTTTTGCAATTTTAATAGTCGTTTCGTTTTTCCAAAACCTATACACACCACCTTCAAGTGTTTTTTCATACACATCGTCAATTAAAAGTACTGCTTTTTCATACGCTTCTACTTCAAAAAGTCTAATGTATTTAGATATTTCAAAATTTCTTAAAAGTAATCTATCAATATTTTCGGTAATGTAAATTTTGCTTAAATCTACACGTACAAATTCTTTATCAATCAATTCTTTCCAAAACACATAACGTCCTGCAGTAAGTACATTCTTAAAATTTTTATTTTCATATACTAATACTAGCTCGTTATCTTTTACCTCAATTACATTTAATAATGCAGCCAAGGTTTTATCTTGTAGTAAAATCTCTAAAGCTATTGGCGCGTTAAATGCACTTGTAAGGTCAAAAACCAATACATTTAAACCAAAACCAATCCAGTGTTTTCCTTTCGTAATTACCTTTTGGTAATCGCCTTTTTTGAAAACTAATCCAACCTTTCCGGCATTAATTCGTATTCTTTTCATTTTTCTACATTTTAAATTAAACAATAATTAAATGGTAAACCCTAAAACTTTGGCATACCTACTTTAGACTTCGAGTTACTAGTATTCTCAATATTTAAAGTATATTTTGGGCGTGTACCCCAACACTTTCGTGTTGTTGTATCGGGCTATTCGCTGTATCTTTTACCTTCGTTTTAAATACTCAAACTTCGGTAAAAGGATGCCGCTACTATCCCTCACGCGATTCATTATTTTATAAAAACAGTGAATACAAATCATTTATACAATATGGAAATACTCATATTAATTTTCTTTGCTATTAGTTTTAAGTTTCGTCATCAAGCTTGAAATTGTAAGACAATTTTTACCTAAAATCTGAAAACAAAAAAGTAAAAGCTTCAATAAATTAAAAATCAGAATCTCAAAATACCTTCAAAACTGCTTATTAAAACAAACTCGTTTCGTAAAGCCGATTTGTATCCACTATTTTTGTCAATTTTACAGTGTGACCTACTGTTCCATCAGTTTTAAAAGATGATAAGCTTTAAACTACATTATGAGTGTAGTACTCTACCAACTGAGCTATAAGATCTATTTAGGTGACCTCAACGGGAATCGAACCCGTGCAATCTGTTGTTCTAACCACTGAACTACCTTGTAAAAACAAGAATGGGAATCGAACCCACGACACACAGCTTGGTGGCTTATATTTTGGTAATAAGCCGCAACCTTCAAGTCAAGTTGTACATAAAATCATCATGCATTTCTGCAACGTTTTATACAATGGTGCTATCTTGAAACACACAACAAGACTTACTTGATATTTTCTTTCTGCTCTACAGAAGTTTTTTTAAAATTAGAAGGAATAGTAAGATTCGAACTCACATCTTTGGGTTCGTAGCCCAAAATTTTTCCATTTAAACTATACTCCTTTTTTTGTGAAACAGATAGGAATCGAACCTATATCTTCAGATCTTCAATCTGGCGCATTGACCAACTTTGCTACTGTTTCAATTGGGTGTTAACTGAGAATCGAACTCAATCCTAGAGAATCACAATCTCTTGTGCTAGCCGTTACACCATAAACACCGTTTCTGAAGATTTGAAAGGAATTGAACCTTTACTTCAAGAGTCAAATTCTTGTATGCTAACCATTACATCACAAATCTTTTTTTGTACTCTGTAGGAGAATCGAACTCCTTTTTTCTGATAGAAAGTCAGACGTACTAGCCATTATACGAACAGAGCATTAATTCAAGAAGCAGGATTGACATTGTCTGAGAAGCAGGATTCGAACCTGCGACCTCCCGCGTCCAAGGCGGGTAAACAACCAACCGTTATCTTCCCAGTTTAAAAAGCAGTATCGACGAGATTCGAACTCGCAACTTCCCAAGAGACAGTCGGGCACTCTAGCCATTGAGCTACGATACTATATTATTTTAGTATATCTACTAAGAGTTGAACTTAGACCTAGAGATTAGAAATCTCTTATGCTATCCATTACACTATAGATATGTTATTAAATTGCGCGACTATAAGGATTCGAACCTCAACCCTAAGTTTTGGAAACTTATATGCTACACCTTACACTATAGACGCTTTGTGGAAGTAGTAGGACTCGAACCTACACGCTTTAAAAAGACCTGATTTACAGTCAGGCGAGCCAACCATTTGCTCAACACTTCCAATTTGTTGATGTGGTGAGACTCGAACTCACAACCCCTCGATTAAAAGTCGAGTGCTCTATCCAAAATTAAGCTACACATCAATGTGTTAGTTTTCAATATGTCAATGAACTGTATAAAAAAAGACGCCTGTTTGGGCGTCTTTTATATAATTGAATAGTGTAATAAGTAATTAATTCCTCATAACTATTTCTATTTTACAAAAGACGCTGTTATTCAATTTCGAACAATAATCTTCTCGCCCTTCAAAGAGTTGATTAAAAGATTTATGTAAACTTCTCGGTTTCATTTTTTATAATTAATTGCGGTGCAAAGATGAAAACATTTTTGAATAAAACAAGTAAAATTAAAATTTAATTTATTGATTATCAGAGTGTTGTGTTATTTTTAAACATAATTTTTCCTGTCCGCTATTATGCAGATTTTTGAATTAAATGGCAATACCCTGTCTCTCAATTGCTTACTTTTCAATTCTTAATTCTATGTTTTATAAATTATCTTTCATTTATTTTAGAAAAAATTAATAAAAAAAGCGTCCATTTTCATGGACGCTTGCTATTTGTGATAATATTTAGTTTATTTTTAAATAAATAATGCTAAAAATTAGTAATAGATCGTCCTAATCGAAAGAAAAATTCAATTTTTCTTCGATAATCACACTGACTAAACAGTGTTTTCGGCGATATATGTACTATATTTTGTATCATTTGTGTGGCAAATATAAACTTTTTATAAAAATACGCTAGTTAGATTTTAATATACATTTATTATAAATAAGGCTTTCTTGATTAAATATAGCATTGCGTTAGGTGCTCCATTGCCAAAGGCTATGGAGTACGAAGGATAGAGCAAAACTACCCCGCCTACGCATTATGGTAAAATGTAAGTAGGCGGGTAGTAGCGATAGCCCGACCCCGCAAAGCTTTTCCTAATCGCCAAAGTAGCCTCAGTTACGAAGGCTGAAAGCGTAGTGGGGGAACGCCCAAATAATGATTATTAATTTCATATATAAAGAGTTATTTTGTTTTAAACACATAATTATTTAAGATTGTGGTGACTCCAAATTTTTATGTTCAGCCCCTAATTATAAGAAAATGTGTATATTACGACTCCCAAATTTAAAAAACTGATGAAAAAGATATATCTTTTTATATTATTTTGCGTGATAATCTCACCTCTCTATGCGCAAAAAAATATTCAAAAAACTGATTCTGTTAATCGTGTTTTTTTAGAGCAACAGCAGGTTTTTCAAAAACTGCTAGATTCTTCTAATGTATTTTATAATGAAGGCGATTTTACAAAATCGCTAGATTTAAATATGCAGATTTTACAGAAAGCAACTACTATTAATAATCCGTACTTTATTCATCAAGCATATCGCTATTTAGCCTATGATTATCTTGTTTTAAACGATACCATTTTGGCAATGAAGAACTTTGAGAAGTCTGAAAAATATGCCAAGCTATCAAAAAATGATACTGCAACTGCGGTTACTTACATGGATCTAGCAAATATTTATGCTACCAAAGAAAATTATTCTGAGGCCTATATTTATCATGACAAATCCATTCAGCTATTTAATAAAATAAAAGATTCGGCAGGTCTCGCAAAGGCTCATTATAATACAATTATTACTGCTGCAAGTGACGAAGATTATGAAAAAGCATATTCACATATTTTAAAAGCAAAAGAGCTCATTAAATATAGCGATCATATTTCTTTTTCGATTGCGCTTGATAATTATTTAGGAGAATATTATTATTACACTGAAGATTATAGTTCTGCAAACCAATATTTTTTAAAAGTTATTGAAGATGCAAAAAAAGAAAATCTTACTCTAGAATTAGAGAATGCCTATTATTTATATAGTCAAAGTTTGTTTGCTCAAAATAAATACAAAGAAGCCTATGAAGTTTTTGAAATTTATGACGAGTACAGCGATGAAAATTCTATGATATACACCTCTTCTGAAAGGTATTCGTTGACCGAGAAATACCAACTTTCAGAATTTCGAAAAGACATAGATGCTGCAAAATTAAGAAACCAACTTCAAGCTGAAATTGTAAATAATAAGAATAGACTTAATATTATTTTAATAATTGTTGCTACTTCCTTTTTGTTTCTTCTTATTGCTTTGTATTCAGCTTCCTTAAAAAGAAGAAAACTTGTAAAAGAACTAAAAATAAAAAATAGAGAAGCCATTCTTGCTAGAGAAGAAAGTGAAAAACTATCCAAGGCTAAAAATAAATTTTTCTCGACGGTTAGTCATGAACTACGAACTCCATTGTATGGTGTAATAGGGCTAAGTACTATTTTAATGGAAGATAAATCGCTTATAAAACATGAAAAAGATATTAAGTCTTTAAAATTTTCGGCAGATTACTTATTGGCATTAATTAATGATGTGCTTCAAATTAATAAAATAGACTCCGATAATATGGAGAACGTTTTAACTTCTTTTAATTTAAAAGAATTAATTGAACCAATTGTATCATCTTTCGAATATATGCGAATTCAAAACGATAATAAAGTTCATCTCGAAATTTCAAAAAACATTCCAGGATTAATTCAAGGAAACGCTGTTAGGCTTTCACAAATATTAATGAATCTTATTGGTAATGCTTGTAAATTTACTGAAAATGGAGACATCTCTATTATTGCCGAAACTACAAATAACACAGACTCTGAAACTACTATTAATTTTATAATAAAAGATACTGGTATTGGTATAGCAAAAGAAAAACAAGAAAGTATATTCGAAGAATTTAATCAAATCGATTCGCTAAATTATAACTATCAAGGAACGGGTCTAGGGCTCCCTATTGTTAAGAAATTGTTGAAATTATCTAATTCTAGTATTAATCTTGAAAGTGAGTTAGGTAAAGGTTCTTCCTTCTCGTTTTCATTAACATATAATATTCTTGAAAAAGCAGCTAAAACAATTGACCCAATTACAATTGATGCCAAAATACTTGAAAACAAAAAAATACTAATCGTTGAAGATAATCGTATAAATCAAATCGTTACAAAAAAGATTCTTGAAAAAAATAACATAATTTGTACCATTGCCGAAAACGGCGAACAAGCTATTCAAAAAGTAAAAATCGACAACTTCGATCTAATTTTAATGGATATTAATATGCCTGTAAAAAACGGGATTGATGCCTCTAAAGAAATTCGAAAATTTAATAAAACAATTCCTATTATTGCTTTAACTGCAGTAGAAATTGAAGAAATGCGTCACAATATTTATCTCTCTGGAATGAATGATATTATTGTAAAACCATACGATGTTACAAAGTTTATACATACCATTATAAAAAATATTTCTATAAAAGAAAATCAAAATTTAGGAAACAACTCGCGCGCTCAGGCAATGTAATTTGTTTTTAAAAGTTATTGAAACTTTGTATTACCAATTTAAAAACCCCATCTCTTACATCAATTATATCGGAAGTATCTGAATCATTATAAAGCCTACAAGAAAAGGACCCTGTAACTTCTACACATTTATAGATAACACAATCAATTGATACAACTTCAGTAATCTCAAAAGTTGCGCCACTTTGTGCCCCGAAACTATTATAACTTAAACTTGTACCTGTTCCTGAAAAATAATTAACATATACTCCAAATCCATATTCGTCTTCAGCAAAATTAAAGTTAGAAACAGGAAATAACGTTTCAAAATTAGCAAGTTCTTCAGAACAAGAATTCAATCCTGCTTGATTTAAAAACCCAATTAGTCCAATACCCATAGATTCGAAAGTTTCATCTTCATAAGGATATATACCTGGATAATAGTTCATCTCTATGCAACTTGCTTCCATATAAGTAGGTTGGTAGCTTTGTGCAGTATTATAATTAGATGTCATTTCTCCTACTTCCGACACAAAATTTTCTCCGTTTAACTTTGCACTTATAAAATATGTAACATCTACATCACCACCCCCACCTCCAGAGTCATCTGTAGTATCATCATCTGTCGATTCTGTTGATCATGAAATAAATAAAAGTGTGATTGCAAAAAGTAACTAGTTTTTCATTTCTAAATAATATTATATTGTTAATTATCCTACTAAACTCGCCTTTAAAAATTCTCGGTTCATTCGAGCAATATTAGCCAAAGTAATACCTTTTGGACATTCAATTTCACAGGCTCCTGTATTAGTACAGTTACCAAAACCTTCTAAATCCATTTGTGCTACCATATTTGTTACACGGTCTGCAGCTTCTACTTGTCCTTGTGGTAATAAGGCATATTGCGAAACTTTTGCACCAACAAACAACATCGCCGAAGAGTTTTTACAAGTTGCAACACAGGCGCCGCAACCGATACAAGCAGCAGCATCCATCGCCTCATCGGCAGCATGTTTTGAAATAGGAATCGAATTGGCATCTTGTGTATTTCCTGAAGTATTTACCGAAATATATCCTCCTGCTTGCTGAATACGCTCAAAAGCCATACGATCAACAACTAAGTCTTTTATAACTGGAAATGCTTTGGCTCTAAAAGGCTCTATATAAATAGTATCGCCATCGTTAAACATGCGCATATGTAACTGGCAAGTCGTAACCCCTCTGTCGGGACCATGGGCTTCTCCATTTATATATAACGAACACATTCCGCAAATACCTTCACGACAATCGTGATCGAAAGCCACTGGCTCGTCTCCCGAGTTAACTAGCTGCTCGTTTAAAACATCCATCATTTCTAAAAAAGACATATGTTCCGAAATATCAGCTACTTTATATTCGACCATTTTACCCTTGGTTTGTGGTCCTTTTTGTCTCCAGATTTTTAATGTAAGATCCATATCTTTCTTTTATTTGTATGAACGTTGTTTTAACTCAATATCTTTAAATTCTAATTCTTCTTTATGCAATACAGAATCGCTTGGTGTTCCTTTATATTCCCAGGCTGAAACGTATTTATAATTTACATCATCTCGTTTTGCTTCTCCTTTTTGTTCGCCATCTAACTCAACCGATTCTTCTCTAAAATGCCCGCCACACGATTCGTTTCTATCTAAAGCATCCATTGCAAAAAGTTCTCCTAATTCTAGGAAATCGGCAACACGCCCTGCTTTTTCAAGCTCTAAATTCATTTCGTTTGCATCGCCTGGCACTTTTACTTCTTTCCAAAACTCATCGCGAATTGCTTTTATTTCTGAAATCGCTTCAGTAAGCTCTTTTTCATTTCTTGCCATACCTACTTTATCCCACATCACTTTTCCTAAACGTTTGTGAAAATGGTCAACCGATTTTGTTCCTTCATTATTCATAAAGAAATCGATGCGCTCTTTCACTGTTTTTTCAACTTCATCAAATTCTGCAGTATCTGTCGAGATTGCACCAGTTCGAATGTCATCCGATAAATAATCGCCAATTGTATATGGCAACACAAAATAACCATCTGCCAATCCTTGCATTAACGCCGAAGCTCCTAATCGATTGGCTCCGTGATCACTAAAATTTGCTTCACCTATACAATATAAACCTGGCACCGTTGTCATTAAATTATAATCTACCCAAACGCCGCCCATTGTATAATGTGTTGCAGGGTAAATCATCATAGGTGTTTTATACGGATTTTCATCAATAATTTTTTCATACATCTGAAACAAGTTTCCGTATTTTTCTTCAATAACAGCTTCTCCTAATTCTATGATTTTTTCTTCGGAAGCATTTGCAATTCCATGAATCTTTGCTTGTTCTTTTCCGTAGCGATTTATTGCTGAAGTAAAGTCTAAGTAAACTGCTTCACCTGTTGCATTAACTCCATACCCAGCATCGCAACGTTCTTTTGCTGCACGTGAAGCAACATCGCGTGGCACCAAGTTTCCGAAGGCAGGATAACGACGCTCTAAATAATAATCTCTTCGCTCTTCTGAAAGTTCAGTAGGTTTCATGTTACCTTGCTGAATCGTTTTTGCATCTTCTATATTTTTTGGCACCCAAATACGACCATCATTCCGAAGTGACTCCGACATTAAGGTCAATTTAGATTGGTAATCTCCAGACCTCGGAATACACGTTGGATGAATCTGCGTATAACACGGATTTGCAAAATACGCTCCTTTTTTATGAATCTTCCAAGCCGCAGTTGCATTAGACCCCATGGCGTTTGTAGATAGAAAATATACATTTCCATAACCTCCCGAAGCAATTACAACAGCATGTGCAGAATGTCTTTCAATCTCTCCAGTAATTAAGTTTCGTGTAATAATTCCTCTTGCTTTACCATTAACTTTAACAACATCAAGCATTTCATGGCGGTTAAACATTTCTATTTTACCACGTGCAATTTGCCTGTTCATTGCCGAATAAGCACCTAATAATAGTTGTTGTCCTGTTTGCCCTTTTGCATAAAACGTACGTGAAACTAACACGCCACCAAACGAACGGTTATCTAATAACCCCCCGTATTCTCTAGCAAAAGGAACACCTTGTGCCACACATTGATCGATTATATTTCCAGAAACTTCAGCCAAACGATATACATTTGCTTCGCGTGAGCGGTAGTCTCCTCCTTTTACAGTATCATAAAACAATCGGTAATTTGAATCGCCATCGCCTTGGTAATTCTTTGCAGCATTAATACCACCTTGTGCAGCAATAGAGTGCGCACGTCTCGGAGAATCTTGATAACAATATGCTTTTACATTATAGCCTAATTCGGCTAAAGTAGCAGCTGCCGACCCACCAGCTAATCCAGTACCAACAACAATAATATCAATATTACGTTTATTGGCAGGGTTTACTAAATCGATTTTATCTTTATAGGTAGTCCATTTATCTTTAATAGGACCTTCTGGTACTTTTGAATCTAAAATTGCCATATTATTAGCGTTTATGATATATGATTAAAATGGTGATATAATGCAATGATGATAAACCCTAGTGGAATTAAAATAGCATAAGCTTTTCCAGCATTTTTCACACATTTTGTATATTTATTATTCATTCCCATAGATTGAAATGCCGATTGAAATCCGTGTAACAAATGCAAGGCTAAAAACACAAATGCTAAAACGTAGGCGCCAACTCGTACCGGACTCAAAAATTTATGTTGTAGTTCCGAAAAATAGCGAAACTCTCCATCGTGTAGTCCAGACATATCACCAACAATATATTTTGTATTTATTTCTGGAATCCAAAAATCGATAAAGTGAAGTACAATAAAAGCAAGAATTGCCAAACCGCTATAAATCATATTTCTCGACACCCATGACGAATTAGCTGCACCATTATTTTTTGCATATTTAACACCAACAGCTTTCCTGTTTTTTAATTCTAACACAAAACCCATCACAAAATGAAACACCACACCAATTATTAAAACTGGTTGCATCACAAATTGAATGATCGGATTTGTTCCCATAAAATGAGAAACCGTATTAAAAATATCTGCACTAAAAACCGATATAAAATTTATCGTAATGTGCATTAGTAAAAAAAATACGAGGAAAAGTGCCGAAAGAGCCATAGCCACTTTTCTGGCAATTGAAGAGGATAGAATTCCCATATGTTTTAGATTTTTCTTTTTTAAAACGTTCTACAAAAATACGGCTCGTGTAGATGACTGCCAAACTTTATGACTTGTTTTAAAAGGTATTTAGAATTGTTTTAATTTGGGCATTCCTCGCCTTCGCCAAATGCTAGACAAGTCGCGCTTTCCGCTTTATCCCGAAAGTGAGTTTACACTACTTTAGGGGATGATCGCTTCAATCCCTAATGCAAAATTGATTATTATTTGTTATCTTAGACATAAAAAAGTTATGAAGAAAATTAATTATTATTTATTACTATTTGTTACAGTCTTATTTTTTGTAAATGCAACTGGGCAAAATGACGATTTAAGTGACCCAACCATTCCAATTGTTGAAACTAGCACAAATGCTACAATTCCTAATACTGCTACTCGAGGTGGTGGAGGTTCATTAATTTATGATAACGGCCCACACTTTAATATAGCTGGAAGTCCAAATATTAGTCTATTGCAAAATGAAACACTTGGTATGAACACACTTGGTTACAGAGTTGATCTTTCTGATGAGAATTCCATGGCTGATGATTTTACACTAGATGAAGATACAGAAATAACGAGTATCGACTTATACTGTCATCAAACTGGAGCATCTGATGTTTCTACTATTACTGCAGTGTATGTTCAAATTTGGGATGGCAATCCAACAACAGGTGGAACTGTTATTTGGGGTGATTTAACTACAAACATTATTGAGACAACTGGATGGAGTGATACTTATAGAGTGTCAGAAGATTTCCCACTAATTACATTGCGTGCAATTTTTATTACTCGTGCAGTCACAGAAGGTTTATCTTTAACAGCTGGAACCTATTGGCTAGAATGGACTAGCGAAGGAGATCCGACTTATCTTGGACCATATCAACCCCCAATTGCTATTCTTGGGCAAGCTGCAACTGGAAATGCACTCCGTAGGAATGATACAGGTACTTGGAGAACTGTTTTAGATAGTGGAACAGGTGACCCTCAAGGTTTACCTTTTCAATTGTATGGTAACACACTTGGTGTTGACGAAAATACGCTTAATACGCAAATTATAATTTTTCCTAATCCAGCGCAAAGTGATATCACAATATCTAACACATCTAACATTTCTCTTGAAAGAGCAGATATCTATAATGTCGAAGGAAAATTAATCAATACTGTTGACTTAAGTGAAATGACATCTCAAAAAACTATAGATGTTTCTACTTTAGCTAAAGGGCTTTATATGATAACAATATCATCTGAATCTTCTAGCATTACAAAAAGATTTATTAAAAAATAATTTTTATTTTCACGAAATAAAAAGACCAGAGTTTAATTAAATTTTGGTCTTTTTATTATTTTTATTCATTACTAAAAATTAAACCGCGGATTCACTATTGTATTGTAAATCGAACCAAACGAATAACTAATGCCAACACTAACAAAATAATTAAATCCAGATTGCAATTGTTGTTGCTGTAACAATAATTCTTCTAAAGACACATCTCCTGCTGGAAGATTAACTTGGTTTCGAGTAATGCTATAACTGCCATTTAAATTTAAATTAAGGCCTTTATATAAACGAACATTTGTTCCTAAAAAAAAACTCAATGAGTTTAAAGTTGTATCATGTAAAAACTGATCGAAAGTCGCATCGGCAAAAATATCTCCCCATTCTTGTTTTAAGCTTCCTCCTAATACAAGAGAATGCTCCCATAAATATTCTTTGTTTTCACCAAAAACAGAACGCTCTATATATTTATTAAATTTAATTCCATTTCGATATGATAAAGTAAGCTGTTTTTTTGAAGATTCATCATATTCAAAAAAGTTATACTCTATTGCTGGCTTCAAATTCCAATAAAAATCTCTATTACTAAAAACAGAAGAACCTAATCCTCCAAATGCCCCAGCTGACCAGTGACTATTTAAGCTTACAACATCATTAATTCTTAAAAACTTCGAATTGTTAATAGAGACAATATCTTCCCCATCAAATGTAAAAGTTGATTTGTTTTCATTAAACCCAATCCGAATCGAAAATTTGTTTTTTTCTGTTACTCGTTTTGCTGTAACATTTACATTCAAATTACTTCTTTTACTTGATTCTTGTCCGTTAAAAAATCCATTTGCACCAATTCTAAACACCCAATAATTCCATGGGTCATTAACTTCTTCTTTTGTTTCTTCTTCTTTTTGCGGGCTAGGGACTGAAACCGAAACTCCATCGAGGGTGTTTTTCTCAATCCAAAAACGAACCAATCCTAGCTTAATATATTCCAAAGTTCGCTTTCGTATATCATCATCAGACATGTTTGTATCTGTCGAATACATTAATTTATATCGAATTGCTTCAAAATCATTTTTCCCAATAAAATCAATTTCATATTGCCGGCCACCGCTTCCATTTCTTTGGGTAACAAAAAACAAATGTACATCTCCAAGGTTTTGATCTCGTACAAATTGCACATTCCCTAAATTTTGTTTCATATAGGTATTGTCGCAAATATTGCAATCTAAATAAATTTTTAATTCATTAGAAGTTTCTTGTGAAAAAGAGTGAGTAATAGAAAAAAGGGCGAAAATAAAAAGGGTAAGTCTTAACATTGATTGATGTATTGGTTAGTTATTTTGATTTACAAGTAATATAAAACGTTGCTTAATGCATATTGTTTCATTACCTTATTAAATACCTCTGCCAAAGTTTTAAACTTTGACTGAGATGTTGATTTATTTTATTTCTAAAGTCGTGCTTTTAGTCTTTCCTTCAACATTAAAAGTAATAGTATATTTCCCACTCGGTAAATAGTATTTCCCATTATCGGCTTTTAAAACACCTATTTTTGAAAGTCCTTTTAAATAATCTTTCTTTCCTTTCTCTGTCATTGTAAGGTCATAAGTAACATTCGAAAATCCTTTTGATACAGTTGCTTCAATTTGGTTTAATACCGAACCGTCTTCCGAAGAAATCGTAATTATTGCCTTTCCTGAAACTGGCGAATAAAATGAAATATTTAATGATGGTTCGAAAGCATCCATCCATTTGCTAAATGAAGCACCCCATCGTCTCGAATATCGCATTGGCTTTAATTCTGAAAGCACTATTTCTCCTATCATGGAATCATCCATATTTTGAAGCAATGCTATTGAAGTTTTATAAATGGAGCGTCCATGTGTTCCTAAAATAAGTTCTTTTGCTTCTGGATGCACAACAATATCGTGTACAGCAACATTTGGTAATCCTTCCGAAAACGGATGCCAAGAATCTCCTTTATCGAATGAAACATAGGCTCCATTATCGGTTCCTAAATACAGTAAGTTTAAGTTTTCTGTATCTTCCCGAATCACATTTACTGGCGATGCAGGTAAATTACTACTTATATCTTTCCATGTTGCTCCAAAATCTTCACTTACAAAAACATACGCTTTAAAATCGTCCCAACGATATCCATTTAATGTAACATACACGCGCGACTTTTTATGTTGTGAAGCAATAACCCGCGAAACCCAAAGATCTTTTGGAAACGTTCCAGAAATATTATTCCATGTATTACCTCCATTTCTAGTTAAGTGTACTAACCCATCATCGCTTCCGGTGTATATTAAACCAAATTCATAAGATGATTCACTAATACTTGTAATTGTTCCGTAGGCAACATTTCCCTTTTTACCACCATTGGTTAAATCTCTAGAAATTACATCCCAATCGGTTCCACGATTCATAGAACGCATTAATTTATTACCTCCAAAATAAAGAATATCCTGATTGTGAGATGATAATAAAATAGGTGTTTGCCAATTAAATCGAAATGGACTTTCACCTAATTCGTGTTTAGGTTGTATATATGTTTGCTCACCTGTATCGAGGTTTAATCTAAAATAATTTCCAAATTGAAAACCTGTATAAACAACATTCGAATTTCGATTATCTATTTGAATTTGCATTCCGTCACCTCCCATAATCGATTCAAAATTATAGGCTCCAGTTTGGTGCCAACGTTTGTTTTCGACATTAGTATTAGGTCCTTTCCAAACACCATTATCTTGCAAGCCACCATAGACATTATACGGTTTTTCAAAATCGATATTAATGGCATAAAATTGTCCAACTGAAGGAGAATTCATCTTTGCCCAAGTTTCTCCATCATCATAAGAAATATTAATTCCGCCATCATTTCCATTAATTAAATGTCCTGGCATTAAAGGATTAATCCATAAGGAATGATGATCGGCATGCACATTTTCGGCACTAATTGATGTAAATGTTTTTCCGCCATCTTTCGATTTTAGAATTGGTACGCCATAAATATAAATTCCGTTTTTATTTGTTGGATCTACATGAATCTTTCCGAAGTAATAACCATACGAATAATAGATGTCATCTAAATATCCGTCGTGTGTTTTCTTCCAAGTTTTTCCGCCATTTGTGCTTTTATAAACCTCAGCTCCTACAACAGGAGTGTCGAATAAGAGCGAGTTTGCATCTTCTAAATACATTGCAATATCGATTGGTTTTGCCGAACCACTTCGAATCATTTGCTTTACATTTTGAGCTTGATATTTTTCCTGAAAGCGATTCTGACGTAAAAATTCATTCAGTTTTTTATCATCTATTGCAAGAAATTCTGAAGTTGTCATGGATTTAAAATCATCTTTTACAAGCCCTTCATCTCCTTTCTTTTCTGAAACATCATCTCTTCTAAACTGATTGTCATGAATAGCATACACGGTGTTTTCATTAAAAATGGCTAGACCAATTCTTCCTACACCATCACCCGTTGGAAATCCGCTTCCAGATTTCGAAACATGTGTCCAAGTCGATCCCGCATCGGTACTTTTATAAATTGCCGATCCTTCTCCGCTTCCGCTAAAATTCCAGGCTTTTCGATCTTTATCCCATGAAGAAGCATACATTAAGTTAAAATTATTGGAATCAACTTCCATCTCAATAATTCCAGATTGGTTGTTTACAAACAAGGTTTTAGTCCAATTTTTTCCACCGTCAGTCGTTTTAAAAACGCCACGTTCGTCATTTTTAGAATATAAATGACCAACAACACCAACGATAATCTCATTTGAGTTATTTGGGTTTACCAATATTTTACTGATATGATGTGAATCTGTTAAGCCAATATTCTCCCAGGTTTTTCCATTATCGGTTGATTTTAATAATCCGATTCCGGCATACGAAGATCGTGACGAATTAACCTCGCCTGTACCAACCCATATCGTATTATTTTTCCAATCGACCGCTAAACTCCCTACATTTTGTGTGGGGCTATTATCTAAAATTGGCATAAAAGAAGAGCCGTTATTTGTAGTGTGCCAAACCCCGCCACTAGCATATCCAACATAAAACTCGGCAGGGTTATTTGGGTTTACGGCGATATCGGCAACACGGCCACTCATAATAGTTGGGCCAATATTAGTGAAAGGAATATTTTTTACAATTGATGATTTTGTTAGGTTATCTTTTTGCTGAAGTGCGTTTTCAACATCACTAGAATTTGTAGCTGGTTGTTGCGAAAACGCAGTAAAAGAAATTAGACTTACGAGAAGAAAAAAGTATTTTAACATAATGGTTGATTTAGTTTGATGAAAGTACATAAAGCCAAAATAAACTCAAAATTTTTAGTTGAAGTTTAACATCTTAAAACATTCATACCCAAAAAAACTATGCATTTTAAACTTATTATAGTAATTTTGAAAAACAAAAGGAGTCATTATGAATCGAGCTTGTTAGAAATTTTCTCTTCAAAAAGAATGACTAATAGCGAACAACATGTGACCGATTTAATGAAATAATAAAGACACATGAAATATCATCAAATAGACTGCAATTTATTTATTAAAAATCGAAAAAACTTCATGGCTACTATGAAGCCGAGTAGCCTAGCTATATTTAATAGTAACGATATTTATCCAATAACTGCCGACAGTACGATGCCTTTTCAGCAACACCGAGATATTTTATATTTAAGCGGTGTCGACCAAGAGGAAAGTATCTTACTTTTATTTCCTGATGCGCCCGAAGAAAAACATCGCGAAGTACTTTTTTTAAAAGAAACAAACGAGCATATTGCTATTTGGGAAGGTGAAAAGTTAACCAAAGAAAAAGCACTTAAAACTAGCGGAATTAAAACTGTTTATTGGCTTCAAGAAATGGAAAAAATTGTTTTCGAATTAATGACACAATGCGATACAGTTTATATAAATACAAATGAACATTATCGCGCAAACGTTGAAACTGAAACTAGAGAAGCACGTTTTACAAAATGGCTGCTCAATAAATATCCTGCGCATAGCGTGGCAAAAAGCAATCCTTTTTTACAACGTTTACGATCAGTAAAAGATTCGATTGAAGTCGATTTAATTCAGGAGGCTTGTACTATCACAGAAAAAGGAATGCGTCGTGTTCTTGATTTTGTGAAACCGGGTGTAATGGAATATGAAATTGAAGCCGAATACATGCATGAATTTCTTCGAAATCGCTCTAAAGGGTTTGCCTATACACCAATTATTGCTAGCGGAAACAATGCCAATGTATTACACTATATCGAGAATAACCAAAAATGTAAAGATGGCGACTTAATTTTAATTGATGTTGGTGCCGAATATGCAAATTACAGTAGCGATATGACACGTACTATCCCTGTGAACGGAAGGTTTACATCTCGTCAACGAGATGTGTATAATGCCGTTCTTAGGGTTAAAACAGAGGCTACCAAACTCTTAATTCCTGGAGCAGATTGGAAAGAATATCATGTCGAAGTTGGTAAACTGATGACTTCTGAATTGCTAGGGTTAGGCTTAATCGATAAGGCCGATGTTCAAAACGAAAACCCCGACTGGCCAGCTTATAAAAAATATTTCATGCATGGTACTTCACATCATATGGGACTCGACACCCATGACTACGGATTGTTATGGGAACCCATGAAAGCTAATATGGTTTTTACTGTTGAACCCGGAATTTACATTCCTGATGAAGGCTTCGGAATACGTTTAGAAGACGATGTGGTTATTCAAGAAAATGGAGAACCCTTCAATTTAATGAGAAACATTCCTATTGAAGCCGATGAAATTGAGAGTTTAATGAATACGTGATTTTTTCAGTAAAACTAAGAAGCACTATTAGATTTTGACTGCAACAAAGATGTGTTTAAATTAGAAATAATAAACGCTGCAAAAGCAGGTAATATCCAACCCAAACTATGTTGCGATAAAGGAATGTATTTTTTAATTGGCAGTAGTGTTTCTTCAGAAATAATTAATTGTAAAAAATCGGGCACACTAAATATAAAAGTAACTAAAACCACTGCTCTAAATACCTTTTTAGACGCCATTTTTTCTGGTAAAACATTAAGTAAAATAAGTACAATAGTTAATGGATAGATAAACATTAAGGCTGGTACAGCTACATTAATTATATAATGCACATCAAATTGCCCTACAACAACACCCAATAAACATGATATAAACGCTGTTATTAGATAGGCCTTTTGCGACCCTTTAAATAATCCTTTAAAAAAATCGGCTGTACCTACAATTACACTCACTGCTGTTGTAAAACATGCCAATGCAACCAACACACTTAAAAAGGTGGTTCCGATTGATCCTAATGTTATTAAACTAAGCCCAGACAACAAATTTGTTCTAGTTATATCACTAGAAAACTCAGTATTATATAAAGCACCTATTACTATTAGACCAGTATAAATAATAAACAAACCTGCTGCTGCAATGAGTCCTGCTTTAGCAATTATTATTTTCTTATCACTAAAGGACGTAAAGCCTTTTAAGTTTAAAGAAATTACAACTACGCCTCCAATTAATAATCCTCCTAATGCATCATATGTTTGATACCCTTCCAAAATACCATCAATTAATGGTGTTTTTAAAATTGAATCATTAATTTCTGTAGGTGAATTAAATATTCCTACACCAATAATAGTTAATAATATTATAATAATAAGGGGTGTTAGAATTTTACCAAGAATGCTTAGTACTTTCGTTCTATTAATAACAAAAACCAATACTAATACAAAGTAAATACTGCTCGTTACTAACGAACTTGATTCGAAAAAAGGTAGTATCGCTAATTCGTGGGTTACGGCTGCAGTGCGAGGAATTGGCAAACTAATTGCAATTATATAAACCGACAAACAGAACAATAAACTAAAAATTGGCGACACCTTATTTCCAAAATCTAACATAGTACCTTGAAGTCTTGCATGTGCAAATAGCGCTAATAGAGGTAAAATGGTTGCCGATAAAATAAAACCAATTGCAACCAACCACCAATCGCTTCCAGAATTAAATCCTAAATAAGGTGGTAATATTAAATTTCCAGCTCCAAAAAAGCTAGCGAATAAGGCAAAACCAATTACAAATATTTCTTTCGTTTTATTCATTAACAAATTTATCTTTGTCAAGATAAGTAAATTAATCTATGGGTGCTTTTACAACATATACAAAAAAATCTATTTACTATACAAATACTGGAAAAGGTAAACCCATTGTTTTGCTTCATGGATTTTTAGAAAACGCATCGATGTGGTATGTTATAGCTAAAGATTTCTCAAAGAAGCATCAAGTTATTTGCATCGATTTACTAGGTCATGGAAAATCTGGAATAGTAGCTAAAACTCATACAATGGAAGAAATGGCTTCAGCAGTTAAGGAGGTTTTAGATACACTCAATATTTCTTCAGCAACAATTATTGGGCATTCGATGGGCGGTTATGTTGCCTTAGCATTTGCCGAAAAATATACTAAATGTGTTTCACATTTGATACTATTAAACGCTACACCTTTCGCAGATTCTCCAGAAAAAATAAAAAATAGAAATCAAGCTATAAAAATTGTTCAACAATCACCTAAGCGATTTATTAACGCGGCTATTCCAAATCTTTTTGCTGAAAAAAATCGAAATCATTTTTTAAATGAAATTGAAAGTTTAATAATTGATGCTTTAAAAATGAAATCGGAAGCAATCATTGCTTCAATTAAAGGTATGATGAAACGGCCCGATAGAGTACATGTTCTTTTAAAGAAGGGTTTTAAAAACACAATTATTACTTCTTTGGAAGACCCAATTATTTCAGTAAAACAATTAAAAGAAATTTCAGCTCAAACAAATAGTGAATTCTATACTTTAAATGGAGGTCATATGAGTACATACGAAAATTCAAAAGAGGTCTTAAAAGTATTGCAGAAGTGCTTATAAATGTATTTCATCGAGTTTTTATGCATTTTATCGTGTTTTATAATAATTTTTACTACATTTATTTTATAAACAAACATACAAGCGATTGAGTTAAAAAATTACCCCAATGAAAAATACCTTCACAAACCCCAGAAAACCTATAAAAATGGCATTGTGCTCACTTTTTGGTCATAAATATTCAATAACCAAAAAGATAACAAATTTTGTGAATGAATATAAATGTGCTTGTTGTTATCAGGAAGTTTCAGAAGGGTCTAATGGAAAACTTGAATTATTAACAAAGAAAAACCGAGAAATTAATCAGTGTCTTCGTAATTTTTTTCAAAAAAGAAATCAAAGGCTCAATACAAGCAGATTATAAAATTAACTTTCGATTAAAAATTATTTCTTATGAATAACCTAATTTGTCGTCTTAAGGGACATTCGTTTAAACTTGAACAAAATGAACACCTTCATTTAAAAGAGTATACATGCACGCATTGTAAAAAGAAATTTACTGAAGATGGGTATGGTCGAAAAGTTACGTTAACTAATTATTGGAAGGAAAACAACAATTTGTTTAAATCATATTTAGAACGAACGTATTCTTAGTTGTTTCTAGTCTTTTTCACTTAAAGAATTCCATCCTCTTGCTATAATTGGAATTTTTGTATCGGCTCTAGTTATAAGGTGAATCCCTTCTTTTTCTTTTGTAATATGACCAATTACTGTAAGATTTGGATTTCCTTTTATTTTATCAAAATCTTTGCTTGAAATAGTAAATAACAATTCATAATCTTCTCCACCATTAAGTGCAATAGTTGTACTATCGATATTAAATTCTTCACATACCGAAATTACTTGTGGATCTAACGGAATCTTATTTTCATATAAATTACAACCAACTTTCGAGCTCTTACAAATATGAATTATTTCGGAAGAAAGACCGTCACTAATATCAATCATAGCAGTTGGTTTTACATCCATTTCTTTTAATAATGCCGAAATATCTTTACGAGCTTCAGGTTTTAATTGTCTTTCAATTAAATAACTATACCCTTCAAGATCTGGTTGCGCATTCGGATTAACTTTAAAAACTTGTTTTTCTCGTTCTAAAACTTGTAGGCCCATATAAGCCGCACCAAGATCACCCGTAACCACTAATAAATCTCCATCTTTTGCCCCATCACGATACACAATATCTTTCGTTTCAGCTTCACCAATTGCAGTAATAGAAATTATTAAACCTGTACGTGAAGAAGATGTATCGCCACCTATTAGATCTACCTTATATAACGAGCAAGCGGTTTGAATACCTGTATAAAGTTCTTCTAAGGCTTCTAAAGAAAATCGATTTGACACTGCAATTGAAACTGTAATTTGTTTAGCGACAGCATTCATAGCAAATAAATCGGAAAGATTTACCATTACAGCTTTATAGCCAAGGTGTTTTAATGGCATATAGCCCAAGTCGAAATGCACCCCTTCAATTAATAAATCTGTTGTAATTATTGTATTGTTTTTACTTCCTTTTAAAACTGCTGCATCATCACCAATTCCTTTTAAAGACGCTTCATGTTGTAACTTAAAGTGTTTTGTAAGGTGGTCTATTAGTCCAAATTCTCCTAATTCTGAAATACTAGTTTTCGAATTATCTTTATTTTCAAGCATTAAATTATCATTTAGTTGGCAAAAGTACGTTTAACCAAATAAAAAAAATCCTTATCTTTAGAAAAAAAAACAATTATGAAAAAGTTTTTAGTAATTGCGTCAATTTTATTGGTGCTCTTCTCCTGTTCTAACTCAGATAACTCAATACCAATGGTCAATCTAACCGATGACGATGATGATATTCAACTAGGTGTTGTACCCTGCGAAGCAGGATTTGCTGGGGTTTATGAATGTAACGAATACGACTTAATTGCAACAATACCACTGCTAGATTTTAATGCACAATCTGCTAATGATTCTTGGGGTTGGACCGATATAACAACTGGAAAAGAATACGTTTTACTAGGGCTAAATAACGGAACTGCTTTTATAGATGTTTCTACACCAAACGAACCAGTTTATATTGGAAAACTTCCAACAGCAAGTGTTAACAGCTCTTGGCGAGACATGAAAGTCTATAATAATTATGCGTTTATTGTTAGTGAAGCAAACGGTCATGGTATGCAGGTTTTTGATTTAACAAGGCTGCGAACTGTTTCTGAAACACCTCAAACTTTTACAAGTGATGCGCTTTTTTCTGAATTTGGAAGTGCTCACAATATTGTTATAAATGAAGATTCAGGTTATGCTTATATTGTAGGTGCCGACACTTTTGCTGGAGGACCTATGTTTATTAATATACAAAATCCGTTGAGTCCAATTTTAGAAGGCGGCTACGACGAGGGAGACTACACACACGACGCCCAAGTCGTTACTTATTCTGGACCAGATAGTGATTATACTGGCAAAGAAATTTTTATTGGAAGTAACGAAAATGAAGTCGTTATAGTCGATATAACTGATAAAGTAAACCCAATTACTATTTCGACTATTTCATATAGCAATATTGGATACACCCATCAAGGTTGGTTTACTGAAAATCAAAAATATTTTTTAGTTGGAGATGAATTAGATGAATTAAGTGTAGGATTTAGAACAAGAACAATAATTTTCGATTTTCAAGATCTTGATAATCCAACGGTACATACTACTCATTTAGGTGAAACAAATGCAATAGATCATAATGGGTATGTAAAAGGAAATCTTTTCTACCTAGCAAATTATACTGCTGGAGTACGCATAATTGATCTTTCTGATATCGATTCAGGAACTTTTACTGAAGTCGGTTTCTTCGATACATTTACGCTTCATAATGAAGCAAACTTCGACGGAGCTTGGAATGTGTATCCATTTTTTGAAAGTGGAAACATTATTATTAGTGATATTTCTCTCGGACTTTTCATCATAAAAAAACATTAAGCTTATTCGTTTTTATTATAAAGTAGGGTAACTAAGTAACCAACTGTTTTATAAATACCTTGGTTTAATCCTAATACGCTATTTTTGTAACCCAAAATTACTAAGTAATGAAAAACATTCTTTTAAAAATTCTATTTCTTATCCCTATTTTTTCTATAAGTCAGACACCTTGCGAAAGTGGTTTTGCTGGCGAATACCCCTGTAATGGTTTCGATTTGCAAGATGCAATTTCCTTAGGTAGTTTAAATGCCGATAGTGGTAATGACTCTTGGGGTTGGACCGATCCAACAACAGGAAAAGAATATGCTATTGTTGGTTTAAATAATGGAACTGCTTTTATCGATATCTCTAACCCAACTGAAACTATTTATTTAGGAAAACTCCCAACACATTCTTCAAATAGCACATGGCGAGATATTAAAGTATATAACAACTATGCATTTATTGTTAGTGAAGCAGATGATCATGGAATGCAAGTTTTCGATCTTACTAGATTACGAGATGTAAGTGCAGCTCCTGTTAATTTTACCGAAGATGCACATTACGATGGCTTTGGAGATGCACACAATATTATTATAAATGAAGAAACTGGATATGCTTATGCAGTTGGAACAAACACCTATTCTGGAGGTCCTCACTTTGTTAATATTCAAAACCCATTAAGTCCTATAGCTGCTGGTGGTTACTCGAGTAGTGGATATTCGCATGACGGACAAGTAATTACATACAATGGTCCCGATACAGAACATCTAGGAAAAGAGCTTTTTATTGGAAGCAATGAAGATGTGATTGTTATTATTGATGTTACCGATAAAACCAGTCCTGTTTCTATTAAAACTGTTGTTTATAGTAATGTAGGATATACACATCAAGGCTGGATTACCGAAGACCACACATATTTTTTTCTTGGCGATGAAATAGACGAATTAAATTTTGGCTTTAACACACACACAATTATTTTCGATTTTAGCGACTTAGATAATCCTTCTCTTCATATGGAATATGTTGGTCCAAACCCTTCAATAGACCATAATGGCTATATAAAAGGAGATAAATTTTATCTTTCTAATTACAGCTCTGGATTACGCGTTTTAGATATCTCAGATCTTGCTTCTGGAAGTATTTCTGAAATTGGTTTTTTCGATAGTTATCCAAACAATAATAATGCAAATTTTCGTGGTGCATGGAATGTCTATCCGTTTTTCGAAAGCGGAAACATTATAATTAGCGATATAAACCGTGGTTTTTTTCTTGTAAAAGATGCAACATTAGCGGTTAATGAGTTTGCTTCACAAAGCCTTCAAATATTTCCAAACCCAACTTCAAATTTTCTAGAAGTTTCAATCGATGGAACCCCAATAAAACAAATTGACGTTTATTCATTATTAGGCTCAAAAGTACTAAGCTTCAATAACATTAATGCCAACACAACAAGCATCGATGTTTCATCGTTATCGAAAGGCGTTTATGCTATTGCTATTAATAATTCAACAATAAAAAAATTCATAAAAAATTAATTTCATGAATATAAAAACACACCTCTTTTTAGTTTGTTTTGTTATTCTAATTTCATCTTGCCAAAATAATTCGGACGATATTGATCCTACCGACGACAGCTCCCAAATAGATGATACAACTACAGACGATGGCGATGTTTCTTCTTTTTTAGGAGAAATTGAATGGGTTAAAACTTTTGGAGGAAGTAATGAAGATGTCGCAAGCTCGGTTGTAAAAACACTCGATGGCGGCTTCGCTGTTTTAGGGCATACTTTCAGTATCGATGGCGATATTACCGACAAATCGACAACAGATAGCGATTTTTGGGTGCTTCGAATTTCACAAGAAGGCGATATTATTTGGTCTAAAACCTATGGTGGCACAGCCGACGATAAAGGAACAAGCATTATAACAACTCAAGATGGCGGCTTTGCTATTGCAGGTCATACCCGAAGTGATGATGGCGATGTTTCAGAAAATGCTGGATTTCATGATTTCTGGATTGTAAAGTTAAATGCTTCTGGAACTATCTTATGGGAAAAAACATTTGGTTTTTCGGGAAGTGATCAGGCAAGTTCTATTATTCAAACCAATGATGGCGGTTATTTTATTTCTGGATTTATTGATGTAACTGCAAGTGGCGGCGAAGGTGAAGATGGAAGAGCGGTTCAACATGGTGTTGGAGAATATTGGGGAATAAAAATTGACGAAAACGGCGAACTAGAATGGAGACGCTTTTTTGGTGGCACAAATAACGATAGAAGTTATCAAGTATTGCAAACAATTGACAATGGTTTTATGCTAGTTGGCTCTTCGGAAAGTATAGATTTTGATGTGTCAAGCCCAAACGGAAGCTACGATTATTGGGTGGTAAAAATTAATAGCTCTGGTGATTTATTATGGGAAAAATCGTTTGGCGGAAGCGAAATTGAAAACGGTTATAGTGCTACAGCAACAAGTGATGGAAGCTTTGTAATTGTTGGCGATACCAGAAGTAGCGATGGCGATATTACAAACCCAAAAGGAAACGCCGATATGTGGCTCGTAAAATATAGCAGCAGTGGCAGCCTTATTTGGCAAAAATCGTTTGGCGGGAGCCAATTCGATTCGGCTAGAAGTATTACCGAAGTACAAGACACAAACTTATTGGTGGTTGGAAATTCACGATCTAATGATGGCGATGCGTTAAATAATTATGGTCAAAATGATGGTTGGATTACTTTAATAGATAAAAATGGCGACTTATTATTTGAACTAAATGTAGGTGGAAGTCAGATAGACTTTATTAATGATGCTGTTGAAACTAACGATAATAAATGGCTGTTAGTTGGTGATACTGAAAGTTCTGATATTGATATTATATTAAACCGTGGCGCCAAAGATGTATTGATTATTAAAATACAATAAATTGAATGCTATGAAAAAAATCCTTTTTCTATTACTTATACTACCAACTTTTATTGCTTGTGAAGGTGATGATGAAATTACAGACCCTTCGGGGCCAGGTAATGTTTCTGTTTCATTTAATTTTACACAAAACTTCGATGATGAAATTGTAAGAGCAGCAACATTTGGGTCATTTAATTATACCAATGCAAACGGCGAATTAATGAGTTTCACGCGTTTACGATATTTAATTTCAAAAATTCAACTACACTATAGCGGTGGGGTTTTCGAATTTGATGGCTATCAATTAGTAGATTTAACCGACGCAAATTCCTTAACCTTCTCCCCTTCCGAAGAGATTCCTCCGGGAACTTATACAAGTATTTCCTTTGTTTTTGGATTTAATCAAATCGACAATATTGATGGAAATTACCCCGATTTAAACATTGCTTCCTGGAATTGGCCTGCGCCACTTGGTGGAGGTTATCACTTCATGCAGTTTGAAGGCATGTATGAGGATGGAGCTGGCATACCTCAACCCTTTGCATATCACAATGGTACTGCTCGCGTAAGTACTAGTGTTTTTGAACAAAATTTTATAGAAGTTACGCTTCCTGGATTTACAGTTGGTGAAGATGGGAATACTATTGAAATTAAAATGAATATCGCCGAATGGTTTAAAAACCCAAACCTTTGGGATTTAAATACTTATAATATAAACCTTATGGGAAACTACGATGCGCAAATTTTAATGCATCAGAATGGAGCCTCTGTTTTTAGTTTAGGTACAATAAATTAAAATTATGAAATCGTTTATCCTCCTCATTTTACTGTGTCCTTTCATGTTATCTTCCTGCTCGAATGAAGAATTTGAAGGTGAAAATGGCAACGGATATTCAGCTACTCCTTTAGCATTAATAATTCCCGAATTGTTTCAGCAGACAATTCCACCACCATTTATTCCTACAAATAATCCACAATCTATAGAAGGTGTTGCACTCGGGAAAAAACTTTTTTACGACCCCATTCTTTCCGGAGATGGAACACAAGCCTGTGCCGATTGTCATAACCCAGCCCTATCTTTTACCGATTCGAGGCAGTTTAGCATTGGTATTGATGGTGGTATTGGCACCCGAAACTCAATGCCTATTTATAATGTTGCATGGAATTTAGGCGGAAAGTTTTTTTGGGACGGACGCGCACTTAGTGTCGAAGATCAAGCTTTTGCACCTGTTACTAATCCTATAGAAATGAATAACACTTGGGATAATGCTGTTTCAAGTTTACAAAATACTACCGAATACCCCAATTTATTTTTCGATGCCTTTGGAACGTCAACAATCGATTCGACACTTGTTGTAAAAGCAATTGCCCAATTTGAGCGCACGCTAATTTCTGGTAACTCTAGATTCGATCGTCATTTATTAGGGGAAGAAATTTTAACAGCTTCCGAAATAAATGGTTTTACTATTTTTATGGATGAAACAAAAGGTGATTGTTTTCACTGTCATGGTAGTAATTTAAATCCATTATGGACCGATAATATTTTTCATAATAATGGTCTTGATGAAGTTATAATCGACAAAGGTTTGGGTGATGTTACAGGCGACCCTCGCGACGATGGCAAATTTAAATCTCCTTCTCTTCGGAATTTAGCATACAGCGCACCCTATATGCACGATGGGCGATTTGAAACCTTAGACGAAGTCATTAACCATTACAGTGAAGGGTTGGTGTATTCTGAAACGATCGACCCACTCATGAAAGCTATTTCCGAAGGCGGCGTACATCTTAGTGATGAAGATAAAGCCGATCTAAAAGCATTTCTTTTGTCACTCTCAGAACCTGAGTTTATAAATAATCCCGATTTTCAAAATCCAAACTAATTTTTTTACAAATTTCTGTATGTTTTTATTAATATAACCTACTAATAGCAATAAATGCGGTTTAATTGTTCTAATCAATAAATACTATACTTCTATATAATATTATAATGACTCTCACTTAGAATAAACACTATAATATTGTATATTTGTCGCGTTATTTAGAACAAATCTAATTAAAATGATAAAAGTAAGCGATACTGCAAAAATTAAGATAGCCCAGTTAATGACTGATGGTGGTTTTAATTCGGAAAAAGATTTCGTGCGTGTAGGTGTAAAAAGTGGCGGATGCTCGGGCTTATCGTATGAACTTGATTTTGATAAAGATTGCAACAATGAAGACAAATTGTTTGAAGATAATAACATAAAAATTATTGTCGACAAAAAAAGCTTTCTGTACCTAATTGGCACTACACTAGAATATAGTGGGGGATTAAATGGAAAAGGATTTGTTTTCAATAATCCAAATGCAAATAGAACATGTGGTTGTGGCGAAAGTTTTTCGTTATAAAAATTGAAAGATTAAAAAATTTGTCTCCTCGAGCGCAGTCGAGAGGTCAAGACAGTTTTTAATTATTTAGTTCTCGAATGCGCTCGAACAGACAAATTAAGAATAATCTCAAATGGGAAAATTCACTGAAGACGATTTAAAAAAAGACCTTGAAAACAAGGAATATGAATACGGATTTTATACCGATATAGAATCTGAAACATTCCCTGTGGGCTTAAATGAAGATATTGTTCGCGCTATTTCTAAGAAAAAAGAAGAGCCCGAATGGATGACCGAGTGGCGCCTTGAAGCTTTTAAATATTGGCAAGAAATGGTCGAACCAGAATGGGCAAATGTTCAGTATAAAAAACCAGATTTTCAAGCCATATCGTATTATTCGGCGCCTACAACAAAACCAAAATACGATAGTATCGACGAAGTAGATCCTGAGTTATTAGATACCTTCAAACGACTAGGAATTTCTTTAGACGAACAAAAGAAGCTTGCTGGTGTTGCTGTAGATATTGTTATAGATTCGGTTTCAGTAGCAACTACTTTCAAAAAAACATTGGCAGAAAAAGGAATTATTTTTTGTTCCATTTCTGAAGCAATTAGAGAACATTCAGAGCTCGTAAAAAAATATATTGGTTCTGTTGTACCACAACGTGATAACTTTTACGCTGCTTTAAATAGTGCTGTTTTTAGTGATGGTTCTTTTTGTTATATCCCAAAAGGAGTTCGTTGCCCTATGGAACTTTCGACCTATTTTAGAATTAATCAAGCAGGTACAGGACAGTTCGAACGCACTTTAGTAATTGCCGATGAGGGTAGTTATGTTAGCTATCTAGAAGGATGTACAGCACCTTCTCGTGATGAAAATCAATTGCATGCAGCTGTTGTTGAACTCATTGCTTTAGACGATGCCGAAATAAAATATTCGACGGTACAAAACTGGTATCCAGGTTCTAAAGATGGAAAAGGAGGCGTGTTTAATTTTGTTACTAAACGTGGAATTTGCGAAAAAAACGCCAAAATATCTTGGACACAAGTAGAGACAGGTAGTGCCATTACTTGGAAATATCCTAGCTGTATTTTAAAAGGGGATAATTCGATTGGCGAATTTTATTCGATTGCCATTACAAATAATTATCAGCAAGCCGATACAGGTACAAAAATGATTCATCTTGGTAAGAACACAAAAAGTACCATTATATCTAAAGGTATTTCAGCCGGAAAATCACAAAACAGTTATCGTGGCTTGGTACAGATAGGTCCTCGCGCCAAAAATGCACGAAACTTTTCACAATGCGACTCGCTATTAATGGGAAATGAATGTGGAGCACACACCTTCCCTTATATAGAAGTAAAAAACAAAACAGCACAAATAGAACACGAAGCCACAACTAGTAAAATTGGTGAAGATCAGATTTTTTATTGCAATCAGCGCGGTATTGGCACCGAAAAAGCAATAGCTTTAATCGTAAATGGTTTTAGTAAAGATGTTTTAAATAAGCTTCCAATGGAGTTTGCTGTTGAAGCGCAAAAATTATTAGAAATTACCTTAGAAGGATCTGTGGGTTAACATATTAAAATAAAAATAATGAAAAATATTATTATTGTATTTGTACTTTCTGTAGTACTTTATTCTTGTAAGAATTCTGAAAAAGAAATGCCGGTACCGGAAAATACTCTTACTGAAACTGAAGCTGTTGAAGCAAAAGTATATCGTGGAGATTTTATATATGTAGTCGATAAAGATGCAGCCGTTATTACAGGAAATAATTTTATCTATGGTGTTCATCTCGATGATAAAGCAAAAGAATTGATTGATAAAGTAAAACCTGCAAAAAAAGTCGAAACCGATATGGTACCAATTGTAATTAAAGGAATACTTAATCCAAAACAAGAAGGTGCCGAAGGTTGGGATAATATTTTAACAGTTACAGAAATAATTGAAGTTAGTGATACACCATCATCAAACGGAATTAATATAGAAAATTAAATTATACAGCGTTATACGTTATGTTACAAATAAAAAATTTACATGCTAGGGTCGAAGAAAAAGACATCTTAAATGGTATAAACCTAGAAATAAAAGCAGGAGAAGTACATGCTATCATGGGGCCTAATGGTTCGGGTAAAAGTACCTTGGCCTCTGTTATTGCAGGAAAAGATGAATATGAGATGACTGAAGGCTCTATCTCTTTTGAAGGAGTCGATATTTCTGAATTGTTACCAGAAGAAAGAGCACATTTAGGTGTGTTTATCTCGTTTCAATATCCTGTTGAAATTCCTGGAGTTTCGGTTACTAACTTTATTAAAACAGCCATAAACGAAACTCGTAAAGCAAGGGGGCAAAAAGATATGCCTGCTAGTGAAATGCTTAAACTAATTCGTGAAGAGGCCGAGATTTTAGATATAGATCGAAAATTTTTATCACGTTCATTAAATCAAGGGTTTTCTGGTGGTGAGAAAAAAAGAAATGAAATTTTTCAACTAGCAATGCTTAAACCAAAACTTGCTATTCTTGACGAAACCGATTCGGGTTTAGATATCGATGCTTTGCGAATTGTTGCAAATGGCGTAAATAAACTTAAAAATGAAAACAATGCTATCTTAGTAATAACACATTACCAACGTTTGTTAGATTATATTATTCCAGATAAAGTACATGTATTGCTTGATGGTAAAATAGTTAAAAGCGGAACCAAAGAATTGGCATACCAACTCGAAGAGAAGGGATACGACTGGATTAAAGAAGAAGTAAAATCGTTATAACATGGATTTAAAAGATAAACTTATTTCTTCCTATATGGCTTCTGAAGATTTTTTGGATAACGATACGCGTATTCATAATCTTAGAGATAGTGCTATTAAAATATTTGAAGAAAAAGGCTTTCCAACTAAAAAAGAAGAAGCCTGGAAATACACTTCACTTAAATCAATACTTAAAGAAGATTACAGTGTTTTTCCTAAACAAGGAGCTGCACTCGAGTTTAAAGATGTTAAACAGTATTTTCTTCATGATATAGATACCTATAAAATTGTTTTTATAGACGGTATTTATAGTTCGTTTCTTTCTGAAACAACACACGACGGTATGGATATTTGCTTGATGTCTTCTGCTTTGCACAAACCAAAGTATCATGCGGTAATTGAGACCTATTATAATAAAATAGCTGAAAAAGACAGTCTTACTTCTTTAAATACAGCCTTTGCAAAAGAAGGTGCGTATATCTATATTCCAAAACATAAGGAGGTAGAAAAACCTATTGAAATAATTTATTTGTCAACAGGTAATGAAGCTTCATTAATGCTTCAGCCTCGAAACCTTATTATTGTTGGTGAAAATGCACATGTTCAAATTATTGAAAGACATCAAAGCCTTTCTGAAAATCCTGTTTTTACAAATTCGGTAACCGAGATTTTTGCTGAAAAACGTGCTTATATAGATTATTATAAAGTACAAAATGATCATCTTTCTGCATCATTAATTGATACTACTTATGTTTCGCAAGAACAAGAAAGTAACTGTAATGTGCATACCTTTTCTTTTGGCGGAAAACTGGTTCGCAATAACTTAAGTTTCTCTCAAAATGGAGAACATATAGACTCGACTTTAAATGGAATTACTATCATTGGTGGCAAACAGCATGTCGATCACAATACACTTGTAAATCATATAGCGCCAAATTGTGAAAGTCACCAAGATTATAAAGGTATTTTTTCTGAAAGAGGTTCGGGAGTATTTAACGGCCGTGTTATTGTCGAAAAAGAAGCTCAAAAAACAAACGCATTTCAGCAAAACAACAATATCTTAATCGATGATACGTCTTCAATTAATGCAAAACCGCAGCTTGAAATTTTTGCAGACGATGTAAAATGTTCGCACGGTTGTACTATTGGTCAGTTAGATGAAGATGCATTATTTTATTTGCGAACTCGTGGAATTGCCAAAAAAGAAGCACGTGCATTATTAATGTATGCCTTTGCAAATAATGTGTTAGAAAGTGTGAAAATTCCTGAGTTAAAAAAAAGAATAAAAACACTTATTGCTAAAAAAATTGGCGTAAGTATTGGGTTTGACCTTTAATTGAAATTCATTTTACTAATATGTCAACAAATGCCAAAAACACGTTTGATGTACAGCGTATCCGAAAAGATTTTCCGATACTAAATCGCACTGTAAACAACTATCCTTTGGTATATTTTGATAATGCTGCCACATCACAAAAACCACAAATAGTAATCGATAGTATCGTCGATTATTATTCTAATTATAATGCAAACATACATCGTGGTGTGCATTCGCTTTCGCAAGAAGCTACCGATAGCTACGAGAATGCTCGTAAAACAATTCAGCTTCATTTTAATATAAAACATATTGAGGAAGTGATTTTTACTTCGGGTACCACTCATGGAATTAACTTGGTGGCTTCTGGATTTTCTTCAGTATTAAAAAAAGACGATGAAATATTAGTTTCTGCTTTAGAACATCATTCAAACATTGTTCCTTGGCAAATGCTTTGCGAAAAAACGGGAGCCGTTCTTAAAGTAATTCCGATGACCAAAAATGGCGAATTAGACCTCTCGGAATATGATAAAATACTTTCTTCAGCAACAAAATTAGTGTTCTTAAATCATGTGTCAAATGCATTAGGAACCATAAATCCTATTAAAGTAATTATTGATAAAGCCCATGAAGTTGGTGCTGCAGTTTTATTAGATGGTGCCCAAGCAACTTCTCATATTAAACCAGATTTACAGGCTTTAGATGTTGATTTTTATGTTTGTTCGGCGCATAAAATGTGCGGACCAACAGGTGTTGGTATGCTCTTCGGAAAAGTAGATTGGTTAAACAAACTTCCTCCTTATCAAGGCGGTGGCGAAATGATTAAAGAGGTTTCTTTTGAAAAAACAACCTATGCCGATTTACCTCATAAGTTTGAAGCAGGTACGCCAAATATTTCTGGCGGAATTGCCTTTGCTGTTGCGATAGATTATTTAAATGAAATTGGTTTTGAAGCTATTGAAGCCTATGAAGATTCGCTTTTAAAATATGCAACCAATGCCTTACAACAAATAGAAGGGCTCACTATTTATGGTGTTTCAAAAAATAAAACAGCTGTTATTTCTTTTAATATTGAAGGAATACATCCATACGACATTGGCACCATTGTTGACAAGTTAGGGATAGCGGTAAGAACAGGGCACCATTGTGCACAACCTATAATGAGTTTTTATAAAATACCGGGAACTGTGCGTGCTTCTTTTGCTTTTTATAATACTTTTGAAGAAGTAGACAAATTAGTTGAAGCTGTAAAACGCGCTAAAAACATGTTACTTTAAATTATTTATTATGAAAAAACTAATCATTTTATTACTAATACTAAGTGTTTCGATTGGATGTAATTCATCTAAAGAAACATCAAACAAAAACAAAACTGAAACTGTGATGCTTTCTGGAAAATACACTGTTGCAACTATGTCGAATAAAGACGTTGCTTCAAAAGCAATGACACTTACTTTTGATACCGAAACTAATGGGGTTTCGGGAAAAGCTACTTGTAATAGCTTTTTTGGAAGCTATTCACAAACTGGCAATGAGCTTAATTTTAGCGGATTAGGATCTACTAAAATGTATTGTGATGATATGAGCCATGAAATTGATTTGTTTGACGCGCTAAAAAAAACAACTAGCTTTGTAATTAATGATACTGAGGTTTCTTTACTAAATAACGATGAAGCACTTTTAACTTTGATAAAGCAATAAATGACTATTAGTGAAATACAAGAAGAAATTGTTGACGAATTTTCGATGTTCGACGATTGGATGCAACGTTATGAATACATGATCGATCTTGGAAAGTCGCTACCACTTATTGATAAGGCATACAAAACCGATGAGTATATCATAAAAGGTTGTCAGTCGAAAGTTTGGATTCATGCCGATTTTAAAAACGGAAATATTGTATTTACAGCCGATAGTGATGCGATTATTACAAAAGGAATAATCGCGATTTTAATACGTACATTTTCCGAGCAATCACCCGAAGTAATCCTAAACGCAAACACTACGTTTATAGATGAAATTGGTTTAAAAGAACATCTTTCACCAACCAGAGCAAATGGATTGGTGTCGATGATAAAACAAATAAAAATATATGCCTTGGCATTTCAAACACAAGTAAAAAATTAAAAATGGCAACAGAAACACCTTTAAACACAGCCGAACTCGGTCAGCGAATTGTTGATGTTATTAAAACAATTTACGATCCAGAAATACCTGTCGATATATACGAACTCGGACTTATTTACGATGTATTTGTAAATGAAGATTACGAGGTAAAAGTACTTATGACTTTAACAACGCCTAATTGCCCAGTAGCAGAATCATTGCCATTAGAAGTTGAAGAAAAAGTAAAGTCGATTAAGTTGGTAAAAGATGCTGAAGTCGAGATAACTTTCGACCCGCCATGGACTCAAGATTTAATGAGTGAAGAGGCGAAGTTAGAATTAGGAATGCTTTAAAAATTTGGAAAAAGAAATTATAAATAGAATTGCTAATAGCAAATTAGAAACAATCGATCTGGAAGATTTTTATCCTGATGGCAATCGCTTGTTTTTTGATATTAGTCCGTTTTTATATGAAGGCTTAGTGCTTCGAGAAAAAGATTTTCGGGAACAGGTTAAAACCTTTAATTGGCAACAATTTAAAAATTGCTATGTTGCCTTAGGCTGTAGTACCGATGCTATTATTCCTGGATGGGCTTTTATGTTAGTTTCACTTCAGCTTTTCCCTTTTTCAAAAATAACCATTGTAGGATCGCTTACAGATTTAGAAAACACTATTTTTTCTGAAATAATAAATGATTTAGATCTTTCCTCATTCAAAGACAAGCCAGTAATTATTAAGGGTTGTTCAAAAAAATCGATTCCGCAAAACGTTTATATTCAACTTACACAAAAACTTCAACCCATAGCAAAAAGTATTATGTATGGCGAGGCTTGCTCGTCTGTGCCATTGTATAAGAAAAAATAGTCTTTTTATCGAAGAAAGCTACACTTCATCAAAACAGTTCTTTTTTTTTAAATATTTCCTCGTAAACTAATTAGAACTAGTATATTTGCCGAAATTTTCAAATATTAAAGCAATGAAAAAAATTATATTTTTTGTACTATTAATAGGATTATCCTTTTCAAGTTTTGCTCAAGATGAAGAAGAAGGTCCTAAAGAAGGTTGGAGTAAAACTGGAAATATTAGTCTTTTATTTAACCAGTCATCTTTTTCGAATTGGGTTGCTGGAGGAAAAAATAATATCTCTGGAACTTTAGGCGTAAACTACGATTTTAACTATTTAAAAGGAGATATTACTTGGGACAATAAAATTATTATTGCCTATGGTTTAACAAAATTAAAAGGAGAAGATCAACAAAAAACCGATGACCGTTTAGATATTAATTCGGTGTTAGGGAAAAAAGCAAAGGGGTATTGGTACTATTCGCTGTTTTTTAATGCAAAAACACAAATGGATGTAGGCTATAATCCCGATACTGGAATAGAAGTAAGCCACGGATTTTCACCTTTGTACTTACAATTTGGTCCTGGTATGTTATGGAAAAAAAGCGATAATTTAAAAGTTAATATTGCACCTGCTACGGCTCGATTAATTATAGTTGATGACCACTTTACAGCTTTTGGCGAATCTTTTGGAATTGAGCAAGGAGAAACAACTCGTTTCGAATTTGGTATTGCTATTGGTGCGTATTACAAACTAAATTTAATGAAAAATATTTCAATGGAAAATATCTTAAATCTGTATACAAACTACCTAGAAGATCCTCAAAACGTAGATCTTGATTATACAATGAATTTAGTAATGAAGGTAAACGATTATATTTCGGCTAACTTATCGTTTCAAACAATTTATGATGATAATGCCTACCAAGGATTTCAAACCAGAGAAGTATTTGGCTTAGGTGTAAGCTACGGGTTCTAAAAAACATATGTCTTTCCCACGAAAGTGGGAATCTATAGATAAATTCTAAAATGGATTCCCACTTTCGTGGGAAAGACAGGACTATTTAATAATCCTCCATGCTAATTGGCATGGAGGATTATTGCGTTAGGCATAGACGTGTAAATACTTTTTATATTGACTGTTTTTGAATTAGTAGCGCAACTCAATATAAAAAGATTGAAACAATAGGCCGACAGGTTCACTGAGCCTGCCTGGCAGGAGACAGGCGAAGGTGAAGTAACCTGTAACGCCCAAATTATTGTAGATCTTCGTAATCTTGGTATAAAAATTTATTATACGGAAATCGGGTTACATGTATGTCTTTTACTTTTTCATAGACCATTTTTTTAAACACATCGAGGTTTTCTTTATTTAATGCTGAAATAAAAATGGCCTCACCGTTTACTTTATTCATCCAAGTTTCTTCCCACTCCTTTAATGTATAATGACTTTTTGTTTTTTCGGTAATTAAATCATCTTCCTCTATAACCTCAGGTTTATAGACATCAATTTTATTAAAAACCATAATAATTGGTTTTTCGACTTGATTGTCTTTGGTGGTAATTTCGTCTAAAATTAAATTAACCGAAGCTATATGATCTTCGAAGTTTGGATGCGAAATATCGACAACATGAAGCAATAAATCGGCTTCGCGAACTTCGTCTAAAGTACTCTTAAAGGATTCGACCAATTGTGTTGGCAGTTTACGAATAAATCCAACTGTATCACTTAATAAAAATGGCAAATTGCCAATTACTACTTTTCGAACTGTTGTGTCTAGAGTTGCAAATAGTTTGTTTTCGGCAAATACATTCGATTTGCTAATGACGTTCATGAGTGTTGATTTTCCAACATTTGTATAGCCAACTAACGCAACACGAACTAATGCGCCCCGATTGCCACGTTGCACTGCCATTTGTTTATCGATTGATGCAAGTTTCTTTTTTAATAATGAAATTCGGTCGCGAACAATTCGTCTATCTGTTTCGATTTCGGTTTCTCCAGGGCCGCGCATTCCAATACCACCTCGTTGTCGTTCGAGGTGTGTCCACATGCCTGTAAGTCGGGGTAAAAGATATTCGTATTGTGCTAGTTCGACCTGTGTACGCGAATAACTGGTTTGGGCACGTTGGGCGAAAATATCGAGTATTAGATTAGTACGATCTATAATTTTACAATGTAATATTTTTTCGATATTATTTTGCTGCCCAGGTGATAGCTCGTCATCGAAAATAGCAACATCAATTTCGTGCTGTTCAACGTATTCTAACACTTCTTGAATTTTTCCAGAACCTAAAAAGGTTTTTGGATTTGGGCTTGTTATTTTTTGAACAAATCGTTTTAACACGTTTCCTCCAGCTGTATATGCCAAAAATTCTAGCTCGTCTAAATATTCTTTGGATTTGGTTTCGTCTTGTTTCTGACTAATAACACCAATAAGAATTGTTTTCTCGTATGTTATTTCTTCTTTTTCTAACATAAATAAATAATTGGTGCAAAAGTACGAAATGCATTTCTTCTTAAGGCAATACAAAATTTTGTATTTTACAAATCAAAATAAAATTTATGGATAAGAACCCTTCAAATAAAAACATGTTTACCTGTGCAATTGCTTTTTATAATCTAGAAAATTTATTTGACACTAAAAATAATCCTCTCGTATTAGACGATGATTTTACAGCGAAGTCGGAGAAAAATTGGACAGAAAAAAAGTATCAAAAAAAATTAAAAAAATTAGGATCCGTAATTTCTCAAATTGGTTATGAAGAAACTTTACATCCTCCCGTTTTACTAGGTGTAGCCGAGGTTGAAAATAAGGGAGTATTAGAAGATTTAATACATTCTAAATATTTAAAAGAAAAAGGTTATGATATTGTTCATTATGATTCGCCAGATGAGCGTGGTATTGATACAGCCTTATTATATCGTCCAGATTATTTCGAAGTTTTAGAAAGCAGAACGTATACAGTAATGATTGATAACCTTGATCAGCAAAGAGATTATACTAGAGATGTTTTATATGTAAAAGGAATATTACAAGACAAAATAGTTCATGTATTAGTAAACCATTGGCCTTCAAGAAGAAGTGGTGCCGAGCTTTCTTCTTATAAGCGAGTGGCAGCTGCTAAGAGAAATCAGGAAATTATTCAAGAAATTAGGGGAGAAGATAAAGAAGCCCGAATTATTATAATGGGAGATTTTAACGATAACCCTAAAAGTGAAAGTGTTAAACTTCATTTAGTAGATTCCTCATTATATAATCCTATGGAAAAATTATTAACTTATAATGAAGGTACATTAAATTATAGAGGTGAATGGTTTTTGTTTGATCAGATAATTTTTTCAAATAAATTTTTACAACAATATGGAAATAATTTTCGATTTGTTGAAGCAGCTATTTTTGATAAACCCTTTTTGAAAGAGTACAAGGGAAGGTATAAAGGGAATCCTTTTCGTACCTATGTTGGCAAAAAACATCTAGGTGGTTTTAGTGATCATTTTCCTGTGTATTGTATTTTTAGTATTAAATAACAGTATTTATACTGTTATTTGTCGATATTATATGCTCCTTATCTATAAAAAATATTTAGGTTAGTTTCTAAACAAATTTTAACTAAATTAGTGGAAATAAAAAAAACTGTGAACTAAGCTCGGTAACGTTTTGATTTCTTAAATTGCATTTTATTGTAATTAACATTACCAAGAGTAAAAAAAATAACTTAAACAATAATGAGAAAATTTTACACTGTTCTAATCTTATTTTGTGTTATCGGGGTACACGTTGTACAAGCACAACAAGACCCACAATATACTCAGTATATGTATAACATGAATGTTATTAATCCTGCTTATGCAGGTTCTTTAGAAGACAACCTTTCCTTAACTGCTTTATATCGAAAACAATGGTCTGGTTTTGATGGTGCTCCTGAAACATTTACTTTTTCGGGACATGCTCCAATTGGAAACAATGTTGGTTTAGGTCTGTCTGTAATTAAAGATGAGTTAGGTCCTATTAGTGAAACAAATGCTTATGCAGACTTTTCTTATACACTTCGCCTTAGCGAAACAGCAAAATTAGCTTTAGGTATAAAAGCTGGTGCCACATTTCACGATGTTGGTTTAACAGGTCTAGCACTTATTGATCCTGCAGATCCTTTCTTTTCTCAGGATATAAATAATGTGTATCCAAATGTAGGTGCAGGAGCGTTTTTCTATACTAACAATTTTTATATATCGGTATCGGTACCAAATTTTTTAAACTCAGTTCATTTAGATGAGAATGGTTTAAAATATGGTTCGGAAGAAAATCACTTTTTTGCAACAACAGGATATGTGTTTGACGTTTCAAGTAATGTGAAGCTAAAACCTTCCGTTTTAGTTAAATCGGCCTTTAGTGCACCATTATCTTTCGATGCTAATGTGAATGTTTTATTTTATGAAAAATTTGAAATTGGAGCATCGTATCGTTTAGACGATTCTTTTAGTGGACTGATTGGTTTTCAAGTTACTCCTTCTTTACGAATTGGATATGCTTACGATAATATAGTATCTGATTTAAATATAGTAACAGATGCATCACACGAAATAGTTTTAAGTTTCGACATTTTTCTTAACAAACGAGTTTTACGTTCACCTAGATACTTCTAATAAAATTACATGAATAACATGAAAAAATTATACCTTATCTTATTCTTTATCGCGGTGAGTACTTCAACGATTTCCGCGCAAAGTAATGCTACTAAATCGGCTGACAAACATTATGATCGCCTAGAATATACAGACGCAATTGATAGTTATTTGAGATTAGTAGAAAATGGAAAAGCTGATTCATATGTATATGAACGCCTTGCAAATTCATATTACTATATTAACGATACAAAAAACGCAGCAACATATTATAAACGAGTTGTCGATAATGGTAATGCTGAAAATGTATATAACTATGCGCAATGTTTAAAAGCAACAGGAAAGTTTGAAGAGTCAAATACATGGATGCAAAAATTTGCTGAAATAAACCCATCCGATTCTAGAGCAGTAGAATTTATGAGCGAACCAAATTACATTCCTAAAATTTTAGGAGAGGTTCAAAAATTTACTGTTACAAATGCTGGTGATATTAATTCAGAATATTCAGAATATGGTGGTCTTTTAGTAGGAAACCAATTCTATTTTTCGACTGCTAGAAATGAAAAGAGAAGAAACTATGGATGGAATGAACAACCATATTTAGACATCTATTCTGCAACAAAAACTGGTGACGTAATTGGAAGTTCTGAAATGATTTCTGGTGATGTGAATTCAAAATATCATGAAGGTACAGTTGCAATTACAGCAGATGGTAAACGTATGATTTTTGATAGAAATGATTTCTTTAAAGGTAAATATAAGAAAGATGAAGAAGGCGTAAACCAACTTAACTTATATACCGCCGAATGGGTAAACAATAAATGGACAGATATTAAGCCTGTACCATTTAATAGTGAAAATTACTCAACTGCGCATCCTTCACTTAGTCCTGATGGAAACACACTCTATTTTGCTTCTGATATGCCTGGAGGAAAAGGAATGTCTGACATTTATAAGGTTTCAATAGACTCAAATGGGAATTTTGGAACTCCAGAAAATGTGAGTTCAATTAATACTGAAGGAATGGATAGCTTTCCGTTTATTGGCGATTCTGGAACAATATACTTTTCTAGTAATGGCCATATGGGTATTGGTGGCTTAGATGTGTTTTATGCTGAAGCAAATGAAAATGGTTTTGGTGAAACTAGAAATCTTGGTCTTCCCGTTAATAGTGGATCAGATGATTTTGCTTTTACTATAAATGAAGCGTCTCAAGAAGGTTTTGTATCTTCAGATAGAGAAGGCGGAAAAGGAAGCGATGATATCTATCTTGTAAAACAAATCGAACCATTATGTGATGTAACTATCGTTGCAACTGTATACGATTCAAAAACAAGAAAACCATTAAGAAATGCTATGGTTGATATTTTTGATAATAAAAAGAATAAGATTTCAACAAAAATGACTGACCGTAGTGGTAATGTTACATATATAGTTGAATGTGATGAAATGTATGTATTACAAGCTTCACTAATTGATTATGAAAGTAATTCTACAAATATTTCTCCAACTAGAGAAAGTGATGTAACTGCTTCAATAGGTTTAAATCCAATAGAAGAAATTATTAAAGAAGACATGATCGTTTTAAACCCTATTTTATTCGATCTTGATAAGCATAACATTAAAGCACAAGCTGCATTCGAATTAGATAAGCTAGTTCAGGTAATGAAAAAATACCCGACGATGATTATTCGTGTTGAAAGTCATACAGATAATAGAGCAACGAATGAATATAATATGACACTATCTAATAATAGAGCGCAATCTACTGTTCAATACGTTATTTCAAAAGGAATTGATGCAAGTAGAATTAGCGGTGTAGGTATGGGAGAAGAAAACTTAAAAGTTGATTGTGGAGACTCATGTACAGAAGATGAACATCAACAAAATCGTAGATCTGAATTTATTATCGTAAAGAGATAAATTATATAAACTAAATAACCAACCAACCAAAAAACCCTTGCAGTCTTTGATTTGTGAGGGTTTTTTATATTATAAAGCTATATGGAAACATTTAGAACCGGAGCAATTGGCGCCTTACTCGACGAATATGAAAAAGCAATAAAAGAGCTTCAGTATATATTAAATGATATTACTACTAGCGAATTAACAACAATTGTAGATTCTAAAACTAATGACCCAGATTGTAAATCGATTCAAGCAGTTTTAAGTCATGTTATTAGTGCTGGATTAAATTATGTAAATGAAATAAGAAGATCTTTAGGAGAGGATATTGAGTTTAGCACAACCGAACTTTTAACAACTTCAAGAGCATATCAAGAAGCCTTAAAAATAATGTTTCAGTATAATGTAAACTTATTTGAAACATATCCTTCATTAAAAATTGAAGAACTAGACAATCAAAAAAAAATACTTGTCCGTTGGAAACAATTGTATGATATCGAACAATTGTTTGAACATGCCATCGTACATATATTAAGGCATAGAAGACAGATTGAACGATTTTTAATTACTTTGCGTAGCTAACCTATTCGATATATTTTCTTTTT
>Ga0256847_1000133_pt1 | contig 51012 bp, 62 predicted proteins | sample TeddybearmetaG_FD_189099 | JGI IMG/M metagenome (GOLD analysis project Ga0256847, IMG submission 189099) | Hydrothermal vent microbial communities from East Pacific Rise, Pacific Ocean - Teddybear | ecosystem: Environmental > Aquatic > Marine > Hydrothermal vents | place: Pacific Ocean: East...
ATAAACAAAACAATGAGTAAATTAAATACAGAAAATTACTTTGATGATGTATCAAAGATAAGTAATTCACAACTTAGAAATTTTGTAAGTTACAATAAATACTGAAATAGATTACTAACTCCAGAAATATATTCTGCATACAAAAGAAAACTAGTAGAATTTGATTGTAGTGATGCAGTAATAATATGAAAAATGGTAGATAAATATTTCGATAAAACAGATCCATTATATCTTGATGAAGATAGATTATTTGAGATGTATGTTCCAGTATCTAGGAGAAGTTCAAAAAAAGAATATCCAGAAGGTGTTATAGAAATAACTACTTGAATGGCTGATACCTTTAAAAAAATGGTTACTTGGGCAGATAGTTTTGAAAAGTTTATAGATATCTTAAAAAAAGATGATACAGAATGTCAGAAAATATTAGAGGAAACAATAGAAATTACAAAAAGTGATTGAGAAATAGTTGAATTAGAAATGAAATGATTACCAGATATAATTAATGAAAAAGAAAAACTTATAGTAGATTTAAAAACTACTGGTAATATGCAAATGATAGTAGATGAACTACAATTTAAATGAATTCCGATATTTACAGCGAATTATATTAGACAATGTGCTATTTATAATAAATTAGCATGATGAGATTATAATGCTGCTCTTGCTCTGGTTACTGAAAAATGAGTACTTTGGATAGATATCCCAAATATTATTCTACAGAAAGCTTGGGAACAAATAGAATTAGATTTAGTAGATTTACATACTTATATTAACAATCCTAAAGAACTAGAAAATTCTATATTTGATTTAACTAAAATTGATAATAAAATAGATGAGCTTAGTTTATAATAATATACAATGGCTGATATAATCTATGATACACAGGAATCTGATTTTAAAGCTTCCAAAAGAAAATCATTATTACTTACTCAAAGAGACATTAGAATAAATACACTTTTTGAACAGGTTAATAATTTAAGATGATTATTGAAAAAGATAACTTTTATTTTATTAATATCTGTAATTTTAAATATTTGTTTAATTAGTTATATATGGATTTATTAGAATTTTGAAAAAGAAGATGATTAATAAAAAAATGATTAGCAATAGTAAGTATTGCTAATTTGAATAAAGAATACAAAGAAAATCTTAGACTGCAGAAAAAGTTTTTTGCATTAAAAAAAGTTCCTTATGATAAATATTCCAGAAAAGATAAGATTGATAGTCTAAGTTTTAGTTGAATAATATGGAAATAGTTTATTTTATTTTATAATTTATAAAAATTATGTTTGAATTATGACAAGAGTTATATTACTTAAAAGTATCTGATTATATGTTAAAAGATAATACTTCTAAACTAGAGGCTAGAATTAATAAAGTAAAAATACATGCTAAATATCAAGAAGAATGACAAACACCTAAATATAATTTTCATATTTGAGAATGAACCTTTACATGAACTGATGAAGATTTATTTTTCGAAAAAGCAGATGCAAAAATAGCAGCTGAAATTATGATAAACAGTATAGAAATACTTATGATTGACGAGATAGAGGAACAGAAGAATAAAGATGCAAATATTTTATATCCTCAACAACCAACTAACCAATGATAATATTTTTTGATATAGAAACTATTAAAGATGATTCTTTAAAAAATTTTGATAAAATGCAGGAAAAATTTTGAGACAAAATAAATTTCATGCCAGAATTTAATAAGATTTTATGTATATCTGTTTGAAGAATTGAAAAATGAAATGCTATAGGTAGTGTGGTTAAATCTCTTGAATGAGGTGAAAGAGAACAATTAATAGAGTTTGCTAAGATATGTAAATGAAATACTTTATGTGGGCATAATATCTTATGATTTGATATTCCTTTTATAATTAAAAGAATGGCAAAACATAAGATCACTATTCCTAATGAACTAAAAGTTTTCTGAAAAAAGCCTTGGGAAATTAATCATATAGATACACTTAAAGTATGGCAGTGTTGAGTTTTTTGAACTTTTTGAAGTATGGATTTAATATGTATTTATTTATGACTTATGAATCCTAAAGAACAATGAATTGATTGATCCCAAGTTCAGGAATTTCATGATGAATGAAAAGATGATGAGATAAGAGAATACTGTAATCGTGACACACAGTCAGTAATAAACCTATATAATTATTTTAAAGAATATAACTTAATATAGATCATGACAATAAAAGAATTTAAATTAAATGAAAGTTGTATAGATGTATTAACAAGAATGAAACCTGAAAGTATAGATTGTTGTGTGACAGATTGTCCTTACAAAATAATAGCAGGTTGAGTTAGGATTATTAATGAATGAGATGAATGTTCTTGAGTCTTAAGTAAAAGAAAAGACTGGAGTAAAACAGATCCTAAATGATGTTTAAATAGATGAAGAAGAGTTATGGTTTCAGATTGAACTGATTGTAGTAATAAATGGCTAAAGAAAAATCCGTGAGATGTAGCATCTGCAGTAAAAGACTGAAAAATGTTTCAACATAATGATATTTCTTTTTCTGATTGGTTACCTTTATTGTATAAAGTTATGAAAAATTGATCTCATACATATATAATGATTAATGCTAGAAATTTAGCTAACCTGCAAAATGAAGTAGAAATATGTAATAATACGGAAGAAGAAAAAGAGAAATTAAAGAATTGAAAAAGAGTAAAAAAGAAATGATTTATTTTCCAAAATTTATTAGTATGGAAAAAATGAAATTACACCCCAAATAAATATTATATGCAATGAGCTGAATTTATTTTAATGCTAAGGAAAGGTAAAGCTAGAAATATTAATGATATGTGAAGTCCTAATATAATTGAAATACCTAATATAATTTGAGGGAAAGAGCATCCTACACAAAAACCTGTAGCTCTATATAATTATTTACTTAAAAATTCTACAGAAACATGAGACTGGGTAATCGACCCATTCGCTGGTTGCTGACCTATAGTTACTGCATCTAAAGAATTAGGATTAAATTATGTAGCAATAGAAATAGATGAAGAATATTTTAATTTATTTTCTGAAAAATAAACCATGATAAAAATAAGATTACATAATAATGATTCTAATGATTATTGTGATTACGAATGAGAAGATATTGAGGATATGTGCTGAAAGAATAAAAATATCTTGACGGGATAAATGACGGAGTGAACAACTTTAATTTATTTTCTGAAAAATAAACCATGAACAAAAGACAATTCTTACAAGGTATTTCAAAGTACTGTACTATATGAGGAATACAGGATATAGATTCTATTCATTTTTGAGATTTATATCATTGAAATAATGTACAAATAGAATATAGTGACTGAAATCAAGAATGATATACAATCGAATCTCTGGATAAAGAAGATATAAATATAGAATATAATTCTGAATCTATATGATGTTGATTAGAAGACAGTAATATTACTGATAGATATGAAGCTGCAGCATATTGATTTGAAGAAGCAGTAAGACAAATAGAAGAATATTATAATTAATAAAAATAAACTATGAAGAAAACATTATATCCAAAAACTAAAAGAATTACTGAAAGTAAGATTGTAATTACTGAAAAATTAGATTGAAGTAATTTATGAATATTTAATTTATGATGAGAACTAATTATAGCACAAAGAAATAATGTATTGAGATTATCAGAACTTAATAGTAAGAATGCTTATAAGTGATTAGTAGGTTGGATAGAAGAAAATAAAGAAGAACTTAAAATTTGTGATTGAAGTTGAGTTTTTGGTGAATGGATATGAATGTGAAAGATTTGATATTGAGATACAGAAATTAGTAATAAGAGATTTCATATATTTGCAAAAGCTAATATTGATAAAGATTATGAAATTAGAAATTTAAATTACAACTTAGATTTCTTACAGTATCCATTTGAAGATCAACAGATACCAGAATGTATTTGAGTAGTACCATGAGTAATTGAAACGGATAATTGAGTAAGCATAGATTATTTAGATGACTTATATGATAGATATAAAAAGTTAGTATGAAGAAGAGTAGAATGATTTATTATAAATACATCTTGAAATATAACAAAGTATGTTAGATGTAAAAATTGAAAAGAAACTCAACATACTTTTAATTAAATAACTATGAAAACAATTATAAAAACAATTATATATACTTTATTACATTTAATAATAGTTTTCTTAACTACTTTAAATATAGTAATTATTCCTATGGCTATATGAAACTTATTTACATGAGAACTTAATGATCAAGCTTGGGCTTTATGATGAGGTATAATAATGACATTAATATTCATCTGAATAATAACAATAGTGAACTATGATAATTTTTCTAAAGAAAATGATTAATAAATAGTATGTAGTGTATAATGAGGTAATACTGGTAGTATGCCTTGAAGATGTGGTTCGATTCCACCATTTTATACACTACATTTTATCTATTAATAATTTATAATAAAAATGAAAAATAGAATAGAAAGAATTACCGATATATTAAATGAGCAAAGAAAAAATATTGATACTATGTTTAGTAGTTATGATAATAATTGAAATATTATTATTTTTAATACCCCAGAAAAATATGATATTTTCATAAAAGAAATAATAAGAGAACATATATGAATGGATAAAGAAGATTTTGATTATCTTATTAAACTAGATAAACAAGATTTAGAAAATCTCAAGTCAATGATGGAGATACAAAAACTGAAAAATAAATTAAACTTTTTAGAATCTAATATAAATTAATTATTATGAAAAAAGCAAATCTAACATTATTCTGAAAAGTATTGTATTATACTTGATGATTTAATAAATCTAAAGAAAAAATTAGAATATTACACCCTATATGATTTTTAGGTTTTATTCTTACTCCTTTTATAATTATATTAATGGAGTGATTACCTTGATTAAAAGGACGGACAGAAGATTTTATATTATTTTAATAATAAGAAACATGAAAAATATAGAAAGAATAAATTGAGAAATAAAATTACATTTAGATTTTGAAACAGATGAAGTTTCAGATTGATATCATACATTTTGAGGATTATACAAGCATCGTATTCATTTATTTATAGCCTTGTGTAGTGTGTTATCAATATGAGCATATCCTATTGAAAATTATGTTGTTATTAGATCAAAGAAACATAATGATTGAAGTGAAATTGAATGATATTTTATATTACAAGTACACAATAATGAAGCACGAGTACCTCACAAAAAAATAGATTGAACTCAAATATCTTATTATTTACCAAATAAATATTGGGATGAGTGTAATTTTGCAGGAACAAAAGAAAAAGCAGATAAATGGGATTGACATACTTCTGATGATGTATTGGATAGATTACTTAAAATTTAAATACTAATTATAAAATATGTATAAAGTTAAATGTAGACATATTGTATGTTCATCAAATTCAATATGCAGAAATCAAAAGTCTTATTGTTATGAATGAATTTTTCCAGAATTAGAACCTTATCCAGAAGATTTTTTAAGTATAGATATAAAAAAAGAGATGATATCAGCTATGAATAAAGTAGATTTTGAATCAATAATTAAAAAAGAACTATTATGAAAAAAATTATAAAAAAGATATTAATATATTTCTTATGAGATTGGGAAAAAATCCATAATGAATATAAATTTAATATGACAAGAAGAGAGGCTCTTCTTAGACATGATATTTATGAAATACAAATGCAGGTAAATGGATTAGAAAATAGAATTACTGATTTTGCAAAAGACCATGTTACTATGTGAATAGATTTTTGTTTAGCAACAGAAGATACTACTAGTATTATAATATTAAGTAGGATTAATAAGCAAGAAAGAGTAGAAATAATTAACAAAAAATTTGCAACAATAAAAGAATTAGAAGCTTTAATAAAAGAAATTAAAATGAGTGATAAATGAGTATTTCGCGACTATCCTCATTTACTTAAATTTAACCCTAACTATTTTTAATTATGCTAACTACCGTTACTTGTAATATAGAGTATGAACCTTTAACAAAAGAAAAATTATTAGAGGTAACCAAATTATTATCTCAACCCAAAAAGACAAATATTATTTTTGATAGAATAGAAATAGAAACACCTAAAAAAGAAGAATGATTTAAGGTTGGTACACATTATTGAATGAAACTATTTAATGAATCTAAAAAGAAAAAACAAGTAAGATATATGTTTCATAGAAAAAGAAGAATACAAAAGAAATGGGATAAAATATATAATGATAAGTTTGAAATTATATATAGTCCTCGTTATATTATTACTAACTGCACAGTTTAATTATGTTTTATAATAAAGATTGAAGTTGGCTGACAAGTAAGGAATTTAAACCATTAGCTGAAAAGTTTAAATTAAAGAATTTAAAAAAAATTCAGGCTATGAGAATGGAACTTTGGGGTTGGCATAAATTACCTACATATAATAAGCATTATATTATTGATGAGAAAAAGAGTTTAATAAAAATCCCTAATTGATTAAGGGGATTTTTAGAATTTGATAATAAATACCCTAATATAAAAAAAATAGAACATCCATCCTTTATAAACAAATATGAATGAAATGAATTAGATTTATTCCAAAATAAATGAGTAGATGAAATGCTATCGAAATGAGATGTTTGACTCCTACACTGAACTACTTGAATATGAAAATCAGCAATTTTAGCTAAAATTATTTCAAAACTTGAAGTTAAAACATTAATAATAGTTGCTTGAATTACTTTAATGACTCAAATGAAAGCAGATTTAAAGGTATTTTTCTGAAAAACATATAAAACAATATCAGGAGCAAAAACAAAACAAAAATGAGCGAGTGAAGATATTGTTATCTGAAATATAGATAGTGTAATAAAAATGGATAAAGAATGGTTAAATCAATTCGATTTGGTTATACTCGATGAAGTAGATACTTTTCTTTGTGCCGAAAGGAGACTAGAATTTATAGGTTCTCTATGAGCTAAGTATATTTATTGATTGACTTGAACTATAAAATTAAATCATGTTTCAGATAAAATATTCCCTATGTATATTTGACCAAAAACAGAGCTACTATTAACTCATTTTATTCCAACTATAAACAAAGTAATGACAGATTTTAAATACGAATTGATGGATCTAAAAGAAATGCATTTATTAAAGGAAAAATTATATACTAATGAGGCAAGAAATGATTTAATAGTACAAACTGTGGTATCTACTTTACAAGACAGAAAGTGAATAATTTTTTCTGAATACATAGAACATGCAAAAACATTGAAAGAAAAATTAGAATCATCATGAATTAAGTGTTTTTTGTTGATTTGAGAGATTAAAAAAGACGAAAGGGAAAAGATTAAGTCAGAGATAAAAGAATTGAAATGACCGTGTGTTTTGATAGGCTCTGTTAAGATTATTTGAAGAGGGATGGATATTCCAGAGTTAAGTATATGATATTTTACTACTTGCGAGAAATTTTCTACAAATATAAATCAATATGTTTGAAGAATTATAAGAAAATTTCCCAAAAAAACAGATGCTATACGGATGGATTTTATTGACCCATGATGCACTCTGCTCTATAATCAATCAAAAACACGAAGTACTAATTACAGAAAAGCATTCCCTTGATGTAAAATAAATCTTATTTAATAAAACAAGTTATGAAACTAATAAATTGAGAAGCATTACAAGAGATGCAAAAAATGGAAAGTGAAAGTATAGATTTTATATTTGCAGACCTACCTTATTCTGATAAACTCTTAAAAAGAATAACCGCAAATGATTGGGATAAATGAATTGACTTAGAAGAATACTTTATACAAATAAATAGAATTTTAAAAAAGAATTGAGTTATGTGTATGACTGCAACTAATCCATTTTCATTTATTTTATGATATAAAAGTATAGAATTTCAGCAAAAATATAAATGGGACTTAAAATATAAGTATGAGTGGATTTGGGAAAAAAGTAATTTAACTAATTTTGCTTGTGTTAATTTTCAACCTTGAAGAGTACACGAACATATATTAGTTTTTTGAAAAAGTGCAACAACTTTTACTAAAAAGTGAGAATATATGAATTACTTTGAACAAAGAACAAAGTGAGAACCTTATGCTATGATGAGCTGAAAAGGAACTAGTAATCTAGCAGTAAAAGAGTGAAAAAGCTTATCTGTATGGACTGAAAATAGCTGAGATAGGAGACCAAGAACTATACAAAAATTCAAACAAGAAAAGAGAGAAGAATATATTATTGAAATAGCTTGAAAAGAAAAAGAAGTAAAACAACATCCAACAAGAAAACCATTAAGTATGACAGAATATTTATTAAAAACATATACAAAAAAGTGATATACTTGTTTAGATCCCACAATGTGAGACTGATGATTTTTAGTTTCTTGTAAAAAACTAGAAAGGGATTGAATTTGAATAGAATTAAATGAAGAATATTTTAAAATTGCTAAACAAAGAATACTATGAACTTAGAAAAAGATTATTACAAAAGTTCTAATTGGTACAGTATGGAGTTATCTAGTGAAATGACTAATTCAGATATTTGAGAAATAATGTTAGATAAATATAGTGAAATAGACTGAATAAAATATGAAAGAGCCACTTTAATTAAGTGAATGAGATGAAAAAATAGACAAATAATTGATTTACTATATAATGACTATGTGTCAAAATTAGAAAAAATTATTACTACTTTTAAGTATTTACTAAAATTAAGAGATACCAGAAGTGATGATTTTAATATAATTGAGAAGTTACAAGAAGCTAAAAACAACATATCAATATTAGATTTTATTGAATGTACTGCACATATCGAATGTTATACTCGTAAATTAAATAAATGTCCTCTCCCAAATCATAGAGATTGAACTGCTAGTTTTAAAATTTATGATAAGACTAATACTTGGTATTGTTTTTGATGTAAGATAGGGGGAGATATAGTTAATTTTATAGAAGAATTAACTTCTTGTAACAGAAAGGATGCTATAATGAAAATTATTTCTCTAAACAAATAGATATGAATTATACAGAATATAATAGATTAGTAAGAAAATGACAATGTAGGCTTATTTCTAAAGCTAGTTGGCAAGTTTATGTAAGTAAATTCGGTACTTGAGAAGAAGTAGTGAAATATTTATCAAAACCGAAAAAATCTTCCAAACATAGAACAGGTAAATTTAAAGTAAAAGAAGAAGAACTTAATGAAATTGAAAAACTTACTAAAGAATGAAAAAAAAGTAATGAACAGATAGGTAAAAAATATGGTGTTTGCTCTAGAACTATTTATAGATATAAAGAATACTTATGAAAGATAGAAAACAAATAATTAAATTTCTTACTATTTTAGATGAATTTTTATCTGAACAAGATAGTTCTTATATTGAATTATGGAATTGGTTACAAATAGAAGAAGAGGCTAATCATAAATATATACCTATTTGAAGAAAAAGTAAAAATCAGAGAATAGATTTTCCTAAGTTAGAAGATTTATTAAATCCATATAGAAAACCCCAATGATACAAAGATGCTAGATGAGTTGTATATTTTAGAAAACATAGATTAAAATGCACTTGATTTTCAAGTAAAAGAATTTTTAGTTTATGTCTTGGTATTGAGTGGATTTGGGTTGAAGAAATAGATTATAAAACTTTTTTTGATAAACATGTATATTTTAGTCTAAATTTAGAAGATTTAGTAATTTTTAAATGTGTATCCGAACAGAAAAAAAAATATATCTATATCCCAAAAATCCTTTATCATAATGATGATACTTGTTTTTTTGAATAATTATTTGTATTTTTCCCTAAAAAAAGTATCATCAATTTAATCTTTTATTTTAATAACTATATAGCAATATGGCTTATGTAAACAAAATTCATTTAAAAGTTCGTAAAGATAAGAACGGATGGTATCAGTTTAGTAAATGAAAGTTCAGACTTCAATTATGTGGTCATAGCTGAAAATGAGGTTTCTTTTTATCTCAATATGCAGAAAAACTTTGAAAAGATAATTTTATGAAAGATTTTACAGAAATATTATACGAAATGGAGAAAGACTGAAATCAATCAATTTTTTCATTATATGAATTACCACAAATGTTGTACGGTGATTTAGGGGGGAATAAATAATATTTTTTTAACTGAACTGTTTTTATGAAAACTATTTGAAAATATACAATAAGTCCCTGACTAGATAATTTAGTAGATGATGAATCATTGTTTAATGAAGATTTAATCGCATTAGGTCAAGAATGATATTTCTATCCTCACATCTTCAATGAAGACTGAAGGATTGCAGCATATTGAGCTATTATACTGGTATGATGAGAAGAAAGGATTTTGGATATAGATAAAATTTACAGAATAAAACCAAATTATGTATTAACTCATGTAAATACAAAAGAGAAACATTTAGTTTTTGAGCTTAGTAGGTGAGTTAGTAAATGAGATTTTGAAAGACTTTCTTATTGTTTATCTTTTTTATATAATTCAAAATCAATAGATTACCATTTTTATTCTTGAAACTTGGTTTCAGGTAGAGAATATACAAAACAAATTAATACTAAATTAATTTCTTTTTTAACTTCATTTTTTTTCCTACTAACACAATGAGATAAACAAGAATTAGAAATGACAAAGAATAACTTCGAATTATATCAAGAGGCGAATAAGATCTGATATGAGAAAGCCCTAACACTATTAAGAGAACCACTTATAGATATTGATAGTATAAATAATATACATTTAAAATATTGATTTTTATATAATTATGTACTAAATTATTTTTCCTCTCAAACAAAAACATTTGAATTCTTTAATAAACATTTTTGATTAGATTTTGAAATACAACAAGAAGAAAAACAAGAATTAACAACAGAATGAGTTTTAATTCTTGAAAGTGCTAAATTCTTTTCTGATTGAGGAGGATATTATTCTTTATGTGAAAAATGACAAAAAAAAGTTCTAACAGATTTTTATATTAAAGTATACTATAAAATTATTTCCAAAAATTGAGCTATTAATTATGTAGTATCTTTAACAGAGGGGATTAGCTGAATTGAAACAGAAAAAATTTTTTGGTGTAATACTACATGATCCACTGCTTTTGCTGATTATATCCAAAAATATTGAAATTATCATTATTTCTGAACTGGATTATTTATCAAGGAACTTCATAAAAAAATTACAGAGACTAAACATATTCCTGTAATAACATCTATTGAATGATTTGGTAAACAAGATAAATACTGAATTATTATTTTTAAAAATTGAATTTGGGATTTAGAGGAAAAAATTTTTACAGAAAAAAAATCAGAAGATAAATATTATTTCAATTATGATTTCTCTTGATATCATGTTACAGATAAACAATGAAATGATTTAATAGATATAGTAGATGAATGAGTTCCAAAAATAGATGCAACGATAGTAGATATGACTTGAGTTCATAGTTTTATGAATTCCTTATATAAAGATGATACTTGAGATTATTTATTATATTTGTCTTTTTGAATGTTTTGATATATGGCTTTTTGAGATATAAAAACTCCATTTCCCCTTATTTTTAGTCGTTGAACTACATGATCTGGGAAAACATCGTTTAATAATATCTTACAAAAAGTTTGGGGAATTAAAAAAGCATGACTAGATTTTTGAAATAGTTCAGTTTTTACCATGACAGTATTATTGTCTAATTTAATTAAATTTCCTTATTTTTTATGAGAATATAGAGAAAATATAGACCAAGTAAAATCTAAAGTATGAATATTGAGATCTGTTTTCGATAAATCATGACAAACTAAATGAAGAGCTGATCAAACATTAATAAAATATGATTACTATGCTATGCCTATAATAGATTGAGAAGAAATGATTAATGATTGAGCTGTTAGAACCAGAACTATACAAAAACAATTTTTACATCAGCATAGAATAGAATGAAATTTTACTAAAATATACAGAGATTGACAGAAAATTTTAGATTGAGTATTATATACTTATTTACTAAAATCTAAATCTAATAAATATAATTATTATGTGGAAGAGTGATTTGATATATTTAAGAATTATACCTCTGAAAATAGAGTTGCAGAGAATATGTCTATGATTTATGCTTGATGTATGTGTTTTGATTCAAGTAAACAAGAAAACTATATTAAAGTTTTATCAAAAATTTGTGATTTTCAACAAAATGATTTTGAGAAAAATTCCACCAGTATGCAAATAATAAAAGTGCTAAGTTTATTTTTATCTGTATCTAAGATGTATACTAATCCTGTATCTATTATGTCTGATAAAAGCTGAGTTATTATAGATTGGTTGCTATTTGAAACATACATGAGTAGACAACCTAAAAGTATACTTACACTAAAAATAGATTCATATAAAGAACATTTACAAGCATTATGATTTCCTGTAGATTTTTATGATGTTTGAACAGAAATGATTTATTGAGTTTTTATTCCTGTAGATAAAATTCTAAAAAATTTCTTAGTAAATCCTGATATATATTCTTTTTATAAGTGATATAAATTAAGTAATCCTACAAGAAAAATTTCAGCAGGTAAATAAAACATTTCAATTTATTAATTAAAAAAAACAATATGTTTGATTGGGAAAAAATAAAATACTTTGAATTAAGATGAAGATATAAATCTTGATTTATTGAAAAATGATTTCAGACAGAATTTATGAAAAAATTAACTTCTTTAAATTTTATAAATTATCATATTCCTGATGTCTGATTTAGTAATAAATTTTTAGATTTATTTTTTGTAGATAAAAAATGATTTACTCGTTTTATAGAATTTAAAAAAATTATGAAAGATACATTTAATGTTTCTCAATTCGAAGAATGACAAGTTATTTTACTTAAAGAGTTGGATCAACGAAATATTAATTCGGCAAGAGTTTGAATATATAGTACTAAACATAATGAATATGTTTTATTAACTTTTTCCGAAATTTGGAAAAATAAAAATGAAAAATGATGAATTAAATTATTCTGAAAAAATAAGTATGAAAACAATTAGGTCAAAAAGAATAAATTATACAGATAAAAAAGAAATAAAGCGAATGTTCTTTAATTGAGAGAAAGTATGAACTATTGCTGTAAAAACTAGATATACAAATGCTTTAATTAAAAAATATGTGAGTTGAAGAGCTACAAAAGAATATACAAATAAACAATGAATTCGATTTGATAAATGTAGTGTATGTCAAATTTATAGAAAACTAGATATGTATTATTCTGCTTGAAAAAATAAGTTGAGTTGTAAGTGTAAGATATGTCAAAAACTTATTGGTGAGAATTATTATAATTTTCAGAAAAATAATTGATTATTAGATAATACAAGAAAAAGAAAATCCTATAAAAAATGGGGATGGAAATATAATTCTAAAGATAAAATATTAAGAATATTGGCTTACCATAAGGATAAGATAAGTCACCTATCTAGAAAACCTCTTTAAAAGCATTTAAAAATACTTTAGGATATATAAGTCCTAAAGTATTTTATTATTTGACTTAAATAAAAACATAACTAAAATAGATGTATTATTTAATAATCTAATATAATTATGTTAAAAAATGAATTGGTTGAAGTTAGGAAAGATGAAATATTTACAACAAGTCCATTGATTGCTGAAAAATTATGAGCATCACATTTTAGGGTTCTAAAAGTGATAAATAAAATTTTAGATAAAAGGATAGAAATTTATTGAGATTTAGGTGTACAAAAATGAACACCTAAATCTTCTCAAAAATTTATAGAAACAGAATTTGAACATTGAAAAACAAAAATTAAATATAAATGATACTTAATAAATGAATCAGCTTTTATTAAAATAGTTATGAATCTTTGAAGTTTTAAAAAAGCTTTTATTGTACAGGATGAAATTACAAGAGCTTTTATTCAAATGAAAGAAACATTACAAAATCAAAGTAATAATAGCTGGATAGAAGCAAGGAATAATTGAAAAATATTAAGAAAAGAAGAAACTGATGTAATTAAACAATTAACAGAGTATGCAGAAAAAGAAAGAGGAAAACCTTTAACTTTTCCTTTGTATTCTACTTATACTAAAATGACAAATAAACATTTACAATTTATAGTAGATTGTAAAGATTGAAAACCTATTAGAGATTTAGTATGAATTAGAGATTTGTGATTTATATGAATAGTAGATGATAGATGTAAAAATACTATGATAGACTGAATGAATAGATGACTTCCTTACAAAGAAGTCTATTATTATTGTAAAGATGAAGTTAGTAAATTAGTAGAAAGCTTAGATTTTAAGCCTAAAACACCTATTTCGTAAATATATAAATTCATTCAGGAAGTGAATTTCATTTTTTTTCTTCTCTGTAATGTCCTTTTAATTTCAAAATCATATCTAAAGCTTTTAATCTTGAATTATAATCTGGACTAGTTGAAAGTTCTCAATCACTTGCTATAGTTTTAGTAGCACTTTGTGCAATATCATTTAATCATATTGCAATATCAGTATCTTCCAATAATTCCCTTTTTAATATTGCTGGACTATTTATCTCTTGTTTTACAATGTTCATATATTTATTTTAATAATAATTTTTTCTTTAATGCTATTCAAACATGTTCAATTTGTTTTTCAATTTCTGCCATAGATTTAGTTACACTTATATTTTTCCCTCAAGTAAAGGTTAAAAGTGCTTTATCTAATTTAGCTTTCTGAACTTTCAATCATTGTACATATTTTTTCAAAGAAATAGTAGGTTGTTTTACTAATAATCAAATGTCTTTTTGTACTACAGGAGCTAATGACTTTATTTGTGAATTAATTTTTTTTATATTATTTAGTTTAATAGCTGTTTTTAATTTAGTTGTAGCTCATCTTATTGTTTTTCAAGTAGTTGCTACTGCTTTTCCTATAGGGAGTATAGCAGCTATATTTATAACTGCTTCTAAATTTCTTGCTGTTTCTGGATTTTTTTTCCTAAATTCTAAATATGATTGTGCTAAATCTTGAACTTTATCATTATTTCAAATAAGTTTTACTGTTTTCTTTAGGTTTCTTTCTATTATTGGAGGAGTGAATTCTTGTGTTAAATTTTCAACTCATTCCCAAACAATATCTGTACCCGTTCAGGCTATTTGTCATACAGTTTGTATTGATGATCAAAAAATATCTCCAGAGTTTTTAAAACTTTGTACTAATGCTTTTCAATATTGTTTTTTTCTAATAAAACTATTTAGTTTTTGGTTTCAGTTTTGGGCTTTTTTATCTAATCTATTTTTTATATCCACAAAATTATTTTTTCTTTTTTGTAGAGCTGTTTTTGTTTCAGATAAAAATCCAGTTAATCCTTCATCTGCTTCGTCTCAAGTAGAAGCTTTTAATAAATTAAACATATTTTTAAAATTAAGGAATAATTATATGTATTATAATGATATATATCACTATAATACATATATAATAATTATTTTCAAGCTAAATTAGTAAGTTCTGATAATAATCATTTTCTTTGTGTAGTATTAATTAGATTTCATCTCGGTAACTTCTCTTTTGTTAATTGTGTTATATCTTTTAATAATGTAGGTTTTGTAGGAAATTTTTCTAAAGCTAATTTAGGTAATCACCTTTGACTTCAATCTTTTTGTGCTAGAGCATCTGCTACTATAGTATCTGAATCTAGTGTTCATCACTTCATTTTTTCAAATCTAGGTTCTGCATCTGCTTCTGACCTAAATGTAGCTCATCTTAATTTAGCTAATCTTTTATATAGAGCTGCAATCTGAGGAAAATCTTTTACTGCATTAAATAAATCCTTTATTGTATCTATATTTATTTTTTCACTTACTAATACAGATAAACTATCAAAGATTTGATTTTTTAATTCTGGAGTATTATCCAAAACTTCCAAAATTTTATCTAATGTAGCCAATTTTTCATATTCAGTAGCAGGAATTCATTCTCAATCTATTCTAATTTTATCATTCATTAAATTAGCTAATTTTTGTACTTGTCATGAAATAGAACTAGTTAGTAATTTTCATTTCATTTCTAAATTAATTACACTATCAAGAAATACAGATTGATTTGTTTGTGCATCAATAGTTATTCAAGGTTTAGATACAGTATTATATAATTGTTTATAGAATTTAGTATAAAGTATAGGAAAATTCTCTCTAAGAGACTCTAGTGTTTTATCGAAATCATTTGGATATAAATTTAATCATTCTATTCAATTAATTTCTTCTACTAAAAATCTTAATTTTTCTACTTTCTTTTTATTACCTACTAAATCTTTTACAAACTTTTCAGATAGTTTTCATTTTAATCTTTTTGTTGCTTCTCATTCCTTCATTCATAAAGCATTATCTAACCAATCACTGAAATTTTTAGGATTTTTTGTATCTTTATTAATTCTTTGATTTATATCTGAAACCTTAACTGCAAAATCATTTCTTTTTAATTTATCAGTAGTATCAGTAAATTTCCTTGTTAAAGTTGTTAGATATTCTTGTACATTAGAAACAATAGGAATATAATATGGACTTTCTTTCTGTAAATCTTTTATTTGTTTTTGTATTCTTATTGAACTTTGCTCAAATTGTGCTTTTTCTTTTGATAATCCCATTATTCTACCTGCAACAGAAAATGTATTAGAAGTATATTTTCTTTTTCAAGAAGTTGTATCTTCTACTACTCATGGTCATTTTAATGTTTTAAATCATTTATTTAATCAAGAAAATAGTTTTTTTAATCAATCTTCTGCTGCTTTTTGTTTTCATCAAGCAGTATCAGCTAAAATAACTCATCAAACTATTTCTGCTACTGCTGAAAGCTTACCTCAAAACATAGAAAATCAATGTGGTCATAATTGATTTAATCAAATCCACTTATAATAATCAGGTATATCTTGTGCTACCATTACTCTTGTAAATTCTTTTCTTTCATCTTCTGTATCAAACAATAGTTTAGCTAGTAATTGTGCTGAAAAGAAAGCAGCTCATCATTTCGCTGTTATATCTCATATATTATCTATCAATCAACTATCTACTATTCTTTTATGCAATGGTTTATCTGTTTTTTCTATATTTTTTAATCACTGATGAAAAATATCTATAGTATCTGCTGTAGAATTTACTAGAGAAGAAAAGGTTTCCCTAGCAAAAGCTTTTACCATATTGAAAGCCTTAAAATCAAAAATTTTACTTACTGCTCTTGAACCTTTGGTAACATTTTCTACTGCAATAACATTTTCTGCTAATTCTCATCTTGCTTCCAAAGCTTTATTTTCAGGCATTTCAGATAAAGTTCTCTCAAAAGCTTGTGATAAATTTTCTCATTTTTTTATTCATCATCAAAAATCTTTTACTACTTTTGACATATATGTACTAGCAACTATAGTTTGCATTTGAGGAATTAATCCAGCAGTATAGGCTCTAACAGGTTTTTCAAAACCGAACTTCTTAATATTTCAAGCTATTAATTTCTTTTTTGTAGCAGCTCAACCTCATGATAAATCTATGTCATTGGTTCTATGAGATAATAATCATTCATCAAATAAATATTTAGATGTACTTCTAATATCTCCTATCACTTCTCATGATAATCTTCATTTACCACTAAGTACATTTGTTAGAACTTTTCCTGTTCCATATATTGTTCCAGTAAAAGGGTTTTGAAATAATAAATTACTATTTCAAACATAAGTAAGCCAAGAGGTAGCATTTAATCATTTCTCAAATCATTTTTCTATACTTCATTTTTCTCTATTTAGTCAATATAAATCTTTAAGTACTTTTTTATCCGCATTAGCAAGTGTTTCATCTAAAAATTTTCATACTTCTTTATCTTGTTTTTTAAAATTAGTAATCATATCACTAATCATTTTATTTTCAAAAAGTTTTGCTGTTTCTTTTCAATAACTTAAAGCAGTCGATAATGGATCACCAGAATGTAAATACCAAATATCTTTTCTTTGTTTTAATATACTAGACATTTGTTCGGGAGTAGGGACTTTATCAAATAAATCTATATTTAATTGTTCAATATTTTTTATATCTCATAATTCTTTTCAGGTCGCTTTAAAAAATTGTTTAATTTTATTTAAAGAAATATATCAATGATAATACCCTTTTTTTAATTCCCTTACTATTCAGTATAGTTGTAATTCTTCTCAAATTTCTCTAAATCATTTTATAAGTTTACCTAATTTTCAATGTTTTCAATATTGAGTAAAAAAACTATTGAAAAAGTTTTGTGAACTATTTGGTAATATTCCTACTACATCTTTTTGAATTTGAAATAATTGACTATCATTTAATTCTATATCTCAACCTTTTACATATCAATCATCTGATTTTTTTAATCAAGCTGCTTTATTTTCTTTATCTGCTATTTGTTTCTGTAATTTTCTAACTCTTTGTTCTATTTCTAATCAAACAAATTCAGAAACTACTGATGCTTTACTAGTATGTTTTTGTTTTATTGAGCTTTGTTCAAATAAAGAATTATTATCTCTAGCATCTTCTATTCATAATCTTCTTGATTTAGCTATAATTCAATCTCAACTAATTAACTTTTTATAATTTTTTATAATAAAATTATATGCTCAATTTACACTATCTCAATTCTTTTCTATATCAGAAATCATCTTTCATATTTCTAATTTCGCATAAACATCTTTTTTCATTTTGTGTGCTTTTCATTGTATTCAATTCCATAACTTGGACATACTTATTCTTCTTCCATCCTTTGTTTTTAAAGATACGGATCTAAATAATCATGTTAGATTATCTACAAATCAAGCTTTAAATCTCTGTAAACTTAATCAAAACTTCCCTCATATCCTAGCTTTACTAAGTAACTTAGTAACTATATTTAAGTGAGGCACATATTCATCAAATCAATCTATTCACTCATATTTTAATATATTAGAATCAGCTTCCAATGATAAAAGTTCTAGTAGATTTGATTTATTAGTTTCTGATAAAATATCATCTTTTAAAATAATTTCCTTTGCTACTTTCTTATCTTTTAATCAAATTTCTAATATTTCTTTCATTCTTTCTTTTTGTTTTGGATCTTGTATTTTTGTCTCTAATTCTTCTTTAGTTAATAATTCTTGAGGAGTTTTACTTTTCTTAGTTAGTACTTCTTGAACGGATTTTTCAGTGTTTTTAACATTTTTTACACTAGTTTTTCACAATTTATTATCATCTAATAAATCTACTAATTTTAATTTACTTTCATCAGTTAAAATAGTATCTTCGAAAATAGTGTCTATTATAGAAGTTTTATCTCAATTTTCTAATCATAAATCCAATAATTCATTCATTCTATTTTCCTGTGTTAAATCTTGCAATAATTTAACCTTTGTTTTTTGTAATCCTATATCAACTCAATCTTTTTTACCTGATAATTCTGCTAATTTATTATTTATTTTTTCTCACTTCTTTTCATTTATAATACTTTGAACTAACTTTTTTGTAGCTAAAATCCTTTTCTTCGTATATTTAGGCTGATTTTTTTTAGGTGTTTCTAATAATTTTTCATTAAATGTAGGTTCTGTTTCATTAAAAATTTCTACTTTTTTATTTCTTTCTACTGGAGGATTATCTAATTGTTTCTTTTTTAATACTTTTATATCATTAGTAACCTTATTTAATACTTTCTGTAACTTAGGATTTTTTACTACTTTAAGCAATAAATTCGCTTTTTGTGTTTCTAGGTTTTTAATTTGTGAAACTAAATTTCATTTATTGTTTTTATCAGATAATTTTATTGGATTAGTAGAAACTTTTTTAGTTGGAATAGTCGGATTATCTTTTAATGCCTGATTAACTAAGTCTACTGAATTCGGTATTAGACTCTTATTTTTTACTGTATTTACAATATTATTTCATTTTTTTGTAACTGGAGAAATGTTTCATTTTGATTTTGTTTTTCATTTTAATTTTATTCAGAAAGGCAATGCTCATGCTAGTAAATTAATTCAATTAGATTTTAGTAAAGATGATATTTGTCAGGCATCCACTCATTCTGCTTCTGCTATAGCTCAAATAGTAGTAGCAAATAAGTCTGGTATATTCTGAGTAAAACTACCTTTTAATATTTCTGATGTCTTTGATAATACAGAAAGCTTAGGATTTTTAAATCCTTTATAAACTCTAACACCTCACTTAATTCAAAAAGCAATTCTAGCAACATTAAAAATATCGTTTACATAACTTCTAGCACTATCTTTAGAAATATCAACTCAAATAGCAGAAAAAAGTTTTTTCATTCAGTTTGCTGTAGCATTACTTCAGCTTTCAATAAATTTAGTCACATCTTCTTTAGTTCATGTTTCTTCTAAAGAAGTATCAATAGTAGCTGCTATTGCTCAAATAATTGGTATAGTAGTCATTGCACTAGCTCATCAACTTAGTGCAGCTTCTATTGCTCACTCTGTTTTTCAAATTTTTCATTCTCACACTTTTTTCCCTACTTCTCATACTGCATCTAAAAAATTAGTAGTAGGCTGTTGAAGTGCCTTACCTACTATTTTTGTAGGTAGTCAAGCTAATTTAATAATTCAAGGTGCATTTTTATCGTTTCTAACTTGATTTCAAGCATCTTCTAAAAATTTTCAAGCAGAGCCTATAGTCCTTAATAATCTTTCTGGTGCTGACTTGATACCCGATAAATTAAAGATTGGTCATTTACTTTCTTTTACTTTTTTTGCGAATTCTGCTAGTATGTTTGCCATTTTTGGATTTATTAAAAAATATTACTGCTTTATTGCAGTATTCAATGTATTTACCATCAATTGTAAATCAGCATTATTTAATGCTCACTGTATTTTTGGTCTTAATTCAGGATCATTATAAAACTGTACTAATTCATCGTAAGTATCTACATTTATTCAGATTGCAAATAATTTATTTCTAGCTGTACTTGAAATCTTTGTAGGTTTCTTAGGTTTAGTTGAATTAGAACCAGATCAAGAACTATTAGATTTATTTATTTTTAATAAATCTAATTGTGCCTTAAATTCTGCAGCTGCCTTACTTGCTTTTTCTACATCATTTACTTCTCTGTAAAGTTGTGAATTAGTATTATTAAGTGCATCCAGTATATTTTCATAAGCACTAATACTATCTGTAGAATTTTCTATAAAACTTTTCAATACTCATAAAGTAGTTCAAGATAATCATAGGTTAGCTCAAAGTGATGTAACCGTATTAATTACATCTTTTTTATCATTTTTACTTTTAACTTCTGATGCATCTCATAATCAGTAAACTGTATTTGCAAAATCTTTATTTATTGCTGCTACATTAGATTCAAAAGCTGCTCTAATTTTTTCTGAATTTAATTCTAATTCATTTCTTGAAATTAATCATTTTTCTCTAAGTCATTGTAATCTTTGCATCATTAAATTAGAATTTGCCAATAATTCATCATTTGCTTTTTCTTTAGCATTATATATATCAACATAAGCCTGTTGTCAGATAGCTCCAGATAACCTTAATAATTGTTCTTCTGGTATATTAGCTACATCAACTCATCTTCTTCTAAGAGCTGCTCTTAATTCTCATTGTACCTGATTTAATCTTATGCTTGTAAAATCTTTTAATGAGGCTTTTTTTGTTCTTTCATATTCTTCTTGATTTTTTTTGAACTGAAAAGCAAATCAATCTTTATTTGTTAAATCCACACTTCAATCTGCATTTAATCAATATAAACTTAATAGCGATGCATTGTTTTTATTTAATACTGCTATACTTCTATTAAAATCCTCTGTAAATCTTGATATATCTTGGTTTCTTATTCTATCTAATACATTTATTTTATTGTTATCAATATTAGAAAGATTTCAAAAATCTTTTATTAATTCATCTTTAGATAAATTACTATTAGGATTACTTGAATCAAAATTATCTATTAATAAATCTCAAATAGGATTTCATCTCAATAATTCTTCTATCCTCTGGAATTTATCACTTCATTCTCAATATTTTTCTCTAGCCTTATTAATTATTTCTTCATCAGAAAAATTTTCTCTTAAAGTTTTTAGATTATCTAAATTAGTTTGTGTATTCACTCATACATTATTACTAACTTTTTCTTCTTCGGATTGATTAGGAATATTATTTCTTAAAGTATTTAATATTTGAGTATTTTGTTCTGCAGTTCATCTATAATTCTGAATTCATAACTGATTTGCAATCTTTTTTCTAGCAGAAAAAGAACTATCTTTTCATACTGAAATCAAATATTTTTCAATACTAGGTCAAGTATATCCAGATTGCTTACCATTAAGGATATTCTCAACTTCTTTTATTGAAATATCTCAAACTTTATTTCAACTTTCATCATTATTTAATATATCTACAATAGTTTTTGAATTAGAATGTCATTGGTCAATTAATGAATTTATTGAATCATTTCTAGATTGAGTTATTTCTTCTTTAGTTATAGGCACTGGATTTTGACTTCTAAGTTTATTTAATATTTGAGTATTTTGTTCTGCACTTCATACATAATTCTGAATTCATAAATCTTGTGCAATTTTTCATCTATTAGCAAAACTTGAATTTATTCAGATAGTTCATAAATAATCTACGATACTAGCTCATTTAAAATTGTTATTTGTAGGCAATAAAGGAGTACTACTTGGAGTAGTTGAAATATTAGTAGGAGTAGGAGTAGGTCTTTTTGTCCTAGCTTTCAAATTACTTGTTACTCATCTATTAAAGAAAGTTCTCTTTCTGTTATTTATTATAGTTGGTTTATTTTCAGATAAAGTATTCCTAATTTGTACTACTTTATCGCTATCCTTTCAAAATCTAGTAATAGTCTGATCAACTATTTCTTCGTCTGTAAATTTGTTTCTTAGTTTTTCTAATGAACTTAACATGATGTAGATAATAAAAAAATAAATATTATTATTTAAATAATACTTATTTAGTAATTTTAATCAAGATATTTTTTATTCTATTCGGGTAATATCGATTATTAAAGTATAATGACATTTTTTATCATCACATAAAGGAATTCATTTAATATCTAGATCTGGACTTCTATAATGTGTGGCTTTATTTTTACAATAATTACATTTTATCATTTTTTTCTATTTTTATAAATAAATTTTGTGAATGATGTTTTGAATAATTACATCAAAAATATTCTTTTATCCTTTCTAATAATTCTTTTAAAGCTTCTTGTTCAGATTTATAATCAGTTTGATATTCTGAAAAGATTTCTCACTCTGTAGGTTTTTCCTCAATAATTATATTTGTTTCCAATGACTCTTCGTCATCTTTTTTAATAGATATTAAAAATCAATTCTGTACTTGTGCTATTTTTATTTCACTTATAGGCTCTATTTCCATAATTTTATATTTTTAAAAGAAAACTAGTCTTTTAAAAAAGACTAGTAAAAAGTTTCAGGTAAAAAGTTTTTCGTACAAATTAAGCTCTTTGTCTTAACCGAGATAGCTCCACCTCCTGTCGTTGTTGTTTCTTTAAACATCGTAATGAATGTGTTTGATTATAAAGTTTTTGTACATCCCTATAAAAAGGTGCAGAATTTTTAACTTTACAATAACATCCATAATAAGTTGTTTCTTTTATTCTCATTTTTCTAACTCCTAGTTTGTGGACAAAAAAACAGTAATTGTATTATATTAATTTTTTCTGGTATTTCAAATAAATTCTAAACTTCATATCATTCGTGTAATAAACTTGGATCAAAACCATACTCATATATGTCTTCATTATAATCTTTAGCCATAATAATATTTTTATTAAATTAATATATTTTTTTCTCAAAACGAAAATATCAAAATACTCTTACTCATAAAAAAGCTAGCGAACTCTTAAAAAATCAATATCACTCTACTAAAAGTCAATAAAACATTATTACATCTGATTCATATCTTGTCGGTTTAATTTGTATTCAACTTCAAACTAGTATTGTTTTACCTTTTTTTGAATATAAATAATCATGTAAAACAAAAGTTATATTCATATAATCAAAAAATCATCTTAGAAATTTCGGGATACTTCAAAAATTTGTTTTAAAATCTACCTCCACTAGAACATATTCTTTTTTATTATTATAATCAATATACCAAACAAATTCTTCTTGAACTTCCCAAAATCATTTCTTTAATTTTCTTAATAATCAATTATGTTTTAATTCTACGGCTTTTGTGAATTTCATAATTATTTATTTAAGAATTATCTTTAAAAGAGTAGGAACAAATATTCAAAGTACTATAATAGCACCTGAATAAACTGCCATTTTCGTATTGATTTTTTTAATATCTATTTCAATACTAGGTATTTTACTGGCTTCATTATTTCATATTACCATTTTTTTAACATCAGCCTCTAACATTATTAATCTTTTTTCATTTACTTTTTGTCTTTCATCTAGTCTAATAACTTTTTCATCTAATTCTATGGCTTTATTAATATTCATATTAATATGTTTTACTTCTTCGAAGATTTGATATACCATTTTCTGCATTTCAGTAAAATGGTCTTCTAATTTAGCGACTCTAGTTTCGATAATAAAATTTTAGAAAATAAAATAGATGTAATATATTTATATTATTGATTTTTTTTAAAAAATCAATAATATAATGTTAATAAATATTTACAACTCCGACAGTAAGTATTTATACTTTATTTAAAACTATTAGATGTCGGAGTCTAGTAGTTTTTTATTTTTAAATTATGGAATTTTTTAAAGATATACCTTGATATGAATGATTTTATAAGGTTAGTAATTTAGGTAATATAAAAAGTTTAGCAAGAAAAAAATGGATACCAAAACAAAAAATATATTGTAAATCCATAGAAAAAATATTAAAATCATCAGTATGAAAAAAATGATATTCTACTGTATCACTATCTAAACATGGAGTTATAAGATATTTCTCGGTTCATAGACTAGTGGCAGAATGATTTTTAGATTTTAATATAAATAGTAAACTATTTGTACTACATAAAAAAGAAGATTTAACTAATTGAAGATTAGATAATAGTTATAGTAATTTATGGGTATGAACCTGAAAAGATAATATGCAAGATTGTTCCATTAAATGAAGATGTGGTCATCAGTGAAAAATTTGAAAATTATGTCCTAGCTCAAAAAAAGTAGCTCAACTAAAATTAAATTGAACTATTATAAAAACATGGGATGCAACAATGGATATTCAGAGGGAATTATGATACTATAATCAATGAATATCTTTGTGTTGCTTATGAAAAAGAAAGCAAGCTTTTTGATTTATATGGAAATATGTTTAATGTTTCATTTATTATCAGAAAAATCAATTTAATTAATAAATTATAAAATATATTCTAAAAATAAATTTAAGTTATCCTCTATAATTATAACTTTTCAATCAGGTATAGAGATATCTAATCATCTAGGTTCTAGTGATTCAGGAATTAATGATAGACTTGATCTAACTGTTAATCAAGTAGTTATATTAAAAGGAGTAGTTAATCTTGTTTGTTGAAGTTCTTTTCAATCTTGTAAAACATAAAATATTTCAGTTCAATCTGAATTAAATACAAAAGCATTTGGTTGTTTGCGAGGAATAGAATAATTTCAGAAGTAAATTGCAGTAGTAATATCCCAATTTATAGACATATTATATTGTCTTATTGTGGAATTTTCATCACCTCAAGTATTATCTAAAATATATAAACTACTTCAATCATTATTGAATTTTATATCAAATAAAGTTGTTACATCTGCTAAAATATCTAATAGAATAGTATCATAAGTAGTAGTAGAAATATCCCAAGCTATACCTAATGAATACTGATAGATACTTCAAGTGTCTTTACAAGATAAAAACATTTTCGTTCAGTCTGGTTTAAATGTAACTCATAAAGGATTTGGACATTCTATTCAAATAGCAAAACTTTTTGTAGAGTAACTAATTGTAGATAAATCCCAATCAGTTGATAAAGTGTACTGAAAAATTGTAGGAGCTGTTTTTCAAATCATATATAATTTCGAACCTCAATCTCAAACTTTCATTCATTTCATATTATTATCCTCTGCTATAGGACTGTAAGAAATACTATTGTATGAGGCTTTTCTTAATAATCAAGATATACAAATAGAAAATTTTCTAACAATTCATCAAGAAAAGACAATAAAAAAGGAAGATCAATTTCAGGTAAAATGCAATCATCTACCTACTCAAAAATCATTTAAATAAAGTTTAGATATTCAAGCAACTGAAGCTCATAAATCAAAAGCTACAGTAAGTTCAATCATTCTAAAAGAAAAACCACTTCATCATGCATGGAAAATATATTTTCAATCAGGAGAAAAAGCTATTGCACCTCTATAAAGTCAGCTTGTAACCTGTAAAGATTTTGAATCATAACTAGCAGTAGATAAATCCCAAGGAGTACTTAGAGTATATTGATAAATATTTCATTTAAAATTACCTCTACTAATCACAAACATAGTAGAACCTCAATTTACTATTGTCATATCTCAAGGTACTGATGTTTGACCACTCGTTGAAAAACTAACCGAATCATAACTAGCAGTAGATAAATCCCAAGCAGTAGCTAAAGTATACTGGTATACGGTATTATTTTGATTTCATACAATATACATTTTTGTTCAATCATCCTTGAAACTAAATCATTCTGGATCATTATCTTCGGAAGTTATTGAAAAAACACTAGTATATGTAGCAGTACTTAAATCATATGATTTAGTTAAATCGTATTGATAAACTGAATCGCTAGTACTTCAAATAAAAAACAAAATTAAACCATCTGTAGAAAAAAATACTCATTCCATATTAATATCTTTTCAAGAAACATCTAATTTTTCTCATTTATAAGTACTATGTTTTATATCTTCTACCCAGTCTGGAGATAAGTGAGTTAAATCTTCTCAATAAAAACACCTACTAGCTAAGCTACTTCCTAGTGAAACTTTTTTAACATCAGTACTTCATATATTTAACATAACTAAGCAATTATAATATAAAGTGTATTAGCATCTGGAGTTATTCAATCGTATTGAACTTGTGTAACTTTTATCATATTCGTAATACTTGTAGAACCAGAAACTTCTGATGTATTACTAGATACTATTTTTGGATTTGTTTGATACATTATTTTAAAATTAAAAAATATTTTTTTTATAATATTAAATTCATAATACTTTTTTCCGAAAAAAAATCAAAACTAATTTAATCTTTGACTTCAAGCTTTTTTTGCCCAATCTTTTGTAGTAATTAATCTTTCTCAAGCACTATCTACTGTAGTATGTGCTAAAACTATGTCTTCATCCCAAACTGCATCAGCATTATCATCAGCTGTAGGTATAGCTAATAATTTAGCACTTTCACTAGGAGTTAATCAAGAAGTTCAACTTTCTACTAAAAATACTTTTCAACTATTTGCATAAAAATTATCTCAAGCTCATCAAAAAATACTACTTCAATCATCCCTATATAATCTAAGTTCATCTGTAAATCTACTATTTCAAGTTCAAGTATAATCAATCTTTAAATCTACTATAGAGGTATTTATTTTTGAGTTTCAACTATCTTCATTTGTTATTGCTCAAAAGAAATTCCTTATTCAATCTTCCGTTGTTTCAATATAAGCTATCCAACTTAATAGTTTTTGTCTTGTAGTATCTCAACTATTTATATCTACCTCTATACTAGGATAATCAGCTGTAAAATCTGTTTGTGCAGAACCATCAAGTGCATATCAATTCAAAACTGTATTATCACTTTGAGTAGCTAAATAAGTCATATTTGAAGTTTGTCATAATAAACTTTCATCTGTTTCATTTTTATAAGTAGTACCAGAATTATAAATGGATGTCATTTTTATAGTATCTCATACCTCTATTTCTTCTCAACTTCAAACTGTAGCACCATAAGAATATCAACCTCATCAAGAAACAAGAGAATTATCTATTTCTGCTGCTTGTGTAACATTATATAATCTTACTCTAGTTCAATTTATAAAATTAGGATTAGTTACTGCTATTCAAGTTGAAGAAACTACGGTTACAAAAGCAGGATTATCATTTACAAAAGATGTTCAAGTAGGAATAGTAACAGTTACAGTAGAATTATTAGAAGAATCAATATGTACAGTTCAAGTAAATGTTGATGAATTTAATGTATAAGTTCAGACAGAAGTTAAATCTATAGTTGTTGAATCTAAAACTAAACTAGTATAACTTCAAGCTGTATCTAAAGATGTAATTCAAGAAAAAATCTTTGCTGTACAACCAGAACTTGAATGTAAAAATATAGTATTACTTCACATTGATAAAGTATCTCAACTTCAAGAAATAGTTGCTGATGTTACAGATATATCATATCAAGGAACAAAGGTAACTCAATCAGTAGAGGTAAAAAATTCATCTTCATCCATATTCGCATCTAAAACTAGACTAGCTTGAATAAAATCATAAATCTCACTAGTTGTTTTATTTGTTGTAATATTTATAGTATTCGTTCAGAAATCTATTGAAATTCAAGTTAGAGCTATAGCAGAAGCCTCTGAAAGAACTGTAACAGTATTATCTGGTATTCTTAATCATTGTTTAATTTTATCATCGACAGGACTATCAAACTGCTGAAATTGATAATCATATTTTCTAATTCTAAAAGTAAAAGGAAAAAACTCTACTGCAGGACTATTATTTGTCCATTTCCAAAAAGTGGTTAATATTTCTGGCACTATTCAAGAAACATCAGAAGTTTCTATACTATCTTGTTGTAGTCAATTCTTATCTTCAATTCTTACTTTTACTGCCGATAAATTCGTTCAAGAGGTGTCTGTAGTAGTATAATTTATTGATTTTTTTTGATTTATTATTCAAGACCCTCAATCTAATAGTTTACTATCAGCCCAAGTGGTGCAATCTACAAAATCTACTATACTTCATACATTTCAATTAACTAAAAATATATCTCAATTCGAATCTTCAAGAATACAATCTTTAAAGGTTCAAGAAAAAGTTAGATAGTTTTTTATAGCTCAAGTATTTCTAAAAAATTTAATATTATTAATTTCTCTAGTGAAAGTAGCTCATAAAGACCAAGAGGTAACACTTGTGTTATTTCAGGACATTCTTCAATCAGCAAGTTCAGAAAATTCGTGATAAAACCTACCTCACATATTTCAGTCGAAAATACATCAAATAAATCTAGTAGGTCATCTCATTCTTTGGAACATCCAATTTCAAGAACTTGTAGAAGTCGATTCTATTAAACATCAATAATAATTTGTAATTGCTCAATTTGCAACTCTTGAATTAGTTAATGAATAAATATTTTGAGTTCAAGCTCTAGTACTTTCAAAAAATATTCTACATCATTTAGTAGTTTCTGTAGAAGTTCAAGCTTCTCATCACCATAATATACCAAACTGTGCAATACTTCAATCACTAATATTCCAAGCTACTAATGTATTTGTTCTCATCTCAAGTGAAATATCTAAATCTCAGAAAAATCAAGAACTTGTAATATTCCAATCAGCATCCCATCTATAAGAACTATTCCCTATCTTTTCAAGTGCAGGGTCTGAAATTAGGTGAACATCTTCACAATTATGAGCTATTTTCCAATTAGTACTACTTGCAGGAGCTCATCATACCCAATCATCATGAACGGTTGCTGTATTTCAACTAACTGCTATTATTTCTCTTACCTGTGTATTTCAACTATTTACTACTGACGGAACTATTGCAATTAGCCTTCAAATATCTCAAGCAGCAAAAACATCTCAAGTACTTCTTACTATAGTATTTACTGCACTAGTTCAGGTAGTTCAAGTTTTATGACTTCAAGTAATTGTAACTATATTTCAAGCATAAGATACTCACATATTTTATAAGTTAATCCAATAAGTTTTTAAATCTGTTATTTCAATAATTTCATTACCATCTATATCAACTATAGTTTTAGTAATTTTTGTTTCTTTATTCCTAAATCTGTAAGCAATATATTTTTTTCATTCTACTATTTTTTCAGAAACAAAATTGTATTTCTTACCTTTGTATTCTATATATTTCATTCAGGACTTACTTCTAATAGTTGGTGAATCAGCTCAAAGGCTATCTTCATATTCATTATAAGGAATAGCAATATCGTTAAGTTCACTTACTGTTTTATTAGGATTTCAAGCTATCTCATCAGGAATATAGAATATTCAATTTGGATTTTCTATTTTTGCCATTATGAATAAGTTAATGCTTGTACTCAAGCTAAAGTTGTAGGTTTAACACCTATTTGTCCTGTTCAAGTAGAAGTTTGAGTTACTAAATCTCTTGTATACCTTTCTACCTCCCAATCTCAATCTACTCAATATGTTACATATAAATAAGTAGGATCATCGAATCAAGTTCATTGTTCAAAACTTTGTAATACTAATGTAGATAATTTTAGTTTTTCTGCATCGCTAAAAGCATTTGTATCTAAATTAGATTCGTATAATACTTTTATTTCAGCAGCTGTTAAAGTTGGAGAACTTTCAGTATATTTAATATTATCCCACCTATAAAAAGAACCTGTATTTAATGCTAAATAAGTTATTCATTTTCTACCTATTGGAGGAAATTGTTGTTTAGTAGGAAAAGATATATAATCCTCATCCCTTATATTTATATTTCTCATAGAATATTATAAAAAACTAAGAACCTATAATTCTTATATCTGTTGCATCACTACCAGAAGAAATAATATTAATATTCACTATATTTCAAGTTTTTATTTCTACTTCGTTTCAAGCTATTAATTCATATCAATCTGCAACTGTTGCTGCTTCTCATTTTTCAATATAAACATCAAAAGCAGTTTTATTTTGAAGATTTATTGTAAATTGGTCTGATTTTGTTTTTTGAGCTAACAATTTAGCATATTTTGTATCTCACATTGCAGCTTTTAAAGTCTGACTTGTTGTTGTTATTGTAAATTTCATAATTAAAAATTTAAGTAATAAAAAATAAATATTATTTATTGATTAAATAATACTTATTTTGATATTTTTTGCAAGGAAATTATCTTCTCATATAAATCACTATTATAACTAATAAGAGTTTTATCTAAATTATTTATTTTCAATTTTTGTGTAAATACTTCTTTTTCTTTACTTTCGAATTCTTCTCTACTAATTTTCCCTATAGATTCTAATACTGGTTTTAAAACATTTATTTCTTGAATAGCATCTTTGATTAGTTTATTTGTAGAATATTCATTAGACTTTATTTTCTGTATTTCATTAATTTTTTCTTCTATATCTAAATCATAATCTAATGGTTTATCTTTTTCTAATCTACCTATCTGTCTTTCTAATCTTATAATTTTAATTTTATTAGATTTTACAGAATAATATACTTCATTTAATGCATTTAATCTATTTTGTATTCTAAGGCAAGAATGTCTTAATGCTCTATAGGGACTTAATTCTGCATTTACTATTGCTGATTTATTTTGAAAGTCAGAGTTTCAAAAAGGTATATTTTCAGATATATCTGATAAATATTCTAATGCATTGTTTATTTGATTATTATTTCATAAAGTAGTTATTTCTTTCATATTTTATAGTTATTATTGAATAAATATTATGTTATCATTGTACTCATCAAAGGTCTGATCTTGCTGAACTTAGTGTTGCTGCTGGATTTATTGCACTTTCATCTGAAAATTGAATTCAATCTATTACAGTACTATATGCTCATGTGGTTCATCATCAAAAATATCAACTTCAAGATGAAGATACTCATGCTACTCCCATCCTTGCTACACTTAGTGTTGCTGCTGGATTTATTGCACTTTCATCTGAAAATTGAATTCAATCTATTGTATTTAAATAAGAAGGAGTATTTGACTGTCATCATCAGAAATATCATTTTAAAGATGAATATACTCATGCTAATTTCCCTCTTGCTACACTTAGTACTATTGCTGGATTTATTGCACTTTCATCTGAAAACTGAATTCAATCTATTATGGATGTATAAGTAGAAACTGATGGAGATCATCATCAGAAATATCATTTTAAAGATGAATATACTCATGCTGTAAGATATCTTGCTGAGCTTAAAATTGCTGCTGGATTTATTGCACTTTCATCTGAAAACTGAATTCAATCTATTACACTACTATATGCTCATCATAAAAGTCTTCATCAGCAAAAATATCAATTTCAAGATGAAGATACTCATGCTACTCCATATCTTGCTATACTTAATGTTGCTGCTGGATTTATTGCACTTTCATCTGAAAACTGAATTCAATCTATTGTATCTGTTACAGAATTTCATCATCAAAAATATCAGCTTGAAGATCAAGATACTCATGTTACATTATCTCTTCCTATGCTCAGTGTTGCTGCTGGATTTATTGCACTTTCATCTGAAAACTGAATTCAATCTATTACAGTACTATGGAAAAATCATCATCAAAAATATCAGCTTCAAGATATTGGAGCTGGACTACCTGAAATCTTTTTAAATAATGATATTGGCATTGCCATAATATTTTTGTTAAAATATATTTAAATTAGAATGCTACACTAGTTCAAAGGTATGAAAAATGTATTGCATCGGAAAACACTTCAAAAGCGAATATATGTGTTCAGTTTACTAGTGATAAAGGATAAGTGTCTCATCAAATAGAAAAATAACTAAAACTCTTTGATAATCAATCTACTCAAATTCAAGTTGCAGTTCATTCATCTAAAGTAACTGTTCATCAACTTACATTTATAGCTAAAATCATTGTGTTTCAAGCTAAAAGATTTGTGAAATCTAAAGTTTTTGCTCATCATCCAGTCCAACTCATTCTTTGTTTTGTTCAGTCATTCGCATCAAATTCAGTTATATTTGCTGCATTCAAGAAATAAGTAAAAATAGCTTGTCATTTGAATATACTTGTATCATTATAAGTATTTACTGCAGTAACATTATTATCTTGGTCTTTATACATTGGAGAACCAGTAAAATTTGTATATCAAGTAGTTTTATTTACAAATAAACCAGTAGAATAAGTTATTCAGGTTGCTCAAAAAATTCAAACTAATGGAGTATTAGAGTAAACTTCATCATTTGCATCTCAAGTTATTATTTCCGTAAGAGAATATCTAGTAAAAGTTCAATCTACATAAGTTACTTTTATAAAAGTAGTATCATCTGTAGTAACTGTAGTTCAGGTAATTACTTGATTATCATCGATTGTTTGTTGTGTATTTGTAGGAGCATTGTCTATAGAACCTGTAGGTCAAGTGGGTCAAGTTGGTCAGATTGGTCAAGTAGGTCAAGTTGGTCAAACTGCTCATACTATAATACTCATTTTGTAGTTTTTATATTTTATTGATGTAATAACTCATGAGGCAGTAGTAACTTCTGCCATTACTATATCTTGTTCTGATGTTTGTGAGGTTATTGTATTTGTAGTTTCATTATAACAAATATAATTTGTAGTATTGTCAGTAAAAGTTACAGAAGTATCTAAAACTACAACTTCTACATTATCTTTTAGTAAAGGTCATCCCCAAACTGTAGCAGCTAAACTTCAAGTTTTTTCTACAAAAAAAGTAGTTGATGAAATTTCTGAAAGATAATTAAAAATATTTGCTGTATCGTTAATTTGAATTCAAGCAGTTATTAAATGAGTTTTTGGATTAGGTCTATTAATTCATTTAACATAAACTCTACTTCAAATAACATCATGATAATACATTCTCTCTCTTAAAGAAGTACTTGTAGGATTTATAATTATGAAACCCCTAGTATTAACTGGAGGAGTTGCAACAGTAAAATCTATATCTCATGTTCCAACTATAGCTTCTGTTATAGTTGTTTTATAGAAATCCTCTGTTTTTATTGTTCTTGTAGTATTTCACATTTTTGGAAAAATTAATGTTAAATTATTTATTTTTATTATTTCTTAATTGGCTCTTAGTAGCTTTCTTTTGTCAAAGTCTACGATTTTTTAATCTAGTTATAACTCTCAAATTCGAAAGTGAATTTCAGCCTTTTATACCCCTTTTATGGTCTACTTCAAGATTATCACCTTTATGGACTCTTCATAGTTTTTCCATTTTTCTTCTAGCGAGTACTCTCATAGATGTGGATTTAATTCATTTTTTTGAGCCCCAAAAGCGACGATAATTTTTTCTCTGATATTCTAAAGAATTACTTGGCATGTGAATATTATTCTAAAAAAATAAAGTTACTATATTTATATAGTAACCTTATTTTATTATTTTTCAATTATTTTTTGTATTTCTTCTAGTTTAGCTTTTAACTCTAAATTTTCTATCTGTAATTTATTATTAACTTGATCTAAGTTATTGTTATTATGGAAATCTACCGTAAAATCGCAAATATCAGATAATCCATTTAATAATCAATCCACTACTTCATCCTCTCTTTTTGTTAAAATTTTTCTATCATTGTCATTATCTATAAATCAAGTTTCTACTAATATAGCTAAGGGGATTGTATCATGAACTATTCATAATTGAGAATATTGACTAGATCATTCATATTTAGCTCATCTTATTTTTAATCAAGTAGCATCATTTAAATTTAATAAAATCTTATTTCAATATCATAATCATTCTTCCCAATCTTTATATGTAAAAGTTTCTATTCCTGTTCATCATCAAGCATTTACATGTAACAATAAAAGTAAAGAGTTTTCAGAAGTATATCATTGTTGTTTACATATATTATTTACTAAATCAATCTTAGTGGTTAATTTTTCATTTTCTTTTCAAATAAATATCAAATGTATGTCTGAATCTTCTAAAATATCTACTAACCTACTAAATAATTTAGAACATATAGATTTTGTTATTTCCCTTTCAGTTACTCCATTTGAAGTAGCTCAGTTATCTATCGCTCCAGAAGAAGATAATCCATGACCTGCTATAATCATTACACACTTGCAGTTTTTCATAATATATTATAATTAATAAGTTAAAGTAAAATAATTTTGGTAATTTATTTATATTGTATTTTCAGAAGAAAAATAATTCTTTGTTTGTTCATTATATCAAATCTCAATATCTAAGTGATTTAGATAAAATGCACTTCAATCCAATCAAGTTATTATTATTTTCCAAATATTAGCTTGGTCTGCATCGTATTGTATATGCTTTAAGAAAGGATATGTAGCTAATGGTTCAGCTCATAAACCTCAAAGTAATCAAGTTCATCATTCAGTTTCTCACATCTCTGGAGCAACTCAATTTACATCTACTTCTTCTATAGTTATAGTTTTTTGTACTTTTCTGGCATTTCAAGTAGCAATTGACATATACATATCAACAGTCAATGATTGAGTGAAATTATCTAACCAAAGATATAAATCTGAAATTGTTTTTACTGAAAAAGGATCTCATAAATCAATATCTTTCCATGATAATTTTTGTTCAATATCTGTTCCTGTATCTTGAAAAGTCGAATCATCAAAAATTCTTATAGTATCCGAATTATTATCTGATAAATATAGTGTTCATTGTTCCAAGAGTATAGTAGAAGGTCTTAATCCTGTAAAAGTTGCCCAGAAGTTATATTCTAAGTCTAAAACCACTATTTTTCAAGTAGTGTCAGTATCTATTTGACCATAAAAGTATAATTTTCTTCAATCATATCAAGATGAAAGTTTTTCGTTAAAATCTTTTACATAATTTCAAACTGTTTTTCATACATTTGTAGCTTTTAATGTTCAAGTTATTGTTTCAGAAAGTGAATAAATCTTTTTATTACTAGATACAAAATATCAATCAACTCAAACATCAACAAGTGAATCTCATTGTATTCAAAATGAATTTGAAATTAATTTAACTTCAACTAAATTTGTTATTCAATTTATATAAGCCATAAAATTATTTCCTCAAATAATCAATCTTTCTTTAAAAACAAATAGTTTTTCTATATCTCATCAATTATTTCAAGGAATAGTTAGAGCTGCATTAAATGTAAAGAAAAAAGGATTTCAGATAATTCAAGAAGAGTAATATAGTGTTCATTTATTAAAAACCCAATATGAAGCATCATAAGCTAATTCTTGTGATAAAAATTCAGTAGAAGAAAAAGCTTTAATATTTCTTAAATTATTTGTAGCCATTCAAGTATATTTTGGATTAACTACAAAAGTTGTATCAGATTTAGCGAAAATAAATTTTTCATACTCAATTCAATTCATTACCTGTAAATATTCTCAAAGAGTATCATAAATTTGATATTTAGCTCATGATTGAACTGCCGAAGATACTCATGCTCAATTTAATGTGTAAGTACTTCAATCTGTAGATAATATTGATGCAAAAGTTCATCTAAAAGATTGATTTCAATTTGGATCATCAGTAATTATTAAGTATTTTCAAATTGGAGAGGGGTCTGAGTCTGTTGGAGCTATATCAATTTGTTCTGCTCATGGACTTGTAGCATTTGTTGTATGTTCTGTAGGCAAAGTTCCATCTGTCATCATAGGAAGTTTTACTGTATTGAATTTAAATTCATTTCAGGTATATGATAAAGCTAGGTCAGTCCAAGTTCCTCAAATAAGTCTCCAAACTTTATTATCATATCATTTTATATGCCATCTTGTTCTAAAAAAATCAGTAAAGAAGAATTGATTAGAAACTCATCATGCTGTATTGTGAGTATTTCAGATTTTAGAAGTTCAAGGTCTCATTCTTATCATTAATTTTTCATCCTCTGAAAAACCTACATCAGATTTTCTATTTGATATAACTATATTTTGAATTTCATCAAAATTAAAAGCAAATTTTGAATCTATATTAAATTGTAATGTTTTGACTTGCTCTTGTGCTGACATATTTTATTTTTTAGAGGATATTACCATTGTTTATTTGGATTTTTATTTAATCTTTTTGTTACTCTTGGTTGTTTGTCTGATGCAGATTTAGCCTCATCTCTTATAAATCAAACAAAAACATCTTTTCTTTCTCTGGCTTTTCAATATGCTCTTATGTCAGAAAATCAAAAATGTGCTGCTATTACTACTAATAAATCAAAGAAATGTGCAGGCATTCATATTGAACTATTAGCTTCGGTTATTGTTGGTGGAAATCATCTATAATAAATAGTAAAAGTTCATGTTTTAGTAGATACTAATTTTTCATCTTCTATCATCATTGCATCATCCCTGCTAGATAAATCATAATAATCTTCAAATTTATAAAAATCCACTTTTGAATCTTCTGAGTCTTTTACGAAAAAAGTTTGCATTTGATAAGGGATAGTATATTCCGTTTGTCATGATGTTACTACGATAGTCTCTGCATATTTATTAAAACCCCAAGCCCTAGCCTTACAAATCTCTCTTACTCCAGAATTAATATATCTTAACATGTCTCAATCCTTATGAGCCTCTGTGGAATAAACAGATCAAAATTCTTTTTTTAATGCCTCTATTACTTTTGGTGTTGATATCATAAATAAAAAATAAGGTATAAAATATAAAAATAGATATTATTTATAATTAAATAATATCTATTTTTGTTTTTTTTGCAATAATTTAACTTATATTTCAATTTTCTGTCATAATTTTTATAATTATGTCTGAAATATCTTTTGCACTTCATTTCTCTTTTAAATCTTTTGGTAATTCAATATTCCAAGAACCAGCAAGTTTTTCTAATTGTGGCATACTCATAGATTCAGCTATGATTAATGGGATTTGTTGTATTGATTCTTTTACTGTTCTTGTAACTACTTTAGCTTTAGGTTGGTTTAATACCTCCATACTAATTTTATATACTCATCTTTTATTATAAAAAGTTCAATTTATATTTTCTGCTTTACCTACTCATTTTGTAAGCTTACCTCATACAGGGTTAGAAAAAGATAAAAATTCCTTAGTTTCGTCATATACTTGTTCAGATACATTATCTAAACTTAATAAGAATGCTCATCAAGCAAATAAAACTGACTTTGGGTTTCTGTAGGTATCTTCTGCAGGAGTTCTTCATTCGCTTATTACATTAAATGGAGAGTAAATCTTTGTAGGTCTCTTCATTAAATTGTCATCATAATTGTAGATATAAAAAGTTATATCTGGTCTTTTTTCTGTAGACATAGTACGGTTCATAAAAAAATAAAAAACTTCATTGTATAAATATAGTATGTGTTATGTCCTTTTTGTCAAATTAATTTGACTATCGAAATCTCGACCATAGATTTTAATAAATAATTTGACTTACTAAGATTAATAAATATATTAATAATGTATTGTAATAATACTTTTATTTATTAATATATAATAATATGTGAGATTTAGTTAACTTAGTAAAATGAGAAGTTAGAACAACTAGTAATTTAATATGAGAAGAATTTTGAATTGCTCATAAACATATACTGGAAAAAATCAATAAATTTAAGGACGAAAATAATAGTTTTAATCCTATAAAATCTACTTTTAAAAATTCATATAATAGAACTTTTGAAAATTATATCCTTACAATAAAAGAAGCTTTGCAATTAATCTTTATTATAAATAATAAAAAAGCAGTTATATTTAATAGTATGTTTTTATTGAATATAGAAAATAATTGAAATATTGAAGAGTCGTTTTATTCTGCATTAGAAGATACTAAAGAATATAAAAATTATAAATGAAAACAAAAAACATATATAGTTAAAAAGTTTTGAAAAGATGTTTATAAAATATGAAGAACCTCACAATGCATTAAAAATAGATTAAAAGTTATACAAACTTGAAGTGAAGATTATCTATGAGTATATTTAGTTATTAATGAAGATATAGAATTAAAACTACATAATAAATTTAAAAACCAAAATATATGATGAGAATGGTTTAATTTAAAATCAGAGGATATTCATCAAATATATTTAGAAAATAAAAATATTAGTTTTTATGAATATAATCTTGAATGATATTTATCAGATTTAGAACATTATGGAGATGATTTTAACTATGATATTCTTAGGAAACTCAATATAAAACAATTAAAAGAAATAGATACTATTATAAAAAAAGAAATGTTAAAAAATACTCATTACAAAGAAATTTATTTACTATGTAAAATAGCTTTAGAAAATTTTGCTGGAACTTTATATTTAGATGAACAACTAAGTGTCGAGTTCCCACAGAAGAAATAATGACGGAGAAATGATGATACAAGATTTATGATGCCTGAAATTATAAATTTGAACTAAAAAAAGACTGAAATTAATCAGTCTTTTTAAGTTTTGGCTTAAACTAGGTTATGCCACGATAGTTATAGCTCAAAATGCATTACTATTTGAATTTTCCATTGTCATATATGTAACTAGACTGAATTCGCAGAATGCAAAGGTTTTAGTAGCTTGATTTATAATAAATCTAGTTTTACCATTCATACCTACATTATCTACAGGATTTTTACCAGTTGGATAAACAACTTTTAAGAAACTTGGATCTGTAATAAACATTATGTTTTCATAACCAGAATCAGAATCTAACATTGGATGTTCAACGAACATAAATGTACCTTGATTGATTTTTATAGAATCGAAAGTTAAATCTATATCTTTTATTTGTGTAGTTTGTAATCTACTTTCAAATAATGCTGATATAACTGATTTTACTTTTGAACCACATACAACTAATTTTTTGTATGCTCAATCTTTAGAATATTTTAATGGTCATTGTAAAGCTTCTTCTAGAGTAATTCTAGTTAATGCACCAGAAATGTCATTAGTCCAACCTCTTTTACAATTTTCTATTAATCATTCCATTGTGTAATAGATTTTACCAGTAGTTGGATCAGTCGATGCTTTCTTTTGTCCAAATAACATAGCTTTTTCTATTTCAAGAGCATGTTGAATAGATTTTTCAGTGATAAGTTTTTCTCCTCAACCTATTTTATTAGATAAAGAATCGAAATCATCTTGTGAAGAAGTAGTTAAGAACTTTTGGAAATAATTACTTCTAATTTGATTAGCTACATAAAAAGAATTAAGACTAGCTTGTCCTTTTTCAGAAGCTGAACCTAGAACTACGAAATTATCAGTAGCAGCAACTATTGCAGCAGCAGCAACTGTACCAACGGCTCTTTCTAACACTGCAATAGTAGCAGAAGTTATAGAAGTTATTCTCATTTGTTCATTAGTAGTTGGATTTCTTAGAACTAGACCTGCATATAAACCTGCAGTAGAAACGAAAGTAATTGAAGTAGCAGCAGAATTTGCATTAACATTTACATCAAATATATCGTTAAACTCATCTCTTTCGTACCATTTATGTTCTGGGAAGTTTGTAGTTATTTCCTCATTAACTCAAATAGTTTTATAAGAACCTCAATTTAGACCTCTACCTAGAGAAGTTAGAGTATGTAAAAATGGAGTTCTACCTCTTGCGATAGAAATTACTTCTAATTCGCTATTATCATATACTTCAAAAGAAGATATACTTGCAGCCTGTGTGCTATTAGCTCTAGCAGGAACTGCTGTACTTTCAGGAGAAGCAGGATATTGGTTAGCATCTAGTGCATAACTTATTGAAGCTCTCATAAGAGAAGCTTTCAATAATTTTAATATATTAAACATAGTTTATAGTGGTTATTAATAAAGTTGTTTTGATCACAACTCCAGTTTTTCTTGTAGAGAAAGTTCTCATTTTTCCTCAACTCATGTTGATTCAGCTCAATCTAAGTTAGGTAAAGAGTCTAATTCTTCTTCTACAGACTTATTTAGGAATTCAGGAATATTAACTTCCTCTCCTTTTAATAATTGCTCATTAAGTTTTCAAAGTACTGGGTGTTCTCATAATTTTTGAAGTGCATTTTCATAATTATCTTTTAAAGTTTCAATTTCCTTTAATTGACTCTTAGTTTCCTGCATTTCAGTTTCCATTGTAGAAACTTGATTTTCCAATTCAGCAAAAGATTGATCTAATTCTTCTAAATCTTCATTAGTAATAACTTGATCATCATCCTCATCATCACTATTAGGAAAATTAGTAGGTTCAGTTACAGGCATAGACTTTTTACTAATCTCTTCGATTAGATTATCTAATTCTGTAAAATCATTTTCTTCTACTGTAGGTTCTTCTACTTTTGTAGTAGGTTCTTCTACTGTAGGTTCTTCTGCTTTTGTAGTAGGTTCTTCTGCTTTTGTAGTAGGTTCTTCTGCTTTTGTAGTAGGTTCTTCTACTTTAGGTTCTTCTACTTTTCAATCTTCATTTTTAGGCATTTGTATACGGTTAAATCTTAAAAAATCTTCATTTTGTATATTTACATACTATATCTAAACTAGTTCTTGTCAAGAATATTTTTCATCTTTTGGATTTTTACTGTTATTTATTTTATGAAAAAAATTATAAGTAGAGTGCAATGCATTTACATATCATATTTTTTCTAATGTAGGACTTTCATCTGATGTATTCCTTATTCTATCTGTATTTATAGCTATCTGATAACCTAAATATTTCATTGTTAATTCTATATATTCAGTATTTTTAGCTAGAGTAATTTCATCTTCTTTTGTCATAGAAGAAACTCTTCAAATAATCTTTGGTTCTTCTTGAATTCTTACTATTTCTTTTAATGCTAAAGTGTGTACTAAGCTTAAATCCTTGTATTTTAAATGAGTAATTATTCATGCTATTATACTAATTATTAGTATAATAATTAGTATTGAGATTAAATAAATCATTGTTTAATGATAATTATTAAAATAAAATTATCCTTGTATAGGTAATCATTTCATTATTTTTTCTTGAAGTGATTCTCAATCTTCTCATGCTGATTTATCTTCTTGTTTATCTTGTTTAGGTGTTTCTCATTTATCTTCTTTTTTGTCATCAGGTCAAGCTTCAAAATCTGTTTTAATATTTCAAATTGTACTTTCAGATAAACCAAGTTTAGCTGCCATTTCTAAAAATTTCTTTTGTAGTTCTTCTTTCATGTGTTTATTGGTTAATAATAAAATATATTTGTTTTAATTATTTGGATTAGCAGGATTACCATTTCATTGGTTTCCTAAATTTATTTGAGGATTAGTTAATCATTTTAATAGGTCTCAAATGTCTGCTGTTGGGTCTTCTACTGTATTGGGTTGAGGAGAGTCGGGATTGGGAGTTGGTTGAGGGGAGTTGGGATCTTGTTTTAAATTCTCAGGTATAACTCATTCTCAAGGGGCTGTAATAAATTTACTTCATTCAAATCAGCTCTTTTTGATTATTTCTTTTGCTAAGTCTGGACTTTGTATAAATCAACTAGGAGCAAGAGTTTGATAAAGTGAAATTAATTTTTGTAATTCTAATTCTTGAAAAGAACCAAACATTCATTCTGCATTAAGAGAAAGATTTATTCATCAAAGTAAATCTGTATTTTTTATAGTTTCTGCTGTTTGCCCTCAATCTTCATCTAGAACATATATAAATTGTTCTTTTTTCCAAAACTTTTTTATCATAGATAACCACATCATAGCTACTATAGATAATGCTTCTAAAAAAGTTGAAATATAAGGAGATAATCTTTTTTGACTAGATTGTGTAACTGCTAAAGCTCCAGATGCTGTTCTTTCTCTAGCTGCAACTCATAAATTATATTCTGATATTCAAGTTATTTGTTGGGCAATTTGAGTTATAATAGGCATTATACTAAAATCATTTAATCCTCATTTATCTAATCTATATACTGCATTTCAATTGTCATTATTTTCAGTATAAATTACTCATCAGGGAGTTGAGTCCTCTAATTCGTTATCATCTATCATTAAATTCTTATTTACTACCATTGTAGGGTTTGATATTGATCTAGCTCAATCAAAATAATTATTCATAAAAGAATTTCCTACATCTTCTAATCATTTTAACATATAAGGAATTCATTCTCAAAATCTAGTTTCAGTTTTAGTAGCAGGTTTGATTATATAAGGAATAAATCAAAAATTATTTTTTCAAATATAAGCAGGGTATCAATTAGCTAAAAGAACTACTCTATTTTTATACCAAGTTATTTTAAATTCAATTAATCATTCTGTAACTTGGGTGTCTTCGTCTTGTGTCCTAGCTCCTCTAGTGGTATTTTGTGTATTATCTAATGATTCATTAAATCTATCTTTTATTTCCATTTCTTCATTAACTTTTTGATGTATCTGATTAACTATGTTTCAATAATCATCAAAACTAGTGTCTCATGTTTGATTTTTTATTAAAAGATTTAAGAAATTTTGTCATTTGAAAGGGGATTTGTTATGTTTACTTCTTATCATAGAACCAAATATTTCTATGAAATTATTGTAATCTACAACATCTCTTTCTGTTACATATCTTAAAAGTCCATTATATGGATCTGGAAAAACTTTAAAAATAGATATATTTTTTGCATAAGGATAATTTTTTTCTTCTGTTTCTTCTGTTTCTATTACTACTTGATCATTTATTATTGAAGATATTTTTTCAGTCTTTTGAGTTTTCAGATAAGAAACTCTCATACAAATTTCTCACGAAATAAGTCAATCTTTCATGGTTTCTTTAAGTTGAGTATGAAATCAAGAAATATCACTTATATAATCTAATGTTTTTAAAATATTTTCTTTATTTTCGATTCACTTTTTATTTATTCAAGTTCAAACAAATACTAGAGGTTTTTCGTTTACTCCTGCAATCATTACATCTACAAAAGAACGAATAAGACCAATGGAAATATTTTGTTTCCAAGTTTTATCTCATAAAGCAACCTTTCTATCATAAGTAGACATATGGTAACTTTTTTTTGCCTGCCTCCAAGTATAGTAATATTGTTTTTGAATGTAATCGTGAGAAGTTTGATAATCTTTCTCTGCTTGAATTACCTGATTAGCAAGCTCATCTGGTAGAGTGATTTCTAATGTATCTCATTTCAAATTTTTGTAACTATATTTTTTCATAGAAAAGTTTTCTTAAGGTTTTTATAGTATTTTTGTTTTAATTTCTTTCAAATCTCTTAATATAGCTTCTTTAAAAGGATTATTTGATTTTTGGATATTTTTTATCATACCTTCTATTAAATCTAATATAGGCATATCTTCTATTAAGATGAAGTCGTTGTCATTGTCTGTAATAGGTGGTTTTTTATCATATTCTTTTTGTTCTTTTTTTGTTCTTTTTCTGTATTTAACGATTGTATCATCTTTTTTATCTGTGTATGATATGTAATCTGGGTCTATATATATTTCTTTTTCGTCTCAGTTTTTATCTACTAATCTGAAACCTATTTCTTTGTTGTCTTCACTATGAATAATGAATTTTTTTGGTTGTGCCATAATAAATTAATGTTAATATTAAAATAAAGTTTTTGTTTTTTGTTTTTTGTTTTTTTTACAAATAATAATGTTATTTATAGAAATATCAAGTTTTTATTTAATGAGAAGGAAAGAATATTACCAGTTTTGATTTCTATTAGATTGATTTGAGGATTTTAGGTAAGGATTAGGGGATTTAGAATGGGGATTTTCTATATCGTGCATCCGTCATTTTGTAGGATCGTCGGTTTGAGGGATTTTAGATTGCTGGTCGAGAGTAGATAGGGATCTAGTTAATATTTTTCTGGTGTAGATTAAAAATAAAGCGATCATTGAACTGTTGAGAATATCATCAAAGAAAGTTGATTCCATTGCTATTTGTCAGTTTCTTAATTCTTTTTCATAGATATATTCTAGTTCTTCCAAATAATCTTTATTTCAAGGTTTATAAACTTCAAATAATCATTCAGATATAAAATCTAACTTGGTATTAATCATTGTGGATTTAGGAACTTTCCATTCTTGTGTATCTGTGCTAGAGGAGAAACCTGATGTATAACGAATAGTAATATCTATTTTAAATCAGTTTTCTTTGAATATCTCAGTAACTGCATCTCAAACTCATGTTGCATCTATTACACTGATGAATTTTGGGTTAGGGGATTGGGGTTGAGGGGGGGATGAGGATTGGGAGTTGGGAGTTGGTTGGTGGAGTAGGGTGGAAAATTTTTCTTTTAGTTTATTATAAAAAATAGCCTGTAATTTCCATTTCTTTTTCATACTTTTAGGAATTTCTCCAGAAAATATTTGAGTTATTTTATTATTGTAAATGTAAAGTAGAGAATAGGCAGAACGGTCTGCTAATCTTGCAGGGTCGATTCATAAAACAATATAGGCATTTGTTGGGATGGATGTGGTTTGGGAGGGAGTGGAGGAGGAGTTAGGTTGTTGGGAGGAGATGGGATAGATGTTGGTTGTTGGGGGTTGGAATAATTCATCATCGTTCGCAGACCAATTACAAAAATATTGTCTTTGAATATGTGGATCATGTTGTTTATTCATTATTTTTGTTCTAGTTCTTGGATGTACTAGAGGATTTTGAGTAATATCTACATTATAAACAGATATAATATCAAGTTTCTGTTTTATTATTTCGGGGGTTGTAAGGTGTTCTTGTTTTTTTGCTTGAATTAGTGTTTTGAAAAAATATCCTTTTTGTTTTTTTCAAGGAGTTCAAATCATCATAAGTCTACCTCAGGTTGTTGTTAATGTTGGAAGTAGGGCATCTTCAAATATTTCATCTGCAATTAATTGTGATTCATCTACAATGATATTATAGAGTGTTAATCACAATACATTTTCTGCTCAATCTGCTAAAGTACGGAAAAATATTTTAGTATTTGAAGTTGTATTTATTATAAATCATTCAGATTTGTAATGAATAAAGGTATCTTCTGGGAATTTTCTAGTAAGAGAAAGGATATAATTACGAATAACATTAGTAGTTTTTGCAAGGAAAGCTCAAACAAGAGTATCATTTTCAGGTATAAAAGACTCTTCTATTGCTTTTTCTGCGATAGTAAAAGAATTATGAGTTAGAACTCAATTAGAGAAATAAAGTTCATCTAGTGAGTCTACAGTTATTGTTACTACATCTTGTGGAGTTGGATTGTATTCGATAGATTCAATTTTCACCCAGTTATATTTTAACCAATCTTTTAGATTTGGTCATTGGAAGTAGGGCTGTGAGGATGAGGATGAGGGATTTTCGAGTTTTTCTCTTTGGAAAGGGTATGAGGGCTTCTTTTTTGTTTTTGTAGTATTTGTTATATATTTTACTGCTTCTAGTGGGATTAGGGAATTTTTTCAGTTTGTTGTGGTTGTGGATTGAAGGGCTTGTTGAAATTCGGAGTAATTCTTTTTAGTTGTTAAATCTATGTTTTCTACGAGTGTTTTTAAAGATTGTTTATCTGTTATGTATAAGTAATAAGCATAAGTTCTATGATTTTTGAAATTGGATTTTATTTTTCTTGTTTTTGTTTGATTTATTATTCACATTTGCAGTAAAAATAATTGCAGCTGCTGAATAAGTTCTTTTGAAGTTGAACAATATTCTATGTTAGGGGATTTGGATTTATTGTTTGTAGTTTGGGAAGACAAATAAGAGTCTGTGTTGAATAATCATTCTAGGAATTTCCATTTATGTTCTTTTGGAAGAGTGAATATTAGTGGAGAAATAGTTTTTTCATACGAATAACCGTTGAAAGAATTCAAGAAGTCGGGATCAGGAAATTTTTGTTCTATTTTTTGCTTGAAACTATGGATGTTGTATTGATAACAATTTCAATTATCGTTTCTTTTAGTTATTTCGTATTGTTGGGGAGATAGATTTAATAATCTATCGTGGTTTCAAGAGATAGTGTTCTTGTTTCTTGTTCAATCTCAAATAAAATATCAGATTAGCATAATATCTTGCTCTGTGATGTTTTTTAAATCATTAGGAATAGTTTGGTTAGGGTTTTGATAATTAAAGGCTGTAGGCACGAAAATATTAGCTTCCTTTTGAAGTTTTTCTTGTAATCTTCTTTGGATGTTGGTACGATTGGAATTGTTTTTTCTTCTTTTTTCTTTTAGTTCGTTTAGGATTTTAGAGTTTGGGGAGTGGAATATATGGTTGTAAAGCTGTTTGGCTGTTTGATAATTTTCTTTTTTTGATGTTATGTTTGAATCGAAGTTTGTGGAAGTGGGTTGGGTTGGGGAAAAGTTTTTGGAAGTTGGTATTCTGTGTTCTCCTGTTACTTCGTGGACTATTCAATTTTCTAAAGTTATCTTGTATGTTGGTTTTTTCGAATAAGTTAAAGATGTGATAGTTTGAGAAGTATAATTTGATGACATTATTTTATCTCAAATTTTTAAATCTTTTGACTTTTTGTATGAATTGTTATATAATAGTATGTTTTCTTTAAATGTCAAGCTCTTCCCAATCTGTCTCGACCCGTTAACAATCATCACATCAGCTTGATCTTCTAATAAGTTAATCTGCCACTGGATTGGAGTTGGTTTTTTATATTCTGGGGTATTGTATGGTTCTTTTAATGCCCATTTTGGAATTGGTTCGTGTGTGTATCAAGTTATATTACGAATAGCTTGTTTAGATATTTTGTAGGTTGAGGGGTTGTTGGGAGTGGGTTGAGGGGAGTTGCTTGTTGAGGTTGAGGGTTGAGGGGGAGGGGAGATATAAGTCTGCTCTAGGGCTTCTTGTGGTTGAATGTGAGTTAGAATATCTTGAATAAGATAGAAAAGCTGTGAGGGTTCGTGAAAATAGAGAGTCTGGTATTGGTCAATTGTTTGTTCTGTGATTTTGGGAGTAATAAGATTGTATTTTTGCAGAATTTGTGTTTCTTTTTTTACTGCCTTGATTTGCTCTTGGTGGAGAATTACGATTTCTTTATGAGAGATTGTTTCAAATAAATGAAGTGATTGCTCTGTATAGTAAATAAGTCATTTGTATTTTTTTTGGATTATGGTTGAGGATTGTTGGTCGTGGGGAGTTGAGAGTGGGGAGTTGAGGTCGAGGGAAATATGATTTATTACTTTTAATTTCCTAGGATTATATTGTTTTATTAACATATTTTACGAATAAAAAGTAAAGATTAGCTATATCTTATGCGAGATTAGTTATAAGTCAAATTAAATGGCTTGGATGTAATTTATAATAGATAATAAATAAGTTATAAGTCAAGTTAGATACCTCAAAATGGCTTGGATGTAATATATAATAAATAAGTTATAAGTCAAGTTAGATACCTCAAAATGGCTTGGATGTAATTTGGGGAATTATATATCCCCTCACCTAGAAAAAAGTCGAACCCCTCCGAGTATATAATAGATATAAATGAATAAAAAAACAGGAAAAACGAATAAAGATAATAGATAAAGCAAGATATAAAATAAGGTTGGTTGTATTAATCAAAAAACTTATGAAGGGAGGGGATAAACCATTGGTGGTTGATTTTAAATAGTCATTTGGTATAATGATAACCCTTGAATTTTAAAAGCTCTTAGAAGTGATTTAAATAGTGATGTATAATACGAGTATGGTGTTTATATACTACATATGTAATCGTATATAAGTCAGTATGGGCACTATTAAGCCACTTGACAACCTACCTAAAAATCATCATAATAAAAATGCCACATCATTATTAAAAATTTATTGAAAAAATATTGACAAAACTAAACTTTTATTGTCTCGTAAACTTGTATTGCTCGTGTATATACCTCCTAGCCTTTGTTATGCAATACTTGACAAAAATTTTAAAGTTTTTTAATTAACAATGTATTATTATCATTGTTATAATTTGAATTTTACATACATACTTACTTATAAACATATATAAATATATACATTTACCTATATATATATATATATACTTTTATAATAATTTATTATAATTATATATATATAGTACTATAATAATAATAATAATACATAATATATTAAAAATAAAAAAGAATAAAAGTAAAGTATCCCTAATTTAAAATAGATAGTCTATATACAAGTAATAGTTTTCTACTACAGCATAAAACCTTAGTTTTGTCAATAATTATATCGTATATATTCCAAAAACCCTCAAAAGTATATACGATATAATCGGTACTTTATATACGGTTGAATATATACGAAACTCTTCAACCAATTCATCTTCAATCCTGAACCTTCCAACCTTCCAACCTTCCAACCTTCCAACCTTCCAACCTTCCAACCTTCCAACCTTCCAACCTTCCAACCTTCCAACCTTCCAACCTTCCATATATCTTATTCGATTTTATATCTTATTCGATTATTGTATAAATTATTTGTACAACATCCCACATCCCCGACTCCCCGACCCAGCAATCACCACCCAGTAACCCACACCCAGAACTAATTTGACATAACAACATTAATAAATATAATACTAGTAGTTCCAGTCTTCCTTACTTTATTCGAATAATAAAAAATATTATGAAAGTAACTATATTGATAGTATTAATAATACTAGTAAAAAAATTATACAATTATAATTTTATAAAGGATTTATCTTTAGCACATCTATTATTAGATAAATTAGAATTAATGAATGTACCCGTAAAGGATTCTTTATTTGATTAACATTTTTATAACCTATGGTAACAAAAGAAAAAATTATAAACTTTTTAATAGATGTCGAATGATATCAGGAAAGTGATTTTGTTAATACATCTTTATTTGTGGTTAAAGAAATGCTATCCTATACACCCTACACCATAAAAGATGTAAAAAACTACTAAATCCCAGTCCTCCTTACTTTATTTGAATAACATCTTAAACCTATGATAACTGAAAAAAAACTAGACGAGATTCTAGAATCTAATAATGCAATACCAACACCAAGCCTAATCTCTTTTTACTTCCATTATTTGAAGTACACGGATAAATTAGCTATTGGATATTTATTTGATTTTATAAAGAATTATATAAAAGCAAGTAAAGAACAAAGAAAAGACCTTGAAACCTTATTTTATTTAGCAACTTAAAACCTATGAAAACTATTATAATAAAAGACTTTAAAAGTTTAGATAATAAAACTTTAAAAGAGGTTGCATGCAAGGATAAAGAAGGAAAATTTAAATATTTTTCTACTACTGAGTATCCTATTAGACACAAAGTTACAAACGAACAAAGGGAGTCAGCAACAAAAGAAATAGAGTATAGAAAAAATAAAGAATTAAAAGAAAATGATTTGATTTTTATTAATATGTGAATGAGTTTTGAACCTAAAAACGAATTCTATATTTGAAATCATAGAGTAAGGGCATATTTTAAAAATAAAAGTAACCATCTATGTTTTGTAGAAGTATGAACTAATAACAGAAAACAAAAAGATAGACCAGAAAATCAAACAATGTGTGGGGATTTTTCTTATAATTATAAATTAAACCCTGAAAATTATAATCATTGAAATTTATTAAATGATATAAACAATGATATAATAGGCTATACAAAACCACAATTACTAGAAATAGTAAATAATTATTTTGATTGTAATTATAAGGAAATATATTTTTCTGACCTTTTATATTGTGATGAGTTAAAAGAAAAATTAACTAATAATTAATTAAATCCCACATACCGTACAAATTATTTGTACAATAACCAAAAGGAGAACCCTAAATCTAACAATTCACCACACATAAATATAATACTAGTAGTTCCAGTCTTCCTTACTTTATTTGAATAATAAAAAATATTATGAAAACCTACAAAAGACTAGCATATATACCAAAACAAGCTTTTAAAGACAAAAGCTATATACCTATAGAGTTAAATTATAATATAATATCCTTAAGGCAAGGTTTAAAAAATCCAGAAAAAAGAAAAAAGTTTTGGAAAGTAAAGCATAAATGGGAATTATGTAAATTAGTTTACAAAAGAATATGAAAAAATGATTGAAAGCTAATTGATATTGTACCGCTATTTTAAAAGATAGTTGTCTGTATTGTATGGCATATCTAACAGCATTGAGATATGTATTAAACATACAATACAACCACTTATTTTTTAATAAACAAAATATTATGAATACATATACAGTAGATACTTTTATTGATATAATAGATACTTTTATTAACTGAAATTTATCAGATTTTAAAAAAGATATTATTTTATTAAAAGAAAATGACAAACAAGAATCCTTTATAAACATACTACAA